>Ga0335084_10001708_pt1 | contig 20727 bp, 17 predicted proteins | sample Lox_Sample_44_FD_206721 | JGI IMG/M metagenome (GOLD analysis project Ga0335084, IMG submission 206721) | Soil microbial communities from Loxahatchee National Wildlife Refuge, Florida, United States - Lox_Sample_4.4 | ecosystem: Environmental > Terrestrial > Soil > Wetlands | place: USA...
GCTATCAGCGTCGGCCACGCCTCGGCGCCGTGAGCCATCAGTCGGAGTGGGCCCCCGGCCGCGGCGCGCCCGCCGTACGCGCCGGTCGCTGATTCGGTGGCCGCAGGGTCTCGAGAAACGCGACCAGCGCGTTCACTTCGGCCGGCACGAGGTTCTTGCCGTAGGCTGGCATGTTGCCGTCGCCCTGGAGCACCTGGCGGATCAGCTGATCGCGGGTGAGGCGCGTGGCGACGCCATCGAGCGCCGGGCCGCGGCTGCCACCTTCACCGCCGAGGCGGTGGCAGTTCCGGCACTGCTTGTTCTGAAGCACGAGGGCCCCCTGCAGCTCGAGCGGCGACCGGCCTTGCACATAGGCGACCGGGGTGGCGAGCGCGGTGCCGGCGTCCATCACCGGCGACCACGGAGACATCACGCCCAGCGCCGCGAGCGTCATCACCACTGTCAGGATGAGGAGTGTGCTCAGGACGGCAACCGGCCGGCCCCGCCAGCTCTTCTCGCCCGTGGGGGCGAACAACGGCAGCGCGAGCAGCAGCACGATTGCGAGCGGCATCCCGACGAGCAGGATCGCCGTCTCGGTCCACGGCGGCAGCAGCGCCAGCAGCGCAAAGAGGGAGAGGAAGTAGAAGTCTGGTCTTGGGGACGCGTCGGTGATCGTCGGGTCCGGCACGCCATGGGGCCCGTTCGGACCGAAGATCGCCGCACAGGCCAGCACGGCGAGAATCACGACGCCCATCGCCACCATGTCCTTCCGCGCCGCTACGGGAAAGAACGGCACGCCGTCCCGATGAACGTCGGCCTCATAGCGGTCACGGTATGTCTGCCGATCCACCAACCGTCCCGGCATCGGCCACTCGTTGACGCCGAGTCTCAGGACCAGCCAGAGGTGGAGCCCTGTGAGCGCGATGAGAATTCCCGGGACGACGAAGACGTGGAGCGCGAAAAACCTCGTCAGCGTCCGGCCCGCAATGATTGGCCCGCCCAGCATGACGTGGACGAGCAACGAGCCGACGACCGGCGCCCGGGCGGCGATCGACGCGCCGATCCCCAGGCCCCAGTAGGCGTCCTGGTCCCACCTCAAGATTTGCCCCGTGAAGGCCATCCCCAGCGTGCACAGGAGCAGCAGGACGCCGGCGATCCACGTCAGCTCGCGCGGATACTTGTAGGCGCCGAAGAGGAACACCTGGAGCATGTGCAGCGTCATCACGAGCACCATGGCGTTGCTGCCCCAGAAGTGGACGGCGCGGAGATACGCGCCGAACGCCGCCTGCTCGTTCAGGTACTGAAGACTCTGATACGCCTGATCCGCCGCCGGGACGTACACGAGCGCCAGGCAGATGCCGGTGGCGATCTGGAGCGCGAAGAGCGTGAGCGTCGCGCTGCCGAAGACGTACCACCAGCTCGCGGTGCGGCGAGGAACGGGATGGGTCACGGCCGGCGTGACCGCACTGGCGAGCCCCGTTCGAGCCTCGAGCCATCCGGCGACCGAGCGAAGCGGGCCGGCGATCCTCACGATCACACCGGCCCGGCCAGCGTCGGAAGCTGGCCGCCGCGGACCCAGAGCTGCCCCTGTCGGATCTCGTACTCGTACTCGAACAGCCCACGGGGCGGCGGCCCGGACGCGCGCGAGCCGTCCTCGTAGTACGCGCCGCCGTGGCAGGGGCACATGAACAGCCGCGACTGGGGGAACCATCGCACGGGGCAGCCCAGGTGCGCACAGTTGATCGCGAACACCTGGAACTGGTCGCCGCCGACGCGACGCACCCAGCACGCGATCTTCGCCGTCGGTCCGTCCCACGCGACGCGAAATGGATTCTCGTACGTCGCCAGGCGCGTCCGCCCCTCGGGAAAGCTTGCGACCGAGCCGAGCGGGATCCAGGCCTGGCCGGCGCGCCCCCGGACGGGTCCGAAGATGTAGCCGAGGATCGGGATTCCCGCCAGCGTCGTCGCGACGGTGCTCAGCGCAAGTCCGAGGGTGAACAGGAATCCGCGCCGTGATGGCGGCGACGGTGGCAGACAGTCGTGGTTCGCGCACATCGCGTCAGTTCCTTCCCGGCCGGCCCGGAACCGGCTCTCGCTTGGTGACGAGCCAGGCGACCACGTCGGAGACCTCTGCCGCCGACAGCGCCCGGCCTGGGATCTGCCCGCGCCAGTCGGGCATTCCGAGATCCGCTCGTCCCGCGATCACGATGGTGCGAAGATGCTGATCGCTGACGAGCGCGAGATACGACGGGTCCACGACCGAGCGCGCCTTCGGTCCCCCACCCCCATTCGCACCATGGCAGCTCGCACACGCCGCAGCGAAGACTGCGCTGCCGCGTGCCGGATCTCCAGGCGTCGCCGCGTACGGCGGCACGCCCTCGCCGCGCAGGGCGTCGGGGCGCGACCACGCGCCCAGGAGTCCCTGGGCCAGCGACTCGATCTGATCGTCGGTCAGCGCGCCGCCTGCACTGATCGCGAAAGCAGGCTGCGCCGTGCCCGGCACGCCGTGCGCGATGACATGGCGCAGGCGCTCCGCCGGCACGAACGCGAGATAGACCGCATCATTCAGGGGACGCGCGGCGCCGAGGCGGCCATCGCGACCGTGGCAACCGGCACACTGCTGGTCGTAGAGCGTGCGAAAGGCTGCCGCCTGCGTGGCCGCGGGGTCACCGGGCTTTTCCGTTTTCGCTCTGGCCGGCACGATGTCGCATCCAGTCAGGCTTACGATGAGGAGCGCCCATGCGACGGCCGCGTGAAGGACAGCCAGGGTGGTCATCACGGCTCCTGCTCCCCGCGCGGCGCCGACGACTCGACGCCGGCCCGCACCGCGAGTGGCCAGGTTTGCATCGTGGTGAGCGGCTGAGCCCGCGCCACGACGATCCCGGTAGCGATCCCGAAGGCGATCTGCGAGAGGACGAACCACAGCCAGTCCACCTGCGCGCCGAGCGTCGGGTTCACGACGCCGAGCACGGCCCAGATCAATCCGGTCCACAGCAACGGCGCGATGAGGCCGCCCCAGACCATGTGGCGACGCGGCAGCATCGGCAGGATGACCGCGTACAGCAGGCCGACGAGCACCGAGACGAATCCGTGAACGATGGTCCCGATCACGAACGCGGGCAGGCTGAACGTACGAAGCTCGGTGACAGTCGCGTGGGCGAACGACGGCATCGCCACGGCCGAGAGCAAGTTGATCGGGTACCACAGGCTTCGCTGCGCGATGAGTCCGTAGGCGAGCGCGAGAACCGCCATCGCCACGCCGCCGACGAGGCCTCCCTTGACGCCGGCCGAGTACGGCTGGACCTCGACGGGGACTCGAGCGCGATGACCACCCCCGCCGATGCTGGCGCGCTGGACGGCCGGGCGCGCCGGGACGAGCTCCCGAGGGTACGGCGCGACCGGCCGCAGGGTGATCGGCTCCACGCGTTCCTCGGGAAGAACCTCGCGCCACCAGCCGACCCCACCGATCAGCGCGAGCGCGATGCCAACCACGCTGATGGAGGCGTGGGTGACGAGGCCGCCGAAGGCGAGCGTGATCCCCAGCGCCAGGACCATCGGCCACGGCGTCGACGCCGGCAGCTCGATGCGATCGGAAGATTCGGTGTATCCGTCGCGCGCGTTCATATCCGGCCGAATGCGAGGAGTCCCAGGAGCAGCGGTAGATAGAGCAGCGAGGCGAGCAACACCTGGCGGGCGGCGCGTGGCGACGGCGCCAGTGCCTGGGCGATTCCAACCGCGGCGAACGCGAGCCCGAGCAGCAGGGCGCCCGCGAGGTACATCGGACCGGTCCAGCCGATGGCGGCCGGCAGCAGGCTCACGCTGAGCAGCGCCACCGATCCCAGGACGATCTGGCGATCCGTGCTCGCGCCGTCGGGATCGATCACCGGCAGCACCCGCACGCCGGCGCGCGCATAGTCGTCGCGATAGAGGCGCGCGATCGCCAGTGTGTGCGGGACCTGCCACAGGAACAGGATGCCGAAGAGCACCCAGGCGCCGAGCGTGAGGTCGCCGCAGGCGGCCGCCCATCCCGCCACCGGCGGCAGCGCGCCGGGCACGGCCCCGACCAGTGTGCACAGCGCCGTCCGCGGCTTGAGCGGCGTATAGGCGAACAGATAGAGGATCGACGTCGCCATGGTCACCAGCGCGACCAGGCCACCGACGAGCACGCCGAGATAGGCGGTGCCGAGCACCGTCAAGGCCGTCCCGAACACCAGCGCCTCCAGCGGCTGGAGGCGGCCGGCGGGCAGCGGACGAGCACGGGTGCGATCCATCCGCGCGTCGAGCTCCCGTTCCCAGTGCTGGTTGAGGGCCAGCGTGCCGCCGGCGGCGAGCAGGGTGCCGATCAGGAGGTGAATGGCGCGGAGGTAGTCCGCCGAGCCGGTTAGCCCCACGTGGTAGCCCACGAGGGTCGTGACGAGCACCATGACGACAACCCGCGGCTTCGTCAGCGCCAGCAGATCCGACGCGACCTGGCTGCGGGCGCGCACGCCCAGCGTGACGACGACTTCGGAGCAGGCTTCACTCATGGTTTCCGTCCTCAGCGTCCGATCACGTAGACGACGGTGAGCACGACGATCCACACCGCGTCCACGAAGTGCCAGTACCAGGAAACGAGCTCCACGCGCTCGAGGTGAGCGGGCCGGAGCGCCCGCGACCACGCGAACGCGCTGATGAGAGCGAGCATGACGAGTCCGACGATCACGTGAGAGGCGTGCAGGCCGACCAGCGCAAAGAAGGTCGTCCCGAACAGGCTCGTCCCGATCGTCAGCCCCTCCCGCGTGATCAGCCGTAGCCACTCGGCGGCGGTGCCGATGAGGAACACGACGGCCAGGAGCACGGTGGCCAGGAGCCAGGCGCCGCACCGCCGGACGGCGCCGCGGCCCAGCGCCCGCACGCCGAGCGCCACGGTCACGCTGCTCGAGAGCAGGCAGACGGTGCCAAGGACAGGCACGGACAGGACCTCTGTCGGCGACGGTCCGCTGAGACTCTTGCCGAGGTCGTACAGGTACGCCACGACGAAGACCGCGAAGAGCGACGCCTCCGCGACGATCAGGCCGACCATCCCGACGCGCGCCGGTGACAGGCGTCCGCTGCCGTGAGCACTCATACGCTGGGCCGTGAGCTCACTCATGCGGGCCGTCGGGATCATCGGGGTGCTTGAGATCCCAGAGCGGTCGGCGGCTCGCGACGACCGGCTCGGTCTCGAAGTTGTAGGCCGGCGGCGGCGACGCCGTCGCCCACTCGAGGGTCCACGCATCCCACGGGTCGTTGCCGGCGCGCTCCCCGCGCCGCAGTGAGATCACGACGTTGACCAGGAAGATCAGGATGGCGGCGGCCTGGAACGGGACGCCCAGGGTGGCGAGCAGGTTCCAGAAATCCCAGCCGCGGTCGGCGGGATACGTGTAGATCCGTCGCGGCATGCCGAGCATCCCGGCCCAGTGCATGGGCAGAAACGTCAGGTTGAAGCCGACGACGAAGAGCCAGAAGTGCCAGCGGCCCAGCCGCTCGCTCAGGAGGCGTCCGGTCGCCTTGGGAAACCAGTAGTAGATCGCACCGAACACGGTGAAGATCAGGGCGCCCACCAGCACGAAGTGGAAGTGCGCCACGACGAAATAGGAATCAGTCAGCTGCCAGTTGAACGGCACCACCGCGAGGGTGACCCCGGTCAGGCCGGCGCACAGGAACTGGAACAGGAACGCGCAGGCGAAGAGCATCGGAGTCGCGAAGCGGATCCGGCCGCCGTACATCGTGGCCACCCAGTTGAAGATCTTGATCCCGGTCGGGACTGCGATCAGCATCGTCGACGCCGCGAATGCGGCGTTCAGGGGGGCGCCCATCCCCACCGAGAACATGTGATGGGCCCACACGGTCATCGATAGGAACCCGATGGCGAGGGATGCCGCCACGATCATCGGGTAGCCGAAGATCACCTTCCGCGAGAAGACGGGGATGATCTCCGAGATCATGGCGAAGCCCGGCACCATCAGGATGTAGACCTCGGGGTGGCCGAAGAACCAGAAGAAGTGCTGCCACATGACCGCCGAGCCCCCGGCCTGCGTGTCGAAGAAGTGGGCGCCGAGGAAGCGATCGAGCAGCAGCATGATCTGCGCCGCCGACAGCGGCGGCAGCGCCATCACGGTCATGCCGGCCACCACCAGCATCATCCACACGTAGAGCGGCATGCGCCCGAGGCTCATCCCCCGGCAGCGCATGGTGAGCGTGGTGGCGATGAGGTTGATCGAGGTCGCGACCGTCCCGAATCCCGTCACGAGGATCGAGAGGTTCCAGTAATCGGTGCTGTTGCCCGGCGAGAAGGCGCGGCCGGTGAGCGGTGCATACGCGAACCATCCGACGTCGGGAGCGGACCCGGCCCCGTACAGCCCGTCCCCGCCCAGAAAGCTGAAGTAGAGCAGCAGGCCGCCGAACAGGAAGACCCAGAAGCCGAAGGCGTTCAACCGGGGGAAGGCGAGGTCGCGGGCGCCGATCATGAGCGGCACCAGATAGTTGGCGAAACCGAACACGATCGGCACGCCGACCAGGAACACCATCGTGGTCCCGTGCACGGTGAAGAGCCGGTTAAAGACTTGCGGCGAGACGATCGTGCTGCCGGCCGACGTGAGCTGCCAGCGCATCACGCTGGCCTCCAGTCCGGCGATCAGGAAGAACACGAGACCGGAGACCACGTACATGATGCCGAGACGCTTGTGGTCGACGGTGACGACCCATTCGTGGAGCCGGGTAACCAGGCCGGCCCGCTCGACCAGAGTGCCTGGCGTCGCGACCGGCGGGGCGATGATGCTCATCGTCGTCCGGTCCTCAGCGAAGGGTGACGAGATAGGCGACCAGCCGGTCGAGCTGGTCGTCAGAGAGCTTCATGGCCGGCATCCGCGCGCCGGGCTTCAGGGCCGCAGGGTCACTCACCCAGGCGCGCAGGTTCTCGCGCGTGTTCCGCGCCATGCCCGCGCCGAGCGTCGCGCGGCTCATCAGGTGCGTGAGATCGGGTCCGAAGACGCCGTTCGCGAACGTCCCCCGGACCGTGTGGCAGCTGATGCACGCGACCGACGTGAACACCTCACGGCCGGCGCGCGCCTCGGGCAGGTCGACGGCGGTCGCCTGCTGCGCCGCCACCCAGCGGTCGAACTCGTTCTTCGGGTGCACTATCACCGTGAGCAGCATGCCCGCGTGCTGCAGACCGCAGAACTCGGCGCACTGCCCGACGTAGGTGCCTGGCGTCCGCGGCTCGATCCAGGTCCGGTTCGTCTTGCCGGGGATGACGTCGGTCTTGCCCGCGACCTGGGGAATCCAGAAGCTGTGAATCACGTCGGCGGACTCGAGCGTGATGAACGTCGGTGTCGGCCGGGCGTCGTCGCTGACCGGGACGTGGAGCTCGTTGGCCGTCACGATGCCCAGCCGTGGATAGCGGATCTCCCACCACCACTGGTTCCCCACCACGGTCACCTCGACCGCGTCGGCCGGCGCCGCGTGCCGCTCGATCGCGAAGATGTAGCGGGTCGTGGTCAGGAACAGGACGATGACGATGAGGAACGGCACGACCGTCCACGCCAGCTCGATCTGCGTGCTGCCGTACACCTGGGGCGGATCGCGACCGTCCTCGCCCGGGCGGCGCCGGTAGCGCACGATGGCGTAGAGCGTCACGCCGGCCACGACGACGAAGATGAACGTGACGACGGCCAGCACCAGGAACGACAGGTCCCGGATGGCAAACGCCGGCGTGGAGACCGGCGCGAACATGCTCGGGGTCGAGACGGCCTCCATGGCGGCGGTCAGGCTCATGCCGTATTGATGCGCTGGTGGAGGCCGAGGTGACAGCTCAGTTCGCCGCGAGCGCGAGCGGACGGGAAACCCTTACATTTTCCACCGTGTCGTCCCCCGGAAGGATCATCTGCCGGAGCGACTGGTCGAACGGTGGCAACAGCTCGACGACACGCCGCAGATGCTCGATCTCGGCCACGAGGACTCCGCGAGCTGCCGGCGACCACTCGGCCAGCTCGGTCGAGCGCGCTTCGCCGACCGTTCGCCGCAGCGTGCTCCGCGCCTCGGAAAGGTCCGGCCGGGAGCGCGCCGCCACCCCCGCCGCCGCCGCGCACGCCTGCCGGTAGCCGCGCGAGCCCGGACGTGCCATCAAGTGCCGCTCCTCCAGCATGTCGACGGCGATCTCGAGCCAGGCGCGGAGGTCAATGAGATCCTCGATCCGCCGGCTTCCGAGTCGGGACCAGACTTGCTCCTACTCGCACCGCAGGTCCTCGTCGGTGGGGTGCGCCGACCATTCGATGCCACACTGGCGCAAGTAGTCGAGACCCACCGTGACCGCGCGGTCGGGCTGACTGAGGGTCGTGTACAAGTCCACCCGGAGGCGCGCGACCGTAGCGCGCTCGATGGCATTCGCGGCACGTGTGGCCAGCCGACGACTTGCCGATGCCGGAGTATCCGGAGACCAGCACGAGCTCGGGGCCGTGACCCTTGGCGACACGGTCGAAGGCCGCGAGGAAGGCCTCGATCTCGCGCTCGCGCCCGTACAGCTTCTCGGGAATCACCAGACGCTCCGGCGTGTCGTGGGGCGGGGATGTCTACCGTTCGTCAGACGCGTTGGACGAGCCGGCGGCGGCGTGATTGGCCGGGTCGTCGAGGAGCGTGCGCAACGATTCGGCGGTCACGACTTCCTTGTCCATGAGCAGCTTCGCGAGCGCCCCGAGCGCGACGCGACGGCCGATCAGCGTCTCCTTCACGCGTCCGTGAGCGGCCTTCAGGATTTGCGCGATCTCCCCGTCGATCGCCTGGCCCGTCGCCTCACTGTACTCGCGCGGGGCGGGGCCACCCATGCCCAGGAACGCCGGCCGGGGCTCCTCGAACGTGGCCAGCCCCAGCGTGTCGCTCATGCTGTACTGCGCCACCATGTGACGGGCCAGATCCGTCGCTCGCTGAAGGTCGTTCGCGGCGCCCGTCGAGACATCGCGGAAGACGATCTCCTCGGCGACACGGCCGCCGAGCAAGACGTCGATGCGGTCGAGCAGCTCGGTGCGCGTCAAGAGGTAGCGATCCTCGCTCGGCTGCTGCTCCGTGTATCCGAGCGCGGCCACGCCGCGAGGGATGATCGAGATCTTGTGCACGCGGTCGGCGCCCGGCCGCAGCTCGGCCACGATGGCGTGCCCCGCCTCGTGGTGCGCCACGATCTCCTTCTCGCGGGGGTTGATGAGCCGGGAGCGACGCTCCAGCCCGCCCACCACGCGGTCGACTGCCTCGTCGAAGTCCGCCATCTCGACAGCGTTTTTGTTCGCCCGGGCGGCGCCGAGGGCGGCCTCGTTGACCAGGTTGGCGAGATCGGCGCCCACGAAGCCCGGTGTGCGCGCGGCCAGCGCGCCGAGGTCTACGTCCGGCGCCATGGTGACGCCGCGCGTGTGCACGTTGAGGATCCTCTCGCGACCCTTGAGGTCCGGGCGATCCACGACCACCTTGCGATCGAACCGACCGGGTCGCAGCAGCGCAGGATCGAGGATCTCCGGCCGGTTGGTGGCGGCCATGATGATGACGCCCTTGCTGGAGTCGAAGCCGTCGAGCTCGGCCAGAAGCTGGTCGAGGGTTTGCTCGCGCTCGTCGTGGCCGGCGAAGCCCGGCGCGATCCCACGCGCCTTGCCGAGGGCATCGAGCTCGTCGATGAAGATGATGCTCGGCGCCTTGGCCTGGGCCTGATCGAAGAGGTCGCGCACGCGAGCGGCGCCGACGCCGACGAACATCTCGATGAAGTCCGAACCGTTCAGGCTGAAGAACGGCACGCCGGCCTCGCCGGCCACCGCCTTCGCCAGCAGCGTCTTGCCGGTGCCCGGCGCTCCGGCGAGCAACACGCCCTTGGGGATCTTGCCGCCCAGCCGCTGGTAGCGCTGGGGATTCTTCAGGAAATCGACGATCTCCATCAGCTCCGCCCGCGCCTCGTCGATGCCGGCCACGTCGTCGAACGACACGCCGGTTGCCGGCTGCATGTAGACCCTCGCCTTGTTCTTGCCGATTGACAGGAGACCGCCCTGCGCCCCACCCATCCGGCGGATCATGAAGCTCCAGAGGCCGAAGAACACGAGGGCGGGCACGACCCAGGAGGCCAGCGTGCCGAGCCAGCCGCTGTTGCCGATGCCGGTGAAGCGGACGTTCGCCGCTTGGAGCTCGCGAACGAGGTCAGGATCGTCGACCCGTGTCGTGACGAACCGGTGAGTCCCGTTCCCGGCCCGGCGCAGCTCGTCGAGCTTGTCCTTCGACAGGAGCGCCTCCAGCCCGTTCGCGGCAAGCGTGCCCCCGATCATCTGGCTCGAAAGCGTAACGTCACTCACCTTGCCAGCCTTAACCAGCTTGATGAAGTCGCTGTAGGCTAGCGTCTCGGGACGAGGCGCGAACAGGTAGGCCTCCAGCAGGAAGAGCAGGATCACCGCCGCCATGCCGTAGCGGATCGAAAACTGCCGCTGCTCGGGCTTCATGGTCACGACGCGGGCGCCTGTGGGACCACCAGCTCCCAGCCTTCAGGACACTCGGTCGCGTAGGGGTAATACGTGCCGGCGCTCGCGCAGTAATACCACTCGCTGGCCGGTGCGATGGCGGGCGGACCATAGGGATCCGTATGGCCGCCTTCCGCCGCATAAACAACGTCCGCCGGAAGCGGCGCGGACACCGCCAGTGTGAGCGCCACGATCATCGACGATCGCGAGTTCCTCATGACCTGTCCTCCATCCGCATCTTCGTCATGTGAGGTGTCTCCGCATCGTCGTGATGCCCGCGGCTTCCCACGCATCGATCTTGTGACGGTGCCGGAGGAACGCCGGTGACAGCCGGCTTCCTGACGAAGGGGCCCTGGCGCACCGGCTGCCGCCGGCCGAGGCGTAACAACCACCACCACCGCTGCGTCTGAACAGTACGCCCGCACGACGCGCCTCACGAGATGGAGGACAGCAGTCAACTGCTCCGCAAGCACCACCTTGACCTGGACCGCCAGATCGAGCTGTTCGTGGTCTGCCGCGAAGAGGGCGATATCATCGCCTGCGTCGGCCTGGACCACAACGGCCTGGACATCGTCATCCAGAGCGAGGTCATGAAACAGTTCGGCAAGCCAGATCAAGCGGGTCGTCACCGAGACGCTCAATGCGCTCTCAGTGACTCAGGGAGTCATCCTCACCGAAGACAAGGGCGCGCTGGATTGCGTGATCCGGGCGCGGGTTCAGGCCGCCGTGTTGCGCGGGTCCGGCTCGACAGAGGCGGATTGGGGGAGACTGTGATAAAACTGCGCCGCAGCATGCTGTTGTTCCCGGCGACAACGCGGCGTCGTTGAGCACCGCGTTTGTGTACGAGCCCGATTCCGTATTGTTCGACCTGGAAGACGAGCCCCCGCCAGTGGGTCGGACGACGTTCTGGCGAAGAACAGGGTGGCGGAGAAGCGCGGGGCGGTGGTCCTACAGCAGATTCAAGTCGTAGTTGAAGATCAGGCGGAAGTCCTTCAACGTCTCGCCGTTCCCGCGGCCCACGTAGCCGTTGCGGAAGCGCGCCGAGAGCCCCTTCACCCACGGCACGTTGTAGACGATGTCGAGATCGCCCTCGTAGGTGTTCGGCAGATCGCTGCCGCTCGACGGGTTGATGCGATCGATCCCCTGGCCGTAAACCAGGTAGAGGCTCAGTCCGGGGATGGTGAAGGGCAGGAGGCTCCCCCCGAAGTCGTAGCGGACACCGACACCGAAGGCCTTCTCGTTCGCGCGGTCGAAGTCCGTCACCTGCAGGGACAGGTAGCCGGGCCACGTGCCCCACGGCGAGCTGATGTTGGCCTGCTCGCCGGTGGCGTGCATGGCGGCGCCCACCGACAGCCCTCGCCACAGCAGCCGGGTGCCGAAGCCGAAGTTCCAGGTGTTGAAGTCCCCCACGCGCTCCTCGCCCACGCTCCGCTGATCGGTGTACTGGGCGCCGACCGAGAGCTTGACCTCGCTCCCGAGGGCGAGCGTGTACTCGCCCTTGGCGAACACGGTGTTGAAGGTCTCCTGTCCGTAGTAGGTGCCGGCGTTGAGGCTCAGCTCCTTGATCGGCGTGATGCCGAGGTTCGCGAAGAACAAGCCCTGGTTGTCGCCGCCGGCCCCGGCCTGCTTGGACATCGAGATGAAATCGTTCGAGTCCCGGGGCTTGATCTTCATGACGTACCCGCCGTCATAGCGAAGCCAGTCGAAGGTGCCGCCCACGGTGACGGCCTCGAACGTGTTCGGGATCATCCGGTTGTCCTGCGGGTTCACGTAGCCCACGTCGATCTTCTGCCGGTAGCCCTTGACGAGCACGTAGTCCTTGTACCGCAGTGCGCCCCACGCCTCGCCGGCGGTCCCGATCGCATCCTGGCCGGGTGTCAGCAGCAGGCTCCCGGGGCGACTGTCGGGCGCATAGAGGGGCAGCGAGAAGTAGTACGTGGCACCCATCGAAAAGGTATCCAGCAGCCAGCCCGAGGCGTACTGGATCCAGCCGCCCGTGGCCAGGGCCTCGCTGGCCGTGTCGTTGTCGTTCTGGCGGTTGAAGTAGAAGGTGCGCCACTTGAGGTTCAGATCCGTGTCGCGAAGGAACGGCGGCAGCGTCTTGAGCTGCTCGCGCCAGTCCGGGACGAAATAGTCGAGAATGCGCGGACGCGCCGGAGCGGAGACGTCGTCGGGCGTTCGCACGAATTCACTCACGAGCAACGCCGCCAGCGACGGCGTCATCGTCGGGTCGGTGGCGGCCGGAGCGGCGGGGGGCGCGCCGGTCGTCGACTGCGCCGCAGCCGGCGACTGGGCCAAAGCCAGCAGGATCACGGCCAGCGTCACCGTCAGGGTTCGCCCGGCGGAACCGGCCCAGGCCTCGCACCACGCGCTCCACGGCCGCGGCTCATTCATCACTCGCCTCCCCGAGGACGTAGTACCGGCCGCGCCATTCTAGCGCCGCCGGCCTGCCATTTGGGATGCACTCACCGCGCGGACCGTGGCGACGAGCGCCTCCGCGTGCTCGCGTGTGTTGAAGTGACCGAAGCTCCCCCGCACCGTTCCAGTCGGAAACGTCCCGAGCGCCCGGTGCGCGGCTGGGGAGCAATGCGTCCAGACCATCGACGATGAACGACACCACCCCGGTTCCAGGGCCGTCCGGGCCGCACAGGACGCGCACTCCCTCGTTGCCGGGTGGCGCGACTTGTCGGCTCCTCGCGTCCCTGTTGGGACGCCGACGGGCCTCGCCTGGTTACAGCGCCGGACGCTTTTTTCGAACCGGCACCGCCGTCCGCTTTCTTGTGGAAGATCGCCAGGCGCGGTCACTGATCGTCCCCGCTTCGCGTCACAACTACGACCACGCCAATGCGAAACAACGTAGAACTCTCCTCGGACGGCGACGACCTGACCCGGCGGCTGGCACAGACGGGAGTGCGCCACTACTCCACCCAGCGCTCCGCGCGCTGGCCCACGCTCGTGATCCTCGTGGTGGGAGTGCTTGCCTCGCTCGTCTATCAGGAGGTTCGTACCTCCGCCATCCAATCCTGGCTGCTCTCGCGCTACGCGGCGACCCTCTCGTATGAAATCAAGCCCGGGGCGACCTCCAGCATCGCCTTCCCGCGCGGGGGGCCATTCGACGCCAAGCGAGGCTACTCGCGGCTCGGCGATTTCGGCCGACGCCTGAAGGCTGCCGGCTACACGGTGGTGGAGCAGGCCCGCCAGAGCCCGGGGATGGTCCGCTTCCTCCGCTGGGGCGTCACGCCGCCGTATCGCGAGCCGACGGTGGCCGGTCTCGTCGTGCACGACTTCCGCGGCAACGCGCTCTACGACGCCGGGCTGCGCGACGTGCTCTTCCCCGACTTCGAGGGCATCCCGCCCCTGATCGTGAATACCCTCGTTTTCCTGGAAAATCGCGAGCTCACGAACCCGACCAATCCCGGCAGCAATCCCGCCATCGACTGGCGACGCCTCGCCAAGGCCGGAGGCCTTTACGTGGCGCGGGCGGTCGGGTTCCCCGTTCACTCCCAAGGCGGCAGCACACTTGCCGTCCAGCTGGAGAAGTACCGGCACTCCGAGAGCGGGCGCACCGCCACGCCGCTCGACAAGCTGCGCCAGCTCACGGCGGCGAGCCTCCGAGCCTACCGCGACGGTCGCGACAGCACCGGGAGCCGGCGGGAGATCGTGCTCGACTACCTCAACACGATGCCGCTTGCCGCCGCCCGTGGGCATGGAGAGGTGCACGGGCTCGGGAACGGGCTGTGGGTCTGGTTCGGCCTCGATCTCGACCACGTGCGAGAGGCCCTCGCCGCTTCCGGCGGCCCGGCGAGGGCGGATGCCTACAAGCACGTGCTGGCCCTGCTTTACGCGGTACGCGCCCCCACCCACTACTTGGTGGACAACCCCGCTCTGCTGGAAAAGAAGATCGACGCCTACGGTGACCTGCTGCTGAAGGCTCGCGTCATCGATCGCGACCTCCATCGCGCCCTTCGGGTCGTGCCGCTGCGCTTCAACGGACGCGTCGATCAGCCGACGATCGACTTCGCCGAGCGCCGCGCCTCCACGACCATCCGCGAGGAGGTGCGACGCCTCCTGGGTGTGCGCAGCCTCTACGAGATGAAGCGGCTGCACCTCGAGGTCGAGAGCACTATCGACGGCTCGCTGCAGGACACGGCCACCCGGCTCTTCCGTCAGCTCGGCGACAAGGCGTTCGTGGATGCTCACGGCCTCCGCGCGGAGCGACTGCTCCTGACCGGCGATCCGCAGGGCGTGGTCTATAGCCTCCTCCTCCTCGAGCGGACCGCGTCGGGCAACCTGCTGCGCGTCCAGGCCGACAACCTCGACCGGCCCTTCGACATCAACTCGGGGATGAAGCTCGACCTGGGCAGCACGGCCAAGCTCCGGACCCTGACCCACTACCTCGAGCTGCTGGCGGGCCTGCACGGTGAGCTCGCGCCCCTCGGCCGCGAGGCGCTGGGCCGGCGTGCGGACGAGGCGCGTGACCCCCTGACCCGCTGGGCGGCGGAGACGCTGAGGAAGAATCCCGGGCTAGATGCAGACACCTTCCTCGCGCAGGCCCTCGCCCGCAAGTATCCCGCCCATCCCTACGAGGCCTTCTTCACAGGCGGCGGGGTGCACAGCTTCGGGAATTTCGACCCCGAGGACAACGGCCGCGTGCTCGAGGTGCAGCAAGCGCTTGCGCACTCGACCAACCTCGTCTTTGTCCGACTCATGCGGGACCTTGTGCGCTTCCACGCGGCGCGCCTGCCCTACGACACCCAGGCCGTGCTCGCCGATTCCGACCATCCGGAGCGGCGCCGGATGCTCGAGCAGATGACCGACAAGGAGTCGCGTCAGCATCTCGCGCGCGCGTATGCGAGGTACCGGGGACTGGAGTCGCGCGCAGTGCTCGAGCGGCTCCTCGGAGAGCGGGTGCACTCGCCCGGCCACCTGGCCATGTTGTTCTTCGCCTGGTTCCCCGGCGCCGATGGCGAGGCGCTCCTGCGGTGGTGCGATGCGCAGGGTCATCCGCTGACGGCCGATGAGGCTCCGAAGGTCGTGCGAGCCTATGGGAGCGAGAAGCTCACCCTGCTCGACTACGGCTACCTCCTGGGCCTGCATCCCCTCGAGGTCTGGAGCGCCGGCGAGATGAGCCGGACGCCTGAGGTGAGGTGGGACGAGCTCGTCGCACGGAGCGGCGCGCCGCGCCGGCTCGCGTCGACGTGGCTGCTCCAGGAGCGTCAGCGACACTCTCAGGATCTGCGGGTGCGGATCCAGACGGAGCAAGATGCCTTCGCGCGCATGACACCCTACTGGCGCCGGCTGGGCTTCCCCTTCGAGCAGCTCGTGCCGTCCTACGCCACCGCCATCGGCAGCTCGGCAGACCGTCCCGCCGCCCTCGCGGAGCTCATGGGAATCATCGTCAACGACGGGGTCCGCCGCCCCACCTCGTCCATCGAGGCGCTTCGCTTCGCGCCGGAGACGCCCTATCACACCGTGTTCCAGCCCGCGCCCGGGACGGGCGAGCGGGTGCTGCCCGTGCCGGTGGCGCGGGCGCTGCGTCGAGCGCTCGCGGAGGTGGTGGAGAGCGGCACCGCGCGTCGCGTGGCGGGCGCTTTCGAGGAGCCCGGCGGGAAGCCGATCGTGGTCGGGGGCAAGACGGGCTCGGGCGACAACCGCTCCTCCTCCCGCCCCGTGAGCCGCACCGCCACCTTCGCCTTCTACATCGGTGACCGGTACTTCGGCATCATGACGGCATCCGTCACGGGCAAGGCTGCCGGCCAATATCAGTTCACGAGCGCGCTCCCGCTCGCCGTGCTGAGGGTGCTCGCGCCCGCGATCAACACCCGCCAGGCACGCGAGCAGATCGTCAAACCGGTCGCTCTCGGCGTCACCGCTCGGGCGCAGGAGCGCGAGCCGCTGCCGTGCAGTCGCCGGCCCGACTCCTTCTCGGAGGCGAGTGTCGAGCGCCCGCCGAGCGGTAGCACCGCGGCCGAGGCGAACAGTCGCTGCGGAACCGAACGCATAAATGGGGGACGCAAATGAAGCGACTGCTCGGGAAGTGTCGCCGACCGCGCAGCGGGCAGCGGATGCTCGTGCTTACCGTCGATCGCCCGCGCAGGATCGATCGGGTGATCGACTTCTTCGGCGTCCGCGTCCCGGCGCCGCCGCCGTCATACCCCGGCTGACGATGATCCCGCAGGGGAGGGTGTGTCGTGGCTGACGACTCCGCAGGCGCGTGGGCGATCGTGCTGGCGGGCGACGAGAGTTGCTCTCTGAATGAGCGGGAGGACCATCCGTGACCGACTGGTGCGCTCGAGTGAAGAATTTCTTTCGGACTGAACGCAGCGAGGCAGTAGCGTCGGGTTCACCCATGACGCTGCCGCCCTCGACCGAGACGCCTCGCCGGCGCCTCATCGTCGTCGGCGCGGTCGCGCTGGCGCCGATCTCCGTCTCACTCCTGGCTGGCCACGTCCTCCTCGCCGCCCCGCAGCGCATCCTCGCGAGCCAGGGCCTGCCCGAGCCCGGGACACTCGGCGGGCGTGTGGTGGATCCGGACGGCAAGTCCCTCCGCGGCGCCTCGGTGATGGTGGGGAGCCTCCTCGCGCAGACCGACGCCGAGGGCCGCTACACAATCGGGCCTCTCGGGATCGACCGCGCGGCGCTCGTCCGGATGCCCGGCTACGCCAAGGAGCGGCTCGCGCTCGAGGGCCAGGACCAGAAAGTCACGCTCCGGCGGCACGCGATCAAGGCCGCGTACCTGACCTACTATGGGATCGCGGACAAGGGCATTCGCGAACGGGTCTTCGACCTCCTGGGCCGCACCGAGCTGAACGCAGTGGTGATCGACGTCAAGGGCGACCGCGGGCTCATCCCCTACCGTACCCAGGTGCCCGCCGCCCTCGCCGCCGGCGCCCTGGGATCCGTGATCATGAAGGACTTCGACCAGATCCTGGCCGACCTCAAGCGCCGGAACGTCTACACGATCGCGCGCATCGTCTCCTTCAAGGAGAACGTACTCGCCAACGCCCGGCCGGAGCTGGCCATCATCGACACGCGCACGGGCAAGCCCTGGATCGACAACGAGAAGCTCGCCTGGGTGGACCCGACCCGGGAAGAGGTGTGGGACTACCTGATCGCGGTGGCCAAGGAGGCCGCGCTCAAGGGCTTCGACGAGATCCAGTTCGACTACGTGCGCTTCCCCACCGACGGCAAGCTGGGCGCCGCGAAGTACTCGAAGCCCATCACTCCGCAGGTGCGGATCGAGACCATCTCCGCCTTCCTCGCCAAGGCGAAGCGGGAGCTGGCGCCGACCGGCGCCTTCGTTGCCGCCAACGTCTTCGGCTACACCGCGTTCAACGACAACGACACCGACATCGGGCAGCGCATCGAGGATCTCGCGCCGCACGTGGACTATCTGAGCCCCATGGTTTATCCGTCGGGTTATCACCTGGGCATCCCCGGCTACCGGAACCCGGTCATGCACCCTTACGAGATCGTCCGGGAGAGCGTCCGCCTCACCCGCAAGCGCACCGAGGGGCTCCCGGTGCAGATCCGGCCCTGGATCCAGGACTTCAAGGACTACGCGTTCGACAAGCGCGTGTTCGGCGTGAGCGAGATCCGGGATCAGATGCGCGGCGCCGACGAGGCCGGCGGGGCGGGTTGGATGCTCTGGAACCCCCGCAACGACTACACCGCGGCGGCCCTCCGCCCGGCGAATCCGACCCTGGCGAAAAACTCGCCCACGCCGCCGCAGCCTTGAAAGGCCGGAGGCTCGCCGGGGCGATCGCCGCGATCGCCCTGCTCGCGTCCCCGCTCCTCGCGCAGACGTCCCGGCCCACCGAGCTCACCGCCAACGAGCTCGGCCGCGTGATGATCCTCGAGTACCACAAGATCGACCACCCGGAGGAGCGCTGGACGCGCACGCCCGCCAACTTCCGGCGGGACCTTCAGCGGCTCTGGGAACGGGGCTATCGCACCGTCGCCCTCGGCGACTATCTCGACGGCCGGATCAGCCTGCCGAAGGGCACCACGCCCCTCATCCTGACCTTCGACGACTCCTCGCCCGGCCAGTTCCGCTACATCGAGAAGGACGGCGGCTGGGAGATCGATCCCGACTGCGCCATCGGCATCCTCGAGCAGTTCGAGCGCGAGCACCCCAAGTTCGGCCATGCGGCGAGCTTCTACGTGCTGCCCGGGGCCAGCCCGCCGAACCGGCTCTTCAATCAACCGGACCTGGTCGGGAAGAAGCTCGCCTATCTCAAGAGCCGCGGCTACGAGATCGGCAATCACACGCTCTGGCACGCGAATCTCGCCAAGTACGACGAGACGACGGTCCGGAAGCAGCTCCTCGAGTCCCAGGAGTGGGTGCAGCGGCATCTCCCAGGTTACCGCTTCCGCACGCTCGCGCTCCCCATGGGCAGCTACCCGAAGGAGCTCGCCTGGGCGATCTCGGGTGGGGCGGGCGACGGGTATCGCCACGACGCCATCTTGATGGTGGCGGGAGGCGCCGCGCCCTCGCCGCACGCGCGCGGCTTCGATCCCTATCACCTGCCCCGCATCCAGGCGACCGAGGCCGAGCTCAGCTACTGGCTCAACTATTTCGACTCGCGCCCTGATGAACGTTACGTCAGCGACGTAGACGCGGTCACCATCACGGTGCCCGGCGGCAAGACCGCACAGGTGCGGACGCCGGGAGGCGTCAAGGTCGTCGAGCGCCGATGAGGGAGGCCGTCGCTCAGTAGATTAGGTACGACGCGCGGAGGAGAGGCCAGCCATGGATCATGTTGGCATCGACGTCCTGCCGCTCCAAAGACTCGACGGCGTGCGGGAGAAGGCCTTCGAGGCCGTAATGGCGGCGCTCCTCGTGTGTGAACGCGGTATCACGGGTTCGGCTGGAATCGTTCAGCAATACAATGCCCTTGTCTTTCACTGGCGTATTCATGTGTCCTCCTTGCACCTTCCGACGGTGCGAGCGACGGCTCGCTCACGCGCGCGGGAAAGTTCGCAAGAAACGGCAACGGCGGAACGGCCGCGGGGGGCTCATGGCGCGCGGCGAGCCCGCGCGAAGAGCAGCTCGACCACGCCCTGCTCGGTCGTTCGCGCGATCACCGTGCCGAGCCGCGCGATGACGCCGAGCATACCGACGTTGTCGGCCAGCACGAATGCGCAGAATTCCGTGACGCCTCGCGCTTCGGCCGCGCGAAGCAGCTCGTCGAGCAGGATCGTGCCCAGTCCCCTCGCCTGCCAGTGGTCGTCGATCACGACCGCGATCTCGCGCCGATCCGCCATACCCGCGGGCTCGTAGCGCGCGACGCCGACGATCTCGAGCGTCGTTCCGCTCGGGCGCTCCGCGACGAGCGCCAGCCGCTCGCGATAGTCCACGTTCACGAACTGATGCAGCCAGCGCTCGGGCAGACGATGGATGGGAGTGAAGAAGCGCTGATAACGACTGCGCATGCTGAGTCGATGGAACAATGCCCGCAACGCCGGATCGTCGCCGGCCCGGATCGGCCTGACGTGCAGCTGAGCACCGTCCGGCAGTCGGACGTCGCGCGCGAGCTCGGTCGGGTACGGCAGCGCCGGCACCATCGACCTTGAGACGCGTAGCCGCGGCGGGGGGTGGCGCGCTTCTGCAGGCCAACGCCTATAACAGAGGGCGGGCGCCGCATGGCGTCATCCAAGCAGATGAGCGACGTCTCTCTCGACGTGGTAGTGGCCGACATTTCCATGTCGGGAAGAGATGGCCTCTGGCTGCTTCAACAGGCTGAAGTCGGAACGCATCGAGTCGGCATACAGCGAGGATTTCGAGCTTGACGGACCTACTAGCCCCTCGGGGCTACGGCGTCGGCCGCCCCGCCCGGGCATAGCGTTCTCGCCATCCAGTCACTAGTACCGACTGGATCTTGCTCTGACGTTAAGCCATGAAATGCCATAGAAGTCTAGCGCCGAAGCGGCGGCGCTCACCCTAATGGGTGGCATTCTGGAGTCCCGCGTCTCCTGCACGTCTCGGCCCGGGGACGCTATTCCGCAGCCGACTCGTGATCTTCCCCGGTGCCAGCCCTCTTGCGACTCTTGCCCGGTCCGACGGAACCACGCGCGCCGTCGGACTTAGGGGCCGGACGGCCAGGTTCAGAGCCGGCTCGACTGCCCACCGCATCGGGCTGAGACAATGGTCTGGTCTTCACGACCGCCGAGGACGACGGCTCCGACCGTCCGTTCCTACTGTGGAGTGAAGTGTAAACATGCAGCCGGTCGATGCTCCATCGTCCCG
>Ga0335084_10001709_pt1 | contig 20722 bp, 15 predicted proteins | sample Lox_Sample_44_FD_206721 | JGI IMG/M metagenome (GOLD analysis project Ga0335084, IMG submission 206721) | Soil microbial communities from Loxahatchee National Wildlife Refuge, Florida, United States - Lox_Sample_4.4 | ecosystem: Environmental > Terrestrial > Soil > Wetlands | place: USA...
GCCGAGCGGGCCAGCTTGCGCAAGCTTTCGGCGCGGACCAGGGGGACGTCGCCGTTCAACACCAGCACAGCAGCAGCGCGCGGAATTCTGGGCAGGGCCTGCATCAGCGCGTGTCCTGTGCCGAGCTGGCGCGCTTGCTCCACCCATTCCACCGGCGCCCCGGAGAACGCGGCGCGCACCGCTGCGCCGCCGTGACCGTAGACGACGTAGATGCGCTCGGGCTTGAGCGCGCGCGCCGCATCGATGACGTGCGCAAGCAACGGCCTGCCGGCGATCTGATGCAGAACCTTGGGCAGCGCGGAGTGCATGCGCTTGCCCTGGCCGGCGGCAAGAATGACGACGTGGAGAGGCATCGAGGTCGGGCCCCGGATTTTAGCCGACGGAAGGGGCGCGGACCGGGACTTTTTGCTAAGCGCGAAGCGCGAGCACGTTGTACGAAGGCACGGGCTTGCGCAGGCCCTTCAGCGCCAGATCGCCGACATGCTCGGCCTGGACGCGCTCCTCGATCTTGCCGTAGACGCGCTGCGATACCAGGACTTGGCCCGCGCTTGCCTCCGAGCAAAGGCGCGCCGCGAGATTGGTGACCGGGCCGATCGCCCCGTAGTCGCGCCGGCCCTCGAAGCCGATCGCGCCCAGCGTCGCGTAGCCGTTGGCGATTCCGACGCCGAAGCCAAGGTCGTAGCCCCGCTTCTTCCAGCCCTGCCCGAGCGCGCCGACCGCGTCGCGCATCTGCAGGGCCATCCGGATCGCCGCCAGTTCATGCTCCGCAACGAGTATCGGGTCGTTGAACAGGATCATGACGCCGTCCCCCGCGAAGTGTTCGATCGTCCCCTCGTGCGCGAGGACGATGTTGCCGATGGCGGCGTGATACTGCCGCAGGACTTCCATCGCCTCCTCGGGTTCCGCGGTCTCGCTGAAGGCGGTGAAGCCCCGCAGGTCGGTAAAGACCACGGTGATCTCGCGCCGGTGCGTCTTGAGCGGATCCTCCACTTCCCCGGCGACGATCAGGTCGCCGATGCGCGGCGAAACGAAGCGCTTCAGCCGCGCAAGACGCTCGATCTCGGCGACCTGGGCGACGACCCGCTTTTCCAGGTCGGCGTTCAGCGCCGCGAGCTGGTCGTGCAGGGCCTTGATGCGCAACAGCGACTTGACGCGCGCGAACAGCTCGGCCTGGTTGACGGGCTTGGAAAGGAAGTCATCGGCGCCCGCCTCGATCCCCTTTACGCGCTCCTGCTGCGGATCGAGCGAGGTACACATCACGACAGGCAGCAGAGCGGTGGCGGGATCTTCCCGGATGCGCCGGCAGACGTCGTAGCCGGAGATGCCCGGCATCATCACGTCGAGCAGCACCAGGTCGGGCCTTTCCGCAGCGACCTTGGCGAGCGCCTCCTCGCCGTTGGGCGCCGTGGAAACCACGTAACCCTTCGCTGCGAGCAGGTCCCGCAGCAGCTTGATATTGGCCGGCGTGTCGTCGACCACGAGGATTTTCGCCGCCGCACTCATGGCCGGCCCGCTTCGAGCAGGTGCTTCACGGTTTCCAGAAACTCCTTCAGGTTGATCGGCTTGCTCAGGAACCCGTCGAAGCCGGCCGCGGATATCTGGCTGCGGTCGGTCGGCGTCACCGACGCAGTGAAGGCAACCACCGGGATGCGCGCGCAGCCCGGGTCGGCGCGCACCTGGCGCAACGCTTCGATGCCGTTGATGCCCGGCAGCTGGATGTCCATCAGCACGAGATCGGGTTTCTTGTCGATTGCCAGGCGCACCCCCTCTTCGCCGGTGACCGCCTCGAGCGTGACATAGCCTCTGGACTGCAGCACGTCGCGCGCGAGCTTCATGTTCTTGTCGTTGTCCTCGACGATCAGGATGGTGCTCATGATTGAGCAGGTATCGTAAAGGTGAACGTCGAGCCCTTGCCAGGAACGCTGTCCAGCCGGATCGTGCCGCCGTGCAGCTCTACGAAGCGCCTGGTGAGCGCGAGCCCCAGGCCGGTGCCTTCGGCCTTGCGCGTATAGTCGCGCCCGACCTGCTTGAATTCCTCGAAAACGGAGGCTTGGTCCTCGGCGGCTATGCCGATGCCCGTATCGCTCACCGCGACTTCGACGAAGCCGCCCGCACGCCGGGCGCTCACGCCCACCTTGCCGCCATCGGGGGTGAATTTCGCGGCGTTCGAAAGCAGGTTCAGCACGATCTGCTTGAACTTGCGCTCATCGGCCCGGATCGCGCCCAGCGTTGCCTCTACCGAGAGCTCGAGGGCGATGCCATGGCGCTGCGCGCGCTCGCGCACCAGCGTCATGGCGTTCTCCAGCGCCGGGCGCAGCTCGAACTCGGCCATGTCGAGCTCCATGCGTCCCGCCTCGATCTTGGAAAGGTCGAGGATGTCGTTGATCAGCGAGAGCAGGTGCCTGCCGGAGGAATGGATGTCCTTCAGGTAGTCGAGCTGCTTCTCGTTCACATCGCCGAACATCTTCTCCAGCAGCACTTCCGAAAAGCCGATGATCGCATTCAGCGGCGTGCGCAGTTCGTGCGACATGTTGGCGAGGAACTCCGACTTGTGCTGGTTGGCGATCTCTAGCTGGCGGCTCTTGTCTCCAATTTCGCGGAACAGACGCACATTCTCGATCGCGATCACGGCCTGGTCGGCGAAGGTCTTCAGCAATGCGATCTGCCTGTCCGTGAAAACCGTCGGCTCGCCCCGGGTAACGGACACCGCGCCGATCGCCTGCCCTTCCCGCAGCATGGGCGCGCAAAGGATCGCGCGATAGCCCATTTTCTCGCCGACAGTCCGCGTGCGTGCGGACACCCCTTCGGCGTGCGTGTCGGGCACCGATTGCACGGTGCGTTCCAGTATCGCGCGTCCGACGGCCGAGTCGTGATCGGGCACGATCGGATAGAACTGCCGCCTCAGCAATTCGTAGTCGCGATCCTTGAGGGTGCTGCCGCCGGCCTCCAGATGGATGCCGTCGGGCTTGAGTAGCTGTACGCCAACGCTGAATCCGTCAAATAGCCGCATGGCGCTGTTCACGACCGCGTCGAACACCGGCTGGACATCCGTCGGCGAGCTCGATATCACGCGGAGAATCGCAGCCGTCGCCGTCTGTTGCTCCAGTGCTTCCTGCAATTCGACCGTGCGCTCCTCGACCTTGCGCTCCAGCCCCGCGTACGACTCGCGCAGTTGCGCGCTCATCTGGTTGAACTGGTTGGCGAGGGCCTCGAGCTCGTCGCCGGTCCTGATTTCGATCTTCTGGTCGAGGTCACCGGCGCCGATGCGCGCGGCGCCTTCCTGCAGCGTGCGGATGGGGCGCACCATGCTGCGCGCGAGCCACATGGCGACGAGCGCCGAGATCAGCAGGCCGGCGGCGATCAGCGCGACCGAGCGGAGAATTGCGGCATTGAGCGTCGAGAAGACTTCGTCGAGCGACTGTTCGACGAATACCTTCCAGCCGAGCGGCTCGATCGACGCATACGCCGTCAGCACGGGAGCGCCCAAGCTGTCACGCGCCTCCAGCGCGATCGATTCTTCCGCTCCCTGCCGGAGCGCCCACTGGACCTGCGGCAGCTTCGACAGGTCGGTCTTGCGCAGGACCAGCCCGATATCCGGGTCGGCGACGAGGTGGCCGGTGCCGTCGACGACGTAGGCCTTGCCCTTCTTGCCGATCTTGATGCGCGACACCACGTCCCAGATGAACTTGAGGTTCACGTCTGCGACCGTGACGGCGCCCGCCTCGCCCTTCGCGCGCACCGCGATCGACATGTACGGCTCGGTCTCCTTGCGAAAACTCACGGGCCCGAACCATGTCTGCTCGGGCCGCGCGCCCTTGAACGCGGCCTCGCCCGAGCGGTCGGCGCCGGACCCCATGACGCTCATGCCGAGGCGCGACTCGTAGAGCTGCTCGCGGCCCTTCGCATCGATATGGGTGATATCGGTGATGGCCGGCACCTGCCGCTGCAGCTTCAGGAACTCGATGCGGCGCTGTTCCATCCCCTGCGAGCCGAGCTGCGCCAGGGCGGCGTACGACAGCTGCTGCTCGATCTGGCGGATGAACTGCTCAATGCGCGCCGCGGCGCCGATGGCCTTCTCGCGCTGCACGCTGGAGAGCGCGATCTTGTTCTCCTGGTAGGAGAAGTACAGGCCGACCGCGCCCGAAATCAGGAGCGCGCCGCAGACCAGCGCGAGAATCAGCAGGAAGTACTTGCGGAACAGCCGCCCGCGCTCGATTCCGCGAATTTCCCGGTTTTGCGCGATAACGGCGTCTACCGGCTTCAATCGCCCCTGCCCACTGGATTGCCTCCCAGCGCAGTATAGCGACGCGCCGGTTCCGCGGATCAGAAGCCGACGACGGAAAGGGCGACCAGCCCCAGCAGCACAAGCGTAGGCAGCAGCATCAACACGAACTGCAGGCGTTCTCCGAGGATCATTTCAACCTCCCCTCGCAGTAACCGAGGCCACCAGCCTAGGCTGCGCGAGACCCTTTTGCAGTGGTGGATTGCGGCCGGCGGGTGTGCGAAAAGCACGTTGCCCGGGGCCGGCTACCAGTGTTCGGGTGGTTTGCGGTGCAGCACGATGCCGGCGCGGGACCGGCTGAGATAGCCCCCGGTGGAGAGGTCCTTCAAGATGCGGCTCACCATCTCGCGCGATGCGCCGATGCGGCTGGCGATGTCCTGCTGCGTCAGGCGGTGCGGGATGACCAGGCCGCCGTCGCCGTCCTCGGCAAGCTCCAGCAGCAGCCGCGCCACCCTGCCGTAGACGTCCATGAGCGCGAGGCTCTTCACGCTGGCAGTCAGCGCCCGCACCCGCGCTATCAGCTTCTCGATAAGGTTCAGCGCGAACGCCGGGTTCTTCGCGATGAACTCGCGAAAGTCCTTTTGCGACACCACCAGCAGCCGGGTCGGCACGAGCGTCATGACCGAAGCCGAGCGCGGTCCTTCGTCCAGAACGAGTTCACCGAAGTATTCTCCCGGACCCTGCGTGACGAGGACGACATCGTGACCGGAGTCGTCGCTGACGAAAACCTTTACGCGCCCCTCCAGGATGACGTAGAGCGAGTCGGTCCGGTCCCCTTCCGTGACGATGATGGTGTTCTTGGGATAGCTGCGCGCGACGCCGTGCGAACCGATGGCCGCCAGCTCGGTCTCCGAGAGCGTGTAGCTACGCTGCCCTTTGGCCGCCATCCGCGTCCCCTAGCGCGGCAGCTCCGAATAACCCATCAGGAACTCATCCACTGCGCGCGCGCATTGGCGCCCCTCGCGGATCGCCCAGACGACGAGCGACTGGCCGCGGCGCATGTCACCCGCCGCAAACACCTTCCTGACGGACGTGGCGTACGCCAGCGCGCCTTCCGTGTCCGCCCGCGCATTGCCGCGCGAATCCCTCTGCACGCCGAAATCCTCGAGCAGCGACTGCACGGGCGAAACGAATCCCATCGCTAGCAATACGAGGTCGGCCGGGATCTCGAACTCCGAGCCGGCGATCTCGGAGGACTTGCCTTCGCGCCACTGCAGCCGCACGGCGCGCAGCTTCGTCACTTTACCGCCCTCGCCGAGGAAGGCCTTGGTAGCGACCGACCAGTCGCGCGCGACGCCCTCCTCGTGCGATGACGAAGTGCGCAGGCGCGTCGGCCAGTAGGGCCACTCCGGATTGCGGTCAACGTCCGCCGGCATCGGGAACAATTCGAAATTGGTGACCGAGGCGGCGCCATGGCGGTTCGAGGTGCCGATGCAGTCCGAGCCTGTATCGCCGCCGCCGATGACGACGACATGCTTGTCCTTCGCCCAGAGTTCGGCCACTCCCTTGTCGCCGGCCACGCGCTTGTTCTGCAGCGGCAGGAATTCCATCGCGAAATGGACGCCGGCGAGCTCGCGGCCGGGAATCGGCAGGTCGCGCGGCACCTCGGCGCCGCCCGAGAGAACGACCGCGTCGAAATCCGCGAGCAGCCTATCCGGCGCAAGCAGGGTCTTGGCGTCGTTGGGCACGCCCTTCGCGGGCGGCGTCCTGCCAACGCACACGCCGCTGCGAAACTCGATGCCCTCGGCGCGCAGCTGCTCCAGGCGGCGGTCGACGACGCGCTTCTCGAGCTTGAAATCCGGAATGCCGTATCGCAGCAGCCCGCCGATGCGGTCGTTCTTCTCGAACACCGTCACCGCGTGCCCCGCACGCGCCAGCTGCTGGGCGCAGGCAAGGCCCGCGGGACCCGATCCGACGATGGCAATCTTCTTGCCGGTCTTGTGCGCGGCCGCCTGCGGCTTGATCCAGCCTTCGTCCCATGCCTTGTCGACGATGGCGTGCTCGATCGACTTGATGCCGACCGGATCTTCGTTGATGCGCAGCACGCACGCTTCCTCGCAGGGCGCAGGGCAGACGCGGCCGGTGAACTCGGGAAAATTATTCGTCGAGTGCAACGTTTCGCTCGCCCGCCGCCAGTCCTGGCGGTAGACCAGGTCGTTGAAATCAGGAATGACGTTGTTGACCGGGCAGCCCTGCATGCAGAACGGTATTCCGCAGTCCATGCAGCGCGCGCCCTGCACCTTCGCGTCCTCGTCGGCGAGCCGCAGGTAGAACTCGTGATAGTGCTTCTTGCGCGCCTGGGGCTCCTCGTGCGGCTCCTCCAGGCGCTCGTATTCCAGGAATCCGGTGATCTTCCCCATGGCCGCGTTAAGCCGCGAGGCGCTTGTTCTTGGCGGCGAGCTCGCCGAGCGCGCGCCGGTATTCGTTCGGGAACACCTTGACGAACTTCGTCCGGTAATCGGACCAGCGTTCGAGCACCCGCTTGGCCTGCATGCTGCCGGTGAAGCGCAGATGGCGCTCGATCAGTCGACGCGCAATCGCTTCATCGGATTCGCCCATGTGCCAGAACTCGCGCGCCAGCCTCGCTTCCTGCTCGGATTCGGCCGCCAGCGGCTCGAGCGCCACCATCGACGTGTTGCAGTACTTCGCGAAGTCGCCTCTTTCGTCCAGCACGTAGGCGATGCCGCCCGACATGCCGGCCGCGAAGTTGCGCCCGGTCGCGCCCAGCACCACCACGGTGCCCCCGGTCATGTATTCGCAGCCATGGTCGCCGACGCCTTCCACCACCGCGCGCGCGCCGGAATTGCGCACGCCGAAGCGCTCCCCGGCAACGCCCCTGAAGTAGGCCTCGCCCTCGATCGCTCCGTACAGCGCCACGTTGCCCGTGATGATGTTCTCGGTGGGCTCACCGCGGAACTTGGCCGATGGTTGCACCGCGATGCGCCCCCCCGACAGTCCCTTGCCGCAATAGTCGTTGGTGTCGCCGATGAGATCGAGCCAGACGCCGCGCGCGAGGAACGCGCCAAAACTCTGGCCTGCGGAGCCGGCGAGGCGCACATGCACGGTCTCGTCGGGCAGGCCCTCGTGCCCGTAGCGCTTGGCGATCTCGCCCGAGAGCATCGTGCCCACGGTGCGGTTGATGTTGCGGATCGGCGTCTCGATCGTGACCTTCTCGCGCCGTTCGAGCGCCGGGCGCGCGAGCGCGATGAGGCGGTTGTCGAGCGCCTTGTCGAGGCCGTGGTCCTGCGCTTCGCAGTGAAAGCGTGCGACTTCCGGCGGCAGCTGCGGCTGGTGAAAGACCCTGGAAAAATCCAGGCCCTTTGCCTTCCAGTGCTCGATGCCGTGGCGCGTGTCGAGCAGGTCGGTGCGGCCGATAAGCTCGTTCATGGTGCGCACGCCGAGCTTCGCCATCAGCTCGCGCGCCTCCTCGGCGACGAAGAACAGGTAGTTCACGACGTGCTCCGGCTTGCCCTCGAACTTGCGGCGCAGCACCGGGTCCTGCGTCGCCACCCCGACCGGGCAGGTGTTCAGGTGGCACTTGCGCATCATGATGCAGCCTTCGACAACAAGCGGCGCAGTCGCGAAGCCGAACTCGTCCGCCCCCAGCATTGCGCCGATGACGACGTCGCGGCCGGTCTTCATCTGGCCGTCCACCTGCACTGCGATTCGCCCGCGCAGGCGGTTGAGCACCAGCGTCTGCTGCGTCTCCGCGAGGCCCAGCTCCCAGGGCGTGCCCGCGTGCATGATCGACGACCAGGGCGATGCGCCCGTGCCGCCGTCATGGCCGGAAATCGTGACGTGGTCGGACTTCGCCTTCGACACGCCCGCGGCGACGGTGCCGACGCCGACCTCGGACACCAGCTTCACGCTGACCGCGGCCCGCGGATTGGCGTTCTTCAGGTCGTGGATCAGCTGCGCGATGTCCTCAATCGAGTAAATGTCATGGTGGGGCGGCGGCGAGATCAGCTCGACCCCGGGCGTGGAATACCGCAGCTCGGCGATGTATTCCGAGACCTTTCTGCCCGGCAGCTGCCCGCCCTCGCCAGGCTTGGCACCCTGGGCAATCTTGATCTGCAGCATCTCCGCCGAGGCCAGGTACTCCGCCGTGACGCCGAAGCGCCCCGAGGCGACCTGCTTGATCTTGGACTTGAGCGAGTCGCCTTCCCTGAGAGGGATGTCGACCTCGACGCGCTCCTTGCCTAGGCGCGACTGCAGGCTCTCGCCCGCCCTGATCGGCGCGTATCGGCGGCGATCCTCGCCGCCTTCGCCGGTGTTGGAGCGGCCCCCGATGCGGTTCATGGCGATCGCAAGCACGGTGTGCGCCTCGGTCGAGATGGAGCCCAGCGACATGGCGCCCGTGGAAAAGCGCCTGACGATCTCTGCCGCGGGCTCGACTTGCTCGATCGGCACCGGCTTGCACTGGTCGAACCTGAACTCGAAAAGTCCGCGCAGCGTCAGCAGCCGGCGCGTCTGCTCGTTGATGAGCGCGGCGTATTCCTTGTAGGTCTGATACGAATTCCGGCGCGCCGCGTGCTGCAGCCTGGCGATCACGTCGGGCGTCCAGGCGTGCTCCTCGCCGCGCACGCGCCAGGCGTAGTCGCCGCCTGCGTCGAGCGCATTGGCGAGCACGGGATCCTTCTCGCCGAAAGCCGCGCGATGCACGCGAATCGCCTCCTCGGCGAGCTCGAGGATGCCGATGCCGCTCACCTTGGATGCGGTGCCGTTGAAGTATCGGTCAACCAGCGTGCGCGACAGGCCGATGGCCTCGAAGCACTGCGCGCCGGTATAGGACATGTAGGTCGAGATGCCCATCTTGGACATCACCTTCTTCAGGCCCTTGCCGATCGCCTTGACATAGTTCTTGATGGCCTTGGAGCCGCCCTCGCCACTCAGCGCGAGCAGCGTCTCGAGCGCCAGGTACGGATGCACGGCTTCGGCACCGTAGCCACCGAGCAAGGCGAAATGATGGACCTCGCGCGCCGAGCCGGTCTCCACGACCAGTCCGGTGGAGGTGCGCAGGCCCTTCGCGACGAGATGCTGGTGGATTGCCGACAGGGCGAGCAGCGCCGGAATCGCCACGCGCTCCGGATCGACGGCGCGGTCGGAAATAACGACGATGGAGTAGCCCGCGCGCACGGCGTCCTCGGCCTGCGCGCAAAGCGACGCGAGGCGCGCCTCGACTGCCTCCTTGCCCCAGGCGGCCGGGTAGGTGATGTCCAGCTCCAGAGAGCGAAACTTGCCGCCCGTGTAGCGCTCGATGTGGCGGATCTTCTCCATTTCAAAGAAGTCCACCACCGGCTGGGTCACCTCGAGGCGCAGCGGCGGGTTCATCTCGTCGATGCCGAGCAGGTTCGGCTTGGGCCCGATGAACGACACCAGCGAGGTCACCAGCTCCTCGCGGATCGGGTCGATCGCCGGATTGGTGACCTGCGCGAACATCTGCTTGAAGTAGTGGTAGAGCGTCTTGTCCTTCTTGGACAGGATCGCCAGCGCCGCGTCGTTGCCCATCGAGCCGGTCGGCTCCTCACCGGCTTGCGCCATCGGCAGCAGCTGGATCTTGATGTCCTCCTGCGTGTAGGCGAAGGCCTGCTGGCGGTCGAGCAGCGGCACCGACGATTTCAGCGGCGCGGTCTTCTCCGTCTCGACCTCGTCGAGCTTCACGCGGATGCGCTCGATCCACTCTGCGTAGGGCCGGGCGCCGGCGAGCGATTCCTTGAGCTCCTTGTCGTCGATGATGCGGCCCTTCTCCAGGTCGACGAGGAACATCTTGCCCGGCTGCAGGCGCCACTTCTTGACGATTCTCTCCTCCGGGATCGGCAGGCAGCCGCATTCGGAGCCCATGATCACCAGGTCATCATCGGTGACGATGTACCGCGACGGGCGCAAGCCGTTGCGGTCCAGAGTCGCGCCGATCTGGCGACCGTCGGTGAAAGCGATGGAAGCCGGGCCATCCCAGGGCTCCATCATTGCAGCGTGATATTCGTAAAAGGCGCGCCGGCTGGGATCCATCAGCGTGTGGTTCTCCCAAGCCTCGGGAATCATCATCATCACCGCGTGCGCGATCGAGTAGCCGCCCATCACCAGCAACTCGAGCGCGTTGTCGAACGAGGCCGAGTCGGACTGACCCGGATAGATCAGCGGCCAGATCTTCTGCAGGTCGTCGCCGAGCACAGGGCTTGATATCGCACCCTGCCGCGCGCGGATCCAGTTCACGTTGCCGCGCACCGTGTTGATCTCGCCGTTGTGACAGATCATGCGGAAGGGATGCGCAAGGTCCCAGGACGGGAAGGTGTTGGTCGAGAAGCGCTGGTGCACCAGCGCAAGCGCGGACTCCACGCGTTCGTCCTTCAGGTCCAGGTAGTACTCGCCGACCTGGTGCGCGAGCAGCATGCCCTTGTAGCAGAGCGTGCGCGCCGACATCGACGGCACGTAGAACTCCTTGCCGTGCTCCAGCTTGAGTGCCTGGATGGCGTGCCCGGAGCTCTTGCGGATGATGTAGAGCTTGCGCTCAAGCGCATCGGTCACCGTGACGCCGGCGCCGCGGCCGACGAGCACCTGGCGGATCACGGGCTCGAGCTGCTTCGCCGGCTCGGCAAGATCGGAATTGTCGACCGGTACATCGCGCCAGCCGAGCAGCAGCTGGCCCTCGTCCTTGATCGCGCGCTCGATCTCGTACTCGCAGGCGATGCGGCTCGCCGGATCGCGCGGCAGGAACACCATTCCGACGCCGTACTGGCCGGCCGGCGGAAGCGCCACGCCGCGCTTCGCCATCTCCTCGCGAAGGAATCGATCCGGCATCTGGATCAGCAGCCCGGCACCGTCCGAAAGCTTCGGATCCCAACCCACCGCGCCGCGGTGGTTCAGGTTCTTCAGGATCGTGAGGCCTTGCTCGACGATGGCATGGGATTTCTTCCCCTTGATATGGGCGACGAAGCCGACACCGCAGGCGTCGTGTTCATTCGCCGGGTCGTAAAGACCTTCTGCCACGGGATGAAATCGCGCGTTCATGTCTAAGGTTATGATTTGAAAAGCCAATATACCATTTTCGCCGCGCCGCACAAAATTTCAGGGCGAACTTTGAAATATACCCGTGGAACCACGGGCTTACAAGCGATCGGGAAGAGAGCGAATGGCTAGGGGGAGGCTGCGGCGATGCTGTCGCGCACCAGCTGCGCGTCCAGGTCGCTTCGCGGACCCGCACGCCCCACGCTTTCCAGCAGGATGAAACGGACCTTGCCGCCCGCCGCTTTCTTGTCGACCTGCATGAGCTCAAGATAGCGCTCGGCGGCGAGCTTGGGGCCCTGTACCGGCAAACCGGCGCGCGCGATCAGCGCGCGCACGCGCTCCGCGTCTTCGCGGCGCAGGCCGCCCGCGCGCGTCGAAAGTTCCGAAGCCATGACCATGCCTGCGGCAACCGCCTCGCCGTGCAGCCACTCGCCGTAACCGACGCCGGCCTCAATGGCGTGGCCGAAGGTGTGTCCGAAATTCAGGATCGCGCGCTGGCCCGTCTCCCGCTCGTCGGCCGCGACCACCTGCGCCTTCAGTTCGCACGAGCGAAGCACCGCGTGCGCCAGCGCGTCGCGGTCGCGCGCGAGCAACTTTTCCATGTTCACCTCGAGCCAGGTCACGAACTGCGCATCGAGGACGAAGCCGTGCTTGATCACCTCGGCAAGCCCGGCGCGCAATTCGCGCTGCGGCAGCGTGTCCAGGCTGGCGACGTCCGCGATCACTGCGAGCGGCTGGTGAAACGCGCCCACCATGTTCTTGCCGCGCGCATGGTTGATCGCGGTCTTGCCGCCGACGGAGGAATCGACCTGCGCCAACAGTGTGGTCGGCACCTGGATGAACGGGATGCCTCGCTGATAGACCGCCGCGGCAAAACCGGCAAGATCGCCGACGACACCGCCGCCCAGCGCGACGATGAGGGCATCGCGCCCCAGCCGCGCCGCCAGCAGCGCGTCGATGACCCGGTCGAGGCTGGCCCAGCTCTTGGCCTGCTCGCCGTCCTCGATGAGTACCGCGAGCGGATGCGCTTGCGCTTTCTCCAGCGCCCCCTGCACGCGCGCCAGATAATGCGCCGCAACCACGCGGTTCGTGATGACGGCGACGCGCTTTCCCTTCACGTACGGCGCATACGGGCTCGCCTCGCCCAGTAGGCCTGCGCCAACCAGGATCGGGTACGAGCGCTCGCCGAGCGCTACTCGGAGGGTGCGCACGAGGCGTCCACTTGCGCGAGCAAATCCCTGGTCAGCGCCTGCACGCTCTGCCGGCCGGTATCGACGACGACGGCAGCTACCTCGCGGTACAGGGGGTCCCGCTCAGCGTACAGCTGCTCCAGCTTCGTCTCCGGGTCCGCGGTCGCCAGCAGGGGCCGGTTGCGGTCGTGCCGAACGCGCTGCCACAGGCTGGCCGGTCGCGCGTGGAGGTAGATCACCATGCCGCTGGACGCCATCCGGCGCCGGTTTTCCGCGTCCAGCACCGCACCGCCGCCGGTCGAGAGCACGATGCCTTTGCGCGCACAGAGTTCGGCGATCACCTGGGCCTCGCGCGCCCGGAAGCCCGTCTCCCCCTCAATATCGAAGATGACGGGAATGCGCACGCCGCAGCGACGCTCGATCTCGTGGTCGGAGTCGTACAACTCCCACTTAAGGCGCCTCGCCAGCAGCCGGCCGACTGTGGTCTTGCCAGCGCCCATCATGCCGACGAGAATAAGATTGTCCGCGTGCTTCACGGCGTCATTTTACGCAGCTAGAAAAAGAAACGGCCGGGAGGCCCCGGCCGTCGATCGTCCTAGAAGAGAAGTTTCAACGTACCGTCAGCCGCTCATTCACGACTCGAGGCGTCAGGAACACGAGCAGCTCGGTCTTGTGCGTCGAGGTGGTGTTGTTCTTGAAGAGAAAGCCGATGTAGGGCAAATCGCCGAAGAACGGCACGCGCGTGATATCGGTGCGGTCGGCCTGCTCGTAGATGCCGCCGATGACCACCGTGCCGCCGTTCTCCACCAGCACTTCGGTCTTGACGTGCTTGGTGTTGATCGCGATTCCGGCCGGTGTCGTCGCGCCCGGCTCGTCCTTGTTCACGTCGAGCGTCATGATGACGTTGCCGTCCGGGGTGATCTGCGGCTTCACCTTCAGCGACAGGTTCGCCTTGCGGAAGGAAACGCTGGTCGCGCCAGACGACGTCGCCTGCTGGTACGGGATCTCCGTACCCTGCTCGATGATGGCTTCCACCTGGTCCGCCGTCAGCACGCGCGGGCTCGAAATCGTCTTGCCCTTGCCGTCGGCTTCCAGCGCCGAGATCTCGACGTTGAGGAAGCGCGTCAGCGCCTGGTTGAACAGGATGAACGAGAAGGTGCCCGCGTTGAACGCATTCAGGCCCGCCGCCGGCAGGTTTGAGAACAGGCCTCCGTCTGCGGCCGCGCCAGGAGCGATGCCCTGCACCCCGCCGACGGAGCCCGCATCCGTATTGCCAAGATTGTTGCCAAACGCGTAACGCGTACTGTTCGCCAGTTTGTCGCCGGCGACCCCGTTGACCCTGTTGTAGCCCAGCTTCGCGCCCAGGTTCTTGTTGAAGCTCTCGTCCGCCACGACGATGCGCGCCTCGATCATCACCTGGCGCACCGGCACGTCGATGCGCGCGATCAGCTTGCGCACTTCCTCGAGCCGCGTCGGTGTGTCCTGCACGAACAGCGTGTTGGTGCGCGCGTCTACGACGGCGCTACCCCGCTTCGAGAGCATGCGCTGCGCGGGATCGGCCAGCAGCCTCTGCACGTCGGCCGCTTTCTGGTAATTCATCTGGAACGCCTCGGTGCGCGTCTGCTCCAACTCGTTGATCTGCGATGCCGCCTCGAGTGCGAGTTTCTCGCGCGTGGCCAGCTCGTCGCGCGGCGCGATCCAGATCACGTTTCCGGACTTGCGCATGTCGAGGCCGCGCGTCTGCAGGATGATGTCGAGCGCCTGGTCCCAGGGCACGTCCTTCAGGCGCAGCGTGATGCTGCCGGCGACGGTGTCGCTGGTGATGATGTTCAGATCAGTGAAATCGGCAATCACGTTCAGCACCGCGCGCACTTCGACGTTCTGGAAATTCAGCGAAAGCTTCTCGCCCGTGTAGCGGCCGCGCTGGGACTGCTTGGACGGATCCTGCGACGCAGGTTTCACCTCGACCACGAACTGCGAGTCCGACTGGTAGGCGTTGTGCTCCCAGTTTCCCTTGGCCTCGATGACCATGCGCACGTTGTCGCCCTGCTGGAACGCGCTCACCGTCTGCACCGGCGTCGCGAAATCGACCACGTCCAGGCGGCGGCGCAGGTTCTCCGGCAGCGAGGTCTTGATGAAGTCGATGACGATGTTCTGGCCCTGCTGGCGGATGTCGATGCCGGTCGAGGAATCGGTCAGGTCGATCATGACGCGGCCTTCGCCCGCACTGCCGCGGCGGAAGTCGACCTCGCGGATCGCGTGGCTGGTGTCCGCCTTGCCTTCCGCAAAGTGGGCCACTGCGCCCGCGCCCGCGGCCGTGGGGGCGGCGGCGGCCGCGCTCAACGTCACGATGACGTTCTTGCCGTCGAGCGCGACTTCGTGCGCGACCGAGCGGCGCAGATTCAGCACCATGCGCGTGCGGTCCGAACCCTGCACGAGGTTCATGCTGCGCAGCTCGCCTTGGCCGACGTCCTGCGAGTTGCGGCCGAGCGCGTTCGTCGTGTTGGAGAAATCGAACACGATGCGCGCCGGGCTCGCGACCGTGAAGCTCGGCGGCACGGCCTTGAGCGGTTCCTTGGTGGTGATGCGGATGACTACGTTGCCGCCCAGCTGCGCGACGTCGAAGGCCTCGATGCTGTTGGCCTGGCCGAACGCGAGCCCGGCACCGAGCACCCAGAGGGCGAGAAGAGCGCCCAGATCCTGCAGCTTTTTGAAGATGTTCATTTCTTGCCCTCCGCCATTTGCAACGTCGTGCTGCGCTCGACCCAGTCGCCGCCGCTGTCCTGGACCACTTCCTTCAGGCTGATCTGGCTTTCGTCGATAGCCGTGATGACGCCGAAGTTCTGGCCCATGTAGTTGCCCTTCTTGACGCGAAACAGGTTGTTGCCGGCGCGCACCAGCGCGTATACGTCCTTGTTCTGCTCGAGCGTGCCGACCATTTGCATCGCCTCGAGCGGAAATGCCTCGAGCGGTTCCTTCGGCCGGTTGAGGTCCGGCTGCACGCCCCCGCCTCCGCCGGTAGTGCCGCCGGCGGCCTGCGACACCACGATCCGGCTCGGCACGAACGGATCGACCATGCTGTCGCCCGAATAGGGCACCGGCTCGTACGCTCGTACCTGCGGCAGCGGGTCGACCTTGCCGCGCAGGTCCTTCGTCATCGCGGCGAGCTCCTTGCGCAGCTCGCCCTGCTCCTCTCCGCCGCAAGCGGAGAGCAGCGCCACGCCGGCCAGCAGGATGAACTTTTTCATCACTTGCCGCCCTTCTTCGAGGCGGCCTTGCGCTGCGCGGCCAGCTCGTCCTCGTCGAGGTAGCGGAACGTGCGCGCGGTCACGTCCATGGACAGGTTGCCGTCCTTGCTCGCCGCGATCGCGACGTCGTTCAAGGTCACGATGCGCGGCAGCTGGCCGACATCGGCGGCGAACCCGCCCATGTCATGGTAGTTGCCGGTCACCTTGAGGGTGATCGGCAGCTCGGCATAGAACTCCCGCGCGCTCTCCGAGGGCGCGGGCTTGAACAGCTCGAATTGAAGCCCGCGCGACAGGCCCGCCTGGTTGATGTCGACCAGCAGCGCGTCCATCTGCGCTTTGTTCGGAAGCTGCTTCAGCAGTGCGCCGAATTGCGTGTCAATCTCCCGGAGCTGCTGCTTGAGCAGATCAAGGTTGATTGCTTGCGTTTTCTTCGCGAGGTAATCCTTCTTGAGCGCCTCTTCCTGGTTGACGCCCTTTTCGAGCTCTTCGATCTGGCCCTGCCAGATGCCGAAATAGCCGGCGACCGGAATCGCGACCAGGATCGCGATCAGCACCAGCAGCTTGGGCGCAAACGTCCAGGTGCCCGGATCCTTCCAGTTGGTCCGCTTGAAGTCTTCCGCGATCTGGTTGAAGTTGACGGCCATGCCCTACCCCTTGCCCGCGGCCGGCTGAGCCGCGCCTTTCGCGCCCTCTTTGGCCGCGTCCTTCGCGCCGTCCTTTGCCGGCGCCGTCGGCTTCTTGAGCTGGAGCTTCATGTTGAACTCGGAAATCCGCATCTTGCCCAGGTTCGTCGCCTTGATCTCGACGAGATTCGGGTTGGCGAGCCAGGGCGAGGATTCGATATTTCGCATCAACGTGGAAACGCGCGCATTCGACTGCGCGTAGCCGATCAGCTCGATGCCGGCGCCCTGCTGCTTGAACTGCTTGAGGAACACGCCTTCCGGCATCTGCCGCACCAGCTCGTCGAGCAGGTGGACGGTCTGCACGCGGTCCGTCTGCAGCGTCTCGATGACCTGCTTGCGCGCGAGCAGCGCCGCGATCTTGTCCTTCACTTCCTTGATTTCGTCGATCTCCTTGTCGACCTTCGCGATCTCCGCCTTCATGAACTTGTTGCGGTCCTCCTGGGCGCTGATGCGCTGCGAGTAGAACAACCAGCCTGCGCCGACGACCACGATGCCGAGCACCGCGGTCATGCCGGCCAGCACGCCGAAATGCATGCGCGCGCGCTTGCGCCTCTCTTCCCGGTGGGGCAGCAGGTTGATCTTGGCGCTCATACCGGATCGAATCTCCGCATGGCGAGGCCGCAAGCGACGATCAGCGACGGCGCGTCCTGCATCAGCCTCTTCAGCTGGATGCGCGGCGAGGTCTGCATCGCGCCGAACGGATTGGCGACCACCGTCGGAACCTGGGTGCGCGTATGCACCACCTCGTCCAGGCCCGGTATCACGGCGGAGCCGCCCGCGAGCAGAATGTGATCGACCGTGTTGTACGAGGTCGAGGTGAAGAAGAACTGCAGCGCCCGCTGCACTTCCTGCGACAGGTTTTCCATGAACGGGCGCAGCACTTCCGCCTCGAAATCGTCCGGCAGGCCACCCGAGCGCTTGGCGTTCTCGGCTTCCTCCTGGCTCATGCCGTAGCGCGCCACGATGTCGGCCGTGAGCTGGTTGCCGCCAAACGCCTGCTCGCGGTTGTACACCGACTGCTCATTGCGCACCACGCTGACCTGCATCACGTTGGCACCGATGTCGACGATGGCGACGTTCTGCTCTCTGCCGCCTCCCGGAAGCTGCTTGATGACCAGTTCCAGCGCGGACATCTGCGCGAACGACTCCACGTCCATCACGAGGGGTTTGAGACCCGCGTTTTCCGCCACCGCGAACCGGTCGGAGACCTTTTCCTTACGCGTCGCCGCGATCAGAACTTCCTGCTCCTCCGGATTGGTCGGCGAAGGCCCGAGGATCTGAAAATCGAGATTCACCTCGTCGAGGGCGAACGGGATGTACTGGTTGGCTTCGCCTTCGACCTGCGTTTCGAGCTCTTCCTCGCGCAAGCCTGCGGCAACAATGATCTTTTTGGTAATCACGGCGCCTGAGGGCACCGCCATGGCGACATGCTTGGTCCGCGTGGCGAGCCGCTTGTAGCCGCGCCCTACCGCGTCCGCCACCGCTTCCAGGATGTTGATGTTCCCGTCGACGACGGCGTCCTTGGGCAGGGCTTCGATGACATAGCGCTCGACTCGGTAGGCGCCCTTGCCGGCCTCCACGATCTCGAGCATCTTCACCGAGGACGAGCTGATGTCCAGCCCGAACAACGGCGGCGCCTTCGGCTTGAAGAAGTCGAGGTTCATCCCTTTTTTCCTTTGCGCATCGGCCTGTTAGGCGCGATACGTAGAATTTGCGTTAGATGCTAGCAACAACTCCCATCAGTGTCTAGTGAATCTTCCACGCGGGGTAAAGTCCTATAATGCGCCGTGTTCCCGCCCGCGTGCAACAAACCCCTGGAATTGGCGTAACCCGCTTGAAATGGCTACGTTTTTTGTCATTTCCGCTGGTCCTGCTCGCGGGGCTGGCGGTGGCGGGCGCGCTGCTGGCGGGGCTGGTGCTCGCCCTGGCCTATCCAAATCTGCCTTCGCTCGAGGTCCTGACCGACTATCAGCCCAAGATTCCGCTGCGGGTCTATACCGTTGACGGGGCGCTGATCGGCGAATTCGGCGAGGAACGGCGCCTGCTTGTTTCCATCCGGGAGGTTCCCGAGCAGGTAAAGCAGGCCATCCTGGATGCCGAGGACGAGCGTTTCTACCAGCACACCGGCATCGATTATCTCGGCGTGGCTCGCGCGGCGTACGCAAACCTTGTGCAGGGCGGCCGCAGGCAGGGCGCGAGCACCATCACCATGCAGGTGGCGAGAAACTTCTTTCTCTCGTCGGAGAAGACGCTGACGCGCAAGCTCTACGAGGCACTGCTCTCGTTCAAAATAGAAAATAACCTCAGCAAGGATCAGATTCTCGAGCTGTACGTCAACCAGATCTATCTCGGCCAGCGCGCCTACGGCTTTGCCGCTGCGGCGCATATCTATTTCGGCAAGTCGCTCGACAAGCTCAGCCTCGGCGAGGCCGCCATTCTTGCAGGCTTGCCGAAGGCGCCTTCGACCTACAACCCTGTTGCGAATCCGCAACGCGCCCGTCAGCGCCAGCAATACGTCCTGCGTCGCATGCGGGAGCTAGGACATATCACCGAGCAACAATATGCCGACGCCGTGCAAGCCCCTTTGCAGGTGCGCCGGGAAGTCGATGATTTTGCAGGCATTCACAGCGAATATCTGGCCGAAATGGTGCGCCAGGCCGTCTATGATCAATATCCTGAGGATGCCTATACCAAGGGCTTTCGCGTCTATACGACGGTCCGCAAAGCTGACCAGGAAGCAGCCTATGAGGCAGTCCGGCGCGGATTGCTGAACTACGACCGCAGCCAGGGGTACCGCGGTCCCGAGGCCTTTGTCGAACTGGCGCCCGGTGCGAACGAGGAAGACATTGAGGAGGCTCTGAGCGACTACGCCGACGTTGGTGACCTGAAGGCCGCGATGGTGCTGTCGGCCGGCTCCAGGGAAATCAAGGCAGCCCTCAAGAACGGCGAAACCGTCACTGTTGCCGGCGACGGACTGCGCTTCGCCGCGCGCGCGCTGGAAGACAGGACCGCGCAGCAAAGGCGCATCCGGCGCGGCACCGTGATCCGGCTGCAGAAGGACGAAAAGAAAACCTGGCAGGTCGCCCAGCTGCCGGAGGCGGAAGCGGCGTTCGTGTCGCTCGATCCGGCCACCGGCGCGATCCGCTCGCTGGTGGGCGGATTCGATTTTCACAGCAGCAAGTTCAACCACATCACCCAAGCCTGGCGCCAGCCCGGCTCGGCGTTCAAACCGTTCATCTACTCCGCCGCGCTGGAGAAGGGCTTCACGCCCGCGACCGTGATCGCCGACGAGCCTATCGTGGTCGAAGCGGAAGTAACAGGCAGCCAACGCTGGGAGCCGAAGAACTACGACGGCAAATTCGAGGGGCCGATGCGCATGCGCACCGCGCTCGCCAAGTCCAAGAACATGGTTTCGATTCGAATCCTGCAGAGCATCGATCCGAAATACGCGCAGGACTACGTGACGCGCTTCGGCTTCGAGGCAGACAAGCACCCGCCGTACCTCACCATGGCGCTGGGGGCGGGCTCGGTGACGCCGCTGCAGATGGCGCGCGCATACGCAGTGTTCGCCAACGGGGGTTACCTGATCCAGCCCCACTTCATACAGAAGATCGTCGACGACCGCGGCAACGAACTCGGCGTGGCGCGCCCGGCACAGGCCGGCGAGGAGGCGCTCCGCGTGATTGATGCGCGCAACGCCTTCATCATGGACTCGATGATGCAGGACGTTACCCGCTACGGCACGGCAGCGAGCGCAAGCAAGCTTGGCCGGCACGATTTGGCTGGCAAGACGGGTACGACCAACGATTTCGTCGACGGCTGGTTCTGCGGCTACCAGCCGCAACTCGTCGGCATTGCCTGGATCGGATTCGATCAGCCCAAAACGCTTGGCAAGAACCAGACGGGCGGCCGCATCGCGCTGCCGATCTGGATCGACTACATGGGCAAAGTGCTCAAGGGCGTCGCCGAGAGCCCGCGCAGCGCGCCCGAGGGCGTGATCAGCGCGCGCTCCGATGCCGATCCGGCCGCGCCCGCGGAGGCGCGCACCGGGTCTGAATATTTCTATCGCGAGTTCTCGCCGGCGACGGATATCCCAGCGCCGGCACCGCCGCCGGCCGAGCGGCCGAACCTCTAGCTTGCGCTGAGCTGCACGGGTGCGCCGCCCTGCAGCGTGGCGAGCCTGGATACCGCGGCGAACAGTTCGGTTCCGTCGCGCGTGTCGCGCCACGCCGACCCGTCGTGCCTAAAGTGGAAGCCCCCGGATTTTGCCGCGACCCAGATTTCGCGCGCCGCGCCATGCCGGTTGATGACCAT
>Ga0335084_10001710_pt1 | contig 20715 bp, 20 predicted proteins | sample Lox_Sample_44_FD_206721 | JGI IMG/M metagenome (GOLD analysis project Ga0335084, IMG submission 206721) | Soil microbial communities from Loxahatchee National Wildlife Refuge, Florida, United States - Lox_Sample_4.4 | ecosystem: Environmental > Terrestrial > Soil > Wetlands | place: USA...
TTGGCCCAGGCCAGCACGTCGCTCCACAGCGCGCCGGTGGGCGTCGGCTCGGGCGCGTAGGCAATCTTCTTGTACACCTGAAGGTCGAGCGTCTCGAGCCGGGCCACCTCGCGCATCCGGTCCACGATCAGCGGCGTCGGCGGGGTCGGCCCGAGCAGCCGCGGCGAGAGCGCCCGGACCGCGACCGCACCCAGCGCCACGCCGGCGACGACGAGCAGGACCGTCCGGAGCCAGGCGCGGCGAGAGGTCTCTTCCACCCTGGTCCGGAGCCTACTGCCTCGGAGCAGATCGGGACCTCATTCCAACATTGACTTTGAGAATCGTTCTCAACTAGAGGTGCGCTCGGAGGGTTCACCCCGCAATGTCCAGGTTCTGGCCGTCTGCCCTGCTGCTGGTCGTCCTGCTCGGAGTGCTCATGGTCCCGCTCGCTGCCCGGGCGAACGACCGGCACTTCTCCTACACCTACGAGTCCGCGGTGCTCGCCCCCGGCGAGAAGGAGCTCGAGGTCTGGAGCACCTACCGGAACGGGCGGGACACCCGGTACACCCGCCTCGACGAGCGGCTGGAGTTCGAGATCGGCCTGGTCCCCGGCCTGCAGACCTCGTTCTACCTGAACCTCAGCGGCATCGGTCAGGACGTCTCCGGCGAGCTGTCGACGAGCGTCGAGCTCAGCGTGAGCAACGAATGGAAGTGGAGGCTCCTCGACTCGTCTCTCGACGCGATCGGCCTGGCGCTCTACTTCGAGGTCACCGGGGCCGTCGACGAGCTGGAGCTGGAGGGCAAGCTGATCGTCGACAAGCGGATCGGAAATCTGCTCCTCGCGGCCAACTTCGTCGCCGAGCACGAGTGGGAGCTGGGGATCGGCCAGACCGAGAAGGACCTGCACCTCGACGGCTACCTCGGGGCCACCTGGTTCTTCACCCCCCGCTTCTCCCTGGGCATCGAGGCATGGAACGCCAACATCATCTCCGAGGGCGTCTGGGAGCACTCGGCATTCTTCCTCGGCCCGGTGGCCTCGTACTCGGGAGACGGCTGGTGGGTGACGCTCACCGTGCTGCCGCAGCTCCCGGCCTTCAAGCCCTCCGAAGGTGGGGGGAAGTACGTCCTCACCGACTACGAGCGGTTCCAGGCGCGGCTGCTCTTCTCCTGGCACATCTAGGGCGATGGTAGCCTGAGGTCCGTGCTCGGCCGTCTTCTCTCGCTGGTGCTCGGTCTTGCGGTGGTGGCCTTCGTCGCCTACTGGGCGCTGAACAACATCGCCGGGGCCGAGAAGCAGGATCCGCTCGGACGCTCCCAGCCCAAGGCGGTCCTCGACCGCACCCGCGAGGCGACGAAGCGGTTCGAGCGGGACACCGAGCAGCACATCCGCGACACCGAGCGGAAGATGGACGACGCACGCTGAGGGCGGGCCCCAGTGGGCCCGACTCGCTACGTCCGCGCCGGCTTCTCGTACGAGACCGTCACCACCGTCCCGATGCCGCCGCGGACGAACCAGTCGCCCACCACGGTGAGCTTGCGTGGCGACAGGGCGGCCACGAGGTCATCGCGGATCCGGTTGGTCACCGCCTCGTGGAACGCGCCTTCGTTCCGGTAGCTCCAGAAGTAGAGCTTCAGGCTCTTCAGCTCGACGCACCGCTGGTCCGGCACGTAGCGAATCTTGAAGTGCGCGAAGTCCGGCTGCCCGGTGAGGGGACACAGGCAGGTGAACTCCGGCACGTCGAAGGCGATCTCGTAGTCGCGGTCCGGCGAGGGGTTGGGGAAGGTCTCGAGGGTCCTGGTCGGTCCTGCCATGCGCAAAGCCCCTTAGCACCGGCGCCGGCCCGGTGCCGAATCAGCCCAGCTCGGCGAAGCTGCGGAGCGTGACCCCGGCCTCGACGAGCGCCCGCTGCGCGGCGGCCGAGGTCAGGGTGGCGAGCTCCACCGCCCGCTGCAGGCCGTAGCTGGTCTGGGTCTCGCGCGGGGGGTACCCGGGGTGGCACATCAGCTCGGTCGTCCCCTCCGGGAGGGCGGCCACGGTCCCGGCGAAACGCTGCTCGGTCCAGTAGGCCTCGCCGCCCGCCTCGCCGACGAAGTGGTCGGTGGTGCGGACCCCGGCGCGCCGGAGCTCCTCCCGCATCGCCTCGTCGAGGGCGCGCACCGGCAGCCCCCGCGGCGCCGCCACCCGGGAGAGCCCCGCGAGCACGCCGGGGAAGCGATGCAGATGCCGGTGCACGTCCACGTGCGTGGGGCGCTCGCCGAGCAGGGCCTCGGCCCGGGCGAGCTGTGCCTCGGCCTCCTCGGCCACCACCTCGGGCGGGAGCGACCCGACCCGGGACTCGTCGAAGCCGCCGGCCCGGAGCAGCGCCGCCGGGAACCGAGCGGACAGGGGAGACCCTCGCGACAGGTTGAGGTGCAGTCCGATGGGGAGGCCCCGGGCCAGCGTCGCCCCGTGCTCGGAGTGGGGAAGGTTGACCATCAGCGTGGACGAGGTCACCACCCCCCCGCGCATCGCCAGCACGATGCCCTCGCTCACCCCCGGGTCGTAGCCCAGGTCGTCGGCGTTGATGATCAGCCGCCGGGTCGGGGCGCTCACGGCCTGCACTCCGCGATGTAGCGGGGGGCCTGCTCGGGGAAGCGGTCCGCGAGCTCCTTCTTCAGCGCCTCGGCCTCGGGTCCGCGCTTGTTCTGGGCCAGCAGGGCGCAGAGGGCACCCAGCGGCCTCGGGTCGCTCGGCGCCAGCCGGTCGGCGGTGCGGTACTCCGACTCGGCGGCGGCGATGTCGCCCTGCTGGGCGAGCGCGGCGCCCAGGTAGTAGTGCGCCTTGGCGAGGTTCGGCGAACGGTTCAGCGCCGCACGCAGGAGCCGCATCGCGTCGGCCGACTGGTTCTGCCGGAGCTTCACGAAGCCCAGCTCGGCGGCGGCACCCGGGTGGAAGCGGTGCTTGAGCACGGCGTTGAGGACGCCCGAGGCCTCGTCGAGCCGCCCGGCCTGACTCAGCAGCTCGCCCCGCCGCACGGCGATCTCCCGGTCGTTGGGGGCCTTCCTGCTCGCCGAGGTCAAGGCCTCGAGCATCCCCCCCGCGTCTCCCTGCAGCCGCCGCAGGTCGGCGCGGAGCATGTCCGGTCGGGGGTCATCCGGAGCGAGCCCGATGGCGCGGTCGATGGCGGCGTCGGCCCGCTTCCCCAGCCGGAGCCCCACGCAGGCGCGCGCTTCCTGCAGCGCGGCCTCCAGCGACCTGGGAAAGCGCCGGGCGAACGCCTGGGTGACGGCCAGCGCCCCCTCGAGGTCCGGGCTCTGCAATGCCAGCTCTCCGGCCCGGCGCAGCTCGGCCTCGGTCGCGCTGGGGTCCTCGGCGAGCGCGGTCAGCTCCCGGATGCGCTGCGCCGGGGTGGACGCCTTCTCCGCCAGCTGGAGCCGGTCTGCCACCGTCCGCTCCGGACGGTTCACGAAGGCGATGGCCCCGGCCACCACCACCAGCCCGAGGGCCACCGGGCCCAGCACCTCGACCCGGAACAGCTTCTGCCTCGCCCAGGTGGCCCGCCGCTGCCACGCGGAGGGCCCCGGGGGGGCCTCCGGCGCGCTCACCCTTCGCGGCGGGCGGCTGTCCTCCCGGGGAGGGAGCAGGTCGATGGCGGCATCGTGGGGAGACCGGGTGGGGGTCGAGGGGTCCGCCAGCCGCGCGCGCCGCAGGGCAATGCGCTTCGGATCCTCCTCGGCGGGAAAGATCGCGCTGACGTACGCCGCGACCTCGTCGGGCAGGGCGACCCGCGCCGGCCCACCGACCGACTCGATCGCGGCGATGAACTCGTGCAGCGACGGGAAGCGCCGGGCCGGGTCCTTGGAGAGCGCGGTGAGGCACACCAGCTCCAGGGCCAGCGGCACCGAGGGGTCGAACTCGGTCGGCCGCCTGGGCCGCCCCTCGGAGATGCGGTTCAGCACCTCCTCGGTGTTGAGACCGGTGAAGGGGCGGCGCCCGCAGAGCTGCTCGTAGAGCATCACCCCGGCGGCGAAGAGGTCCGCGCGGTGGTCCACGTCGTGGCCGGCGATCATCTCCGGCGACATGTAGAAGAACTTGCCCTTCAGCGTTCCAGGCTCGGTGCCGCCGGGCACCGCCGCCGACTTGGCGATGCCGAAGTCGATGACCTTCACCTCGCCGGTGACGCTGACGTGGATGTTGTCCGGGGTGAAGTCGCGGTGGACGATCTGCAGCTCCCGCCCCTTGCTGTCCACCGCGCGGTGCGCGGCGTCGAGCCCCCGGCAGGCCTCGGTGAGCACCCGCAGCGTGACGCCCAGCGGAACGCGCCGGCCCGTCTGGGCCGCGGTCTGCCGTAGCTCGGCGAAGCTGTGCCCCTCGAGCAGCTCCATGGCGATGAAGGGCTCGGCCTGGACGTTGCCCAGGTCGAGGATGCGGACCACGTTCGGATGGGCAATCTGCCGGGTGATCTCCGCCTCGTTGAGAAACATCCGGACGATGGCCGCGTCCGTCGTCAGGTGAGGCAGGAGCCGCTTCACCGCCACCGCGGGCCCAAACCGTCCGTCAGCCTGGAGGGCGCGGCCCAGGTACACCTCGGCCATGCCGCCCGTCGCGATGCGCGACGTCAGTCGGTACCGGCCGAACCAGGACGAGCTCGTGCTGAGGGTCAACGGTGTCGGAAGTCTACACCGCCGGCGTGGGGAGACTCCCTCGGGTCATGCGGTCATAGCGCGACGCCGATGCCGATCCACGGCCCCTGGTACCGCTCGGTGTGCGGGACGCCGTCCACCAGCCCCCGGTCGTCGAGGTAGGTCCAGTGGTAGCCGCCGCGGAGCGCGAGGTGGTCCCAGCCAACGCTCACCCCGGCGAAGGCGTCGAACTCCACGAAGGGGGTGGGCGTGTAGCTCACCTGGCCCTCGATGCCGAGCGGGCCGATCAGCCCGAGGGCGGTCGATACGCCGATGGACGGTCCGATGCGCGACAGGTCCGGAGCGAAGGCGCCGCTGCCACCGAGGTGCAGGCGGAGCCGGCCCTGCGGACCGCTCAGCACCGCGTAGGTCGCATGGAGGTGGACGAGGTTGATGTTGTCGGTGCCAGGGCCGGTGAGCGAGTCCAGGTAGAACCCGTTCCACTGCGCCAGCACCCCGAGGTGCTCCCCCTCGACGCCGAGCCCGAGGCCGAAGGCGCTGCCCTTCGACTCCACGTGCTGGCCGTCGGCCGTGATGCTGAAGATGGTTCGCCTGACCGAGCGCTCGGGCACCGGCGGGAGTCCGTCCTCGTCGACGGGCGTGCCCGGCGGCGGGAGTGGGGCGACGTAGGTGCCGTACGGCGCGACGAGGGTGGGTGGCCCGACCGGAACGGGCTCGGTCCACCAGGGGTCCCACAGCCAGCCGCGGTAGCCGAATCCCCAGCCGTACACGTACGGGGGCGGCACCGGGCGGACGACCGGCGGACCCCGCGGGACCCATCCACCGCCGGCGTTGCCGCCGGAGGCAGGGGGAGGGGCCACCGGGTGCGGCGCCGAGCTGGGAGGCGCGGTGCGCACGCCGAACCGCCCCTGGGCGAGCGCCGGGCCGGCGACGAGGACGCCGAGGAGCAGGGGGAGCAGTCGAGCTGGAGACGACATCCTGAGCACCCTGGAGAGGGCCGGCCGCCAGTTGGAACGGGTGTCTGACGCAGTGGCGTGTCAGGGATTCATCGACTCGTCACTCATCCTTGGCTCCGGCCCCGCGGAGGAGCTCGGGCACGGCGGTCTCGACCGAGACCAGGTGTAGGTCCCGCTGGGGGAAGGGAATGGCGATGCCCGCCTCGCCCAGCACCCGGTCGATCGCCGTCCGCAGCTCGCTCGCCACCCGGACCCAGGTGTCCGCCGCCGTCCACACCTGGAGCTGGAAGTTGAGCGCGCTGTCGCCAAAACCGGTGAAGAGTGCGACCGGCTCGGGAACCTTCAGCACCTCTGGATGCTGGGAGGCGACCTGGAGCAGGAGCTCGCGGACGCGCTCGGGCGGCGTGCCGTAGGCCACGCCCAGGTCGATGTCGGTGCGGCGCCGGCGGTCGGAGAGCGTCCAGTTGATCAGCTCGTTGGAGATGAGGCTGGCGTTGGGGACCACCACCTCGGCCCCCTGCGCGGTGGCCACGGTGCTCGAGCGGATGCCGATCCGCCGGACCGTCCCGACCACCTTTCCTACCTCGATCACGTCGCCCACCTGCACCGGGCGCTCGTAGAGGAGGATGAGCCCGGAGACGAAGTTGTTCACCACGTTCTGCAACCCGAAGCCGATGCCCACCCCGAGGGTGCCGACGATGACCGTGAACCGCGTCATCTCCATCCCCGAGGCGAGGAAGGCAAGCACCGTCCCGATCGCGACCACGGCGTAGGTCGCGGTGCGGGAGATGGCGGTGGGCACACCCCGCGCCAGGCCGCGGTTCGCCAGCCCTTCCTCGAGGACGAACCCCACCAGCCGTCCGAGCAGCACCGCCACCCACAGGGTGACGGCGAAGGCCAGCACGTCGCCGAGCGACAGGTCGAGCGCGCCCACCCGCCCGTGCCACGAGAGGAGCCGCTGAACCCAGGCCCAGATCGGCGCACCGATGCGGAAGAGCTGGGCGGTGGCGAAGAGCCAGAGCAGGGCGACCGCCCAGCGGAGGTAGCGGGTGCCGCGGGCCCGGAACAGCTCGGCGTTGTCCGCGACCATCGGCCAGCGGCTTGCCATGGGGCTGCGGAGCACGATGACCAGCAGCCCCTGGAGGACCTCCAGCACCCCGGAGAGGAGGAGCATCGTCGCCCCGCTCCACAGGGTTCCGCTGGTCAGCAGCCGGGCCAGGGTCACGTTGCCGAACAGGTTCGCGACCACCGAGGTGAGCAGCAGGACGATCCCGGCCACCAGCGCGGCCCGGAAGAGCCACCGCCAGCGAGGCCAGGGCAGCTCCGACTCCCATCCGCGCCGGCGGAGCTCGCCGGCCAGCACCGCGGTCGCCGAGAGGCTGACGGCCAGCAGGACGACCCGCCGCAGGAGCGACAGCTCGGGCGCGAGGGAGGAGACCACGTGGATGGCGACGATGATTGCCAGGGCGTAGGTCGACCACCGGGCCCGCGAGGGGATGAGGCTCCGGCCCGCGGCGAAGAAGGCGGCCAGCATCCCCAGCAGGAGGGTCTGGGAGACGACCAGCGGGGGTCGCTCGAGCGCGGCCGCGGCGAGGGCGAGGGTCAGCAGCGAGGCCGCGGCGAAGGGATGCAGGAGCACGTCGACCGCCGTCGAGACGCCAGGGTCCCTGGCCATCTCCGCTCCGAGCCGTCGCCGCCCCCGCCAGAGGGCGATGGTGAGCAGCACCAGGCACCCGAGGAGCAGCAGGACCCGGCCGCTCTGGACCCACAGGAAGTCGTTCAGGGCGATGGCGTGGATGCGGAGCGCCTGGACGATCTGCTGCCGCACCTTCTCCCCCTGCGCGGGGCGGGAAAGCAGCCTCCACAGCGGGACGCTCTCCACCTCGAAGAGCTGCTCGGCCTCGAGCGATTCCGCCCGTGCCACGCCGGCCAGCGCATCGGCGACGCGGAGCCGGACGGTGGCCACCTGGTCCTGGGTGGCGAGCAGCCCATCGAGCTGCGCTCGCGCCTGCGCAGCCGCCGCGGCGATCGAGGCGCGCAGGGTGGCGATGCGTTCCAGCACTGCGGGCGGGACCCCGTCTTGGCGGGCCTCGGCCTCGGTGAGCGCCCAGACCGCGTCCATCCGTTGCAGCTCTTGCTTGTTCGCGTAGACCGAACGCACGGCCGACTCGAGCCCGTCGTCCCAGACGCCAAGGGTCTGGTCTGCACGCTGGAGCGCCGGGCGGAGGTCGGCCTCGTCCCGTCTGGAGACCAGCGCACCTTGTCCGGCGAGGGGGTCGACCTTCTCCACCAGCGCGGGGAGTCGCTGCTGGACCTCCTCGATCAGCCGGCGGTCCCCGAGAGGCTCCGCCATCGACTTGACGGTCCGGTGGGCGTCCTCCGCCGAGCGGAGGAGCTCCGGGAGCGGGATCGCCGCGACCCCGCCATCGCCCGGCTCGACCGCCGCGGCGGGCGCCGGCGCCGCCGAGGGAGCCGCCGGCCCGAGCGGCCACTGCAGAAGCGCGGCGAGGAGGACGAACCGCATCGGCCGCCGAGCCTAGCGTCCGCGGCAGGGGGCGCCACCTGGATGAGAGGTCAGTCCCCCGATCGGCTCGCCCTGGGCGGCTCGACCACCGAGTAGGCCTCGCCGTCGATGAGCCCCACCTGGAGCGAGTTCGGATCCACGCCGTCGAGACAGCCCACGTTGACTCCGTAGAGGTCCGGCGCCACGCGCGGGCGATGGAAGGTGTAGATGCCGCAGACCTTGCAGAAGTAGTGCTTCGCCACCCGGGTGTTGAACTGGTACAGCGAGAGGAACTCCTCGCCGGAGAGCAATCGGAACCTCTCCGCCGGCACCCGCGTCATCACCGCAGCCCGGCGCCGGCAGAGCGAGCAATTGCAGCGCGCGGCCGGAGCGAGCGTCGACTGGATCTCGAACTGGACCCTCCCGCAGTGGCAAGCGCCACGACGGGTCTGCATCTCGTCTTGCATCGGCTCCTCCTCGATCGCCGGGTGTGACGCTCGCATCCTCGGCTCCCCCGACCTGCGGAGTCCACCACCCGCCCCGGGCCTACACTCCGGCGGCGTGCATGCTCACTGGTAGCCCTTGGCCTGCAGGGTGAAGAGGTGCGCGTACCGGCCGTCGAGGGCCATCAGCTCCTGGTGAGTGCCCTGCTCGACGATCTGTCCCTGCTCGATGACCACGATCCGGTCCGCCCGGCGCACCGTGGAGAAGCGGTGCGAGATGAGCAGGGTGGTGCGCCCGCGCGCCAGCTGGCGGAAGCGCTCGAAGATGGCGTGCTCCGCCTCGGCGTCCAGCGCGGCGGTGGGCTCGTCGAGCACCAGGATGTCCGCCTCCTCGCGCATGAAGGCGCGGGCGAGCGCCACCTTCTGCCACTGGCCACCGGAGAGCTCGGTCCCCTCCTTGAACCAGCGCCCGAGCGGCGTCTCCAGACCGGCGGGCAGCGTCCGCAGCACCTCGTCCGCACCGCCGCGTCCCACCGCGCGCTGGAGGCGCTCCACGTCCTCGGCGTGCTCGACGCTGCCGAACCCGACGTTGTCCCGGAAGCGGAACTGGTACTGGTTGAAGTCCTGGAAGATGACCCCGATGCGCCGGCGGAGCGTCTCCTCCTCCCACGTCCGCAGATCGCGCCCGTCGAGGAGGATGCGTCCCTCGGTGGGCTCGTAGAGCCGGGTCAGCAGCTTGATGAAGGTGGTCTTCCCCGCGCCGTTCTGCCCCACCAGCGCCAGGCTCTGGCCGCGGGGGATGAAGAGGGACACATGCCGCAGCGCCCAGCCCTCGGCGCCAGGGTAGCGGAAGCCCACGTCGTCGAAGCGCACCCCCTGCTCCTGCCCGCTGGGGAGCGCAGCGAGCTCGGGGGGAGCGGCCTGCCGCCCGGTGGGGATGGCCAGGTACTCGAAGAGGTTCGACATGTAGAGGTTGTCTTCGTACATGCCGCCGATCGCGGCGAGGATGCTCTGGAAGGCCTGCTGGCCCTGCCGGAAGGCGACGATGTAGAGCGTCATCAGGCCCAGCGTGAGCCGGCCCGCCGCGGTGGCCACCGCCATCAGCGCGTAGCAGACGTAGAAGGCGCCGGTGCCCACCAGGCTGAGCACCGTGCCCCACCCGGTGCGCTGCACGGCCAGCTTCCGGTCTTCGAGGTAAAAGCGTTCGCCCATCGAGCGGTAGCGATCGAGCAGCAGCGGGCCGAGCCCGAAGAGCTTCACCTCCTTGGCGTGCTCGTCGTTCGCCAGCACGTACTCGAGGTACATGAGGCGGCGGCTCTCGGGGCTACGCCAGTTCCGGACCCGGAAGGCGAGCGCGCTGAAGCGCATCTCGGCCACGGTGGCGGGGATGGCGGCGACGACCAGGCCGAGCACCGCCCATCCGGAGAAGCGGATCAGCAGCGCGACGTACCCGCCGAGGGTGAGCACGTTCTGGACCAGCTGGAAGGACTCGGTGACCACCGAGATGGGACGGCTCGAGGCCTCGCGGCGAGCGCGGGTCAGCCGGTCGTAGAACTCGGGGTCCTCGAAGTGGCGAAGCTCCAGAGAGAGCGCCTTCTCCAGGATCCGCCCGTTGATGACCAGGCCCAGCCGGGCGCCGAGGAGCTGGCGGACGAGGCCCAGGCCACGGAGAACGAATGCCTGGAGGGCGACCACCCCCAGCTCGATCAGCACCCAGCGCAGCGTGCTCGCTCCGTCGTGGGCGACGACCGCGTCCATGATCTCCTTGCCCACGTAGGCGACCGCGAGCGGGACCACCGCCGAGACGAGGGTCAGCGCGGCGAGGACGAGCGTGAGGCGCGGCGAGGCGGACCACACCAGGGCCAGGGTGGCCCGGGTGTGCTGAAGGCTCTCGCGCAGGACGGAGAGCCGGAATCGTGTGACGTCCTCGGCCACCGGTAGGAGTCGGGCTAACCCGCGCGGCTGGATGCCGCAAGCGCCGAGGACGGGACTCTGCCCGGACAGTCAGCGATTGGGGCGACCATCGAGCCGGCCCATGCGGAACGTGGGGCGAACCGGTCACGCGAGCGCGGCAGGACGGCCGGCCTGCGCGGTTCCAGGCGCTCAGGGTTTCGCAAGCGGCCCCGAACGGGCGTTCCATCCGGTTTCGGAAGCGCGGTTTCCGAAACGGCCGCTGGTGTCTGCGCCGTTCCGCGTTCTCCCGGGGCTGCTCGAGGACGCTCGACCTGAATCGCCCGTGACGGCGTTCCAGGCCCCGGGGGCGACGGTCACCCGCCGGTCGTGGGTCAGCTTCTGCCAGCCGGAACCGGTGCCGTCCCGAGCGCGACCACCCGCCCGGTCGCATCCTGGACGAAGGCCACGACTCGCAGCTGGTCCCGCTTCCATCCGGAGGAGACTCCCAGCCGGACGTGGTGCTCGGCCGCGACCTGCCCCTCGTCGACCAGGAGCCGCGCCACCGGCGCATGGGCCAGGGTGAGGCCGCGGTTCTCGCCGCGCTCGACCTTGCTCGACAGCCGGTCCTCGGACACGGCCACCAGCAGCCGGCCGGTCAGACCCGCCGGCGGATGCACCACCACGTCGAGCCCCGCACGGCCGTTCGTCACCAGCACCTCGAGCCGCGCCTTGTCTCGCGCCGCTGCCTTCGCCACCCCACGCCGCAGGCCCGACGAGGACGCCACGCCCGACACCCATCCGTCGACGACCATCTGAGGCGTGTACAGCCCGTCCCCCCCGAGGACGCGCGCGTACTCCTCCTGGCGCGCGGTGAAGCCGGGAGAGGAGAACGGGTCGGCCCAGCCGAGATCATCCCAGTAGTCCACATGCAGCTCGAGGGGGATGACCTCGGCGGTCCGGTACGCGGGGTCACGCGCCAGCGCGGCGAGCGCCGCATCCGCCGGCGGACAGGAGGAGCAACCCTCCGAGGTGAAGAGCTCCACCAGGACCGGAGGACGAGGCTCGGCGGCGGCGAGGGTGGGACCGAGGACGGCGAGGGCGAGAAGAGAACGCATGGATGAGCCTCAGGGGACGTGACTCTCCGTCGTCAACGCACGCCGGAGCGGGATGGCGAGCAGGGCCAGCGCCAGCCAGGGAAGGACATGGAAGCCCATGAGGTGGGGCACGCTGCCGTCGGTGCAATGCCAGTGAAGGGCGAAGAGGCCGGTGGCCGCCGCCGAGAGTGCCAGGGCCATCGTCCTCGCTGCATCGAGCGCCATCCCCCGGAGCAGTGCCAGCCCCACGGCCAGCGGGACCACCGCGGTGAGGACGACGGTGACCAGGCACGGCAGCGCCGCCCCCATCGTGGTGGCGGTGTGGGCGCCGTTGCCGGAGAGGACGAGCAGGAGCGGCACGATGGGCACCAGCACCAGCATCCAGCGCGGCCTCCGCCCCCCGGGCGCGAGCGCCAGCGCGCTCCCCAGGGTCACCACCGCGAGCAGAACCGCGCCGACGACGGCGAGCGCCATGTGGTGGGCCATCGGAGAGCCCCAGTTGCGGGCCCCGAGCATCGCCGCCACCGCGAACGCCACCGCCGCCTGCAGGAGGGCAATCCGTGCCGCGTCCCGGGTCCAGGGGCGCACGGGCGTGGTCCGGAGCGCCTCGAGCGCACGGCTCCGGATCGCCTCGAGGGAGGGCGTCGGCGGTGAGGCCTGCGGCTGCTCGACCGGAAGGAGCGGGCCGCAGATGGGGCATCCCGCGGCGTGCGCTCGGGCCGCGTCGTCCAGGCGGTCCGAGGCGAGCGCGTCGAGGAAGCGGTCGCAGCCGCTCATCTGGACTCCCTCTCGGAGGCGAGCAGGACCCGGAGGCGCTCGTAGCCGCGATGCGCCCGGACCTTCACCGCGGTCTCGGACACCCCGAGCAGCTCGCCGATCTCCTTGAACGAGAACCCCTCGAACCGGTGGAGCACGATGGCCTCGCGCTGGGAGCTGGGCAGCTTGGCCAGTGCCCTCTCCACCGTGCGTGACAGCCCAGGATCCGGAAGCGGCGCGGGCTCGGCGGGCGTGTCGGGTAGCGCATCGATCGGGTGCGGCTCCTCGCGGCGGTTCCGGCGCAGGTGGTCGCGCGCGGCGTTGACCGCCACCGTGTAGAGCCACGGCCGGAAGGGCGCGCCCCGCTCGTACCGCCCCCGGGCGCGGACGATGGAGAGGAACGTCGTCTGGAGAACGTCGTCGGCGGCAGCGCCAACCATGCGGCGCAGCGCTCCCTGGAGGCGGCCGGCGTGCCGCGCGAACAGCTCGGAAAATGCCGCTTCCTCTCCCTGGACGAATCGCTCCATCAGCTGCTCATCGGTCTCGGTGCTTCCCGAGGCGGTACGCAGGAGGGGCGGAACGGGTTTCACCGGCCCCCGGGCTTACCACGCGGCCGCCTCTACGCTGTGCTAGGTGGTCGCCGGCCACCGTCGGGCCCGGGATGGTCCCGGTTGCCCTGGGTGCTCGAGGTAGCCCAAATGAAGACGCTTCTCACCGCGCTCGTGCTCTCCCTCCCCCTCGTCGGGTTCGCCCAGTCCGCGGAGAAGATGGCCGGCGACACCAAGGCAGCCGCCGACAAGGCGGCCAGCGACACCAAGGCCGCCACGGACAAGATGGCCAGCGACACCAAGGCCTCGGCAGACAAGATGGGCGCGGAGGCGAGCAGCACCGCCAGCAAGACCAGCAAGAAGGCCAAGAAGAGCGCCAAGAAGGCCACCAACGACGTGAAGGCGGCCGGCGACGCGATGACGAAGTAGTCCCCCGATGCCCCACCGAGGGTTCCAGACGCCCCGGTCGTCTACGCGGTGGCCGGGGCGTCGTCTAGCCTCGCTCCTCGCCGGGGTGTCGACAGTGGCCGCCGCCATGGAGCCTGAGCTGGAGCTTCCCGCCGGGTGCCGGCGCTCGGAGATCCACGGCCTCGCGCGAACCGCCGCGGGCGTCGTGGGGAGCGACCTGGACGGCGACGGCGTCCCGGATGCCCTCCGGGTGACCGTCGAGGACTCGGGTTCTGGTGGGGGAGGGACCGACGTCGAGCTCAGGCTGTCCAGCCTCCTCGGGCCGATTCGGATCTCCGAGGACGTCTCGTTCTCGAGCTTTCTGACCCTCGTGCCGGTCCCACCCGCGCTGCTCGAGCCTCGGAGGGCCGCGGCGCTGCAGGCCGTCAACGAGGTGCTGAACATGGTGGTCTGTGAGCGCCCCGATCCATCGCTCGCGTGGCTTCTCGCGGAGTCGAGGACGCTCGCGTGGGTGCCCGGCCCCCCCCGCCTCCCGGAGTCGTACGGCATCGTGTCCGTCGATCCATCCCGGGTCCCCACGATCCAGGCGGCCTGGTTCGAGGGCAGCTTCGCGGTGGTGGACGTCCGGCTCAGGTTGGCCGGGCGCCGGGGCATCGTCCGGGTGAAGCTGGAGGATGGAGCCCTGAGCCAGTCCTTCTGCGAGGAGCAGGAGTGGGATGCGCGTACCTCGGCCTGCCGCGCCCGTTGATTGTTGTGCCTGGGCGAACGGTCGATTCCTGCGCTCCGGCTTGCGGCGGGGCCTGGAACGATGAAGCTGGAGCCACACGGAGATCCACGATGCCCACCCACCGGCCCGTCACCCGCGTCATCCAGGCCCAGACCCAGCAGGAAGGGGGCGGCTTCGTCGTCCGCCGTCCGTTCCCTGCACCGGGCCTGGTGCAGATCGACCCCTTCCTCCTCCTCGATGAGATGGGCCCGGTGGAGTACCGGCCGGGCGAGGCGGTGGGCGCGCCGGATCATCCCCACCGCGGCTTCGAGACGGTCACCTACCTGCTCGAGGGTGACTGGGAGCACGAGGACTCTGCGGGTCACCGTGGGCACATCGGGTCCGGTGACGTGCAGTGGATGACCGCCGGTGCCGGAGTGGTGCACTCCGAGCTGCCTGCGGCGCGCATCCGGGAGAAGGGCGGCCGGGTCCACGGGTTCCAGATCTGGGTGAACCTCCCCCGGCGCGACAAGATGATGGCGCCGCGGTACCAGGAAATCCCCAGCGCACGTCTGCCCGAGCGCACCAGCGAGGACGGCCTGGCGAAGGTCCGGCTCCTCGCCGGTGAGGCGCTGGGGGGAAAGGCGGTCATCGAGACCCGCACCCCGGTCCTGCTGCACGACTGGACGCTGTCGCCCGGCGCGCAGGTCGAGGTTGCGGTGCCGGCGGACCACCAGGTCTTCGCCTACGTGTTCGGCGGCGCGCTGCGCGCCGGCCCCGAGGGGCGAGAGGTGCGCAATGGACAGGCGGCGCTGTTCGGGCCGGGCGATGCCGTCCAGCTCTCCGTCCCGGCGGATGCGCCGGAGCCGGTGCGGCTGCTGCTCCTGGGCGGGGTGCCGCTGCGCGAGCCGGTGGCTCGCTACGGCCCGTTCGTCATGAACAGCCCGGAGGAGATCCACCAGGCCATCGTGGACTTCCAGGCCGGGCGGCTGGGAGCGATCGACCGCTGAGCGCCATGCGGTGCGCGAGCGCCGGGCGTCACTTCGCGGGCGTCGGGGCCGCGGCCGGCAAGACCGGGGCAGCCGATCCGGAGGGTGCCGAGGTGGCGCTCGCCGTCGCCGCCTCCGCCCGGCGCCTGGCGTCCGCCTCGGCCTCGGCCCGCATCGCGCCGAGTCCCTTCTCGAAGTCCTTGCCGATCATCGCGTCCATGTCGGCGACCAGCGAGAAGGCCTTCCCCATGAAGTCGTTGGTGCCGGTCATGACCCAGCTCACCTGCGTTCCTCCGGACTCGGGACGGAAGCTGAACTCGGTCTGGCTGACGCCGGCCATCGGCTTGATGAACTCGAGCCGGATGTCGACCTTCTGGGCGGGCCGGCTCTCGGTGATGCGCATCTTCCCCTCGCCGACCTTGGAGTTGCCGGTCCAGGCGTAGCTGGCCCCGGCGCCCGAGGTCGGACCGCCGTAGGTGGTCTTCATCTCCGGGTCGAGCTTGGCCCACGGGGACCAGCGGTCCCAGGCGTGAAAGTCGTTGACCAGCCCGAACACCACCTCGGGCGGCGCGGCGATGCGGGTACTCCGCTCCACCCGGTAGGTCGAGGGACGGGTGGCGATGACCACCAGCAGGACGACGACGAGAGCGGCGAGGCCGATGAGCACCTTGCGGAGCATGTCGATGCACCTCCACCCGCGGGCGAGGCTGCGCCGCGGGGAGCCGTCTCGCCTAGCACGGGCGCGGTCCCCGCTGCAGCCCCGGACTCCGCCAGTGGCCCTGCCTGGTCGGCTGACCGGACGCCACTCGCCCAGCAGCGGGTCGATGTCGGCCCGCTCACCCGCGCGAGCGCCGGAGGGCGCCCCGCGCGGGGGGCGAGTCAGCGGCGCTTGAGGACGGGCAGCGGCGCGGGACCGGCGAGCTCGGTCGCGCCCTTCATCGCCTCGGCCACTTTCGCCCGGGCGGTCAGCGCGGCCAGCCGAGCCTTGCCGAACATCGCCGGCACGGTCTCCAGGGCGGCCTGCTCCTCGGGGGTGTACTTCTCGAAGGCGTACTTCACCGCGTCCGAGGGCAGCCGGAGGTCCCGCACCAGCCCGAGCGCCGACAGGGCCCTCAGGACGTAGAAGGTCGCGTCCAGCTCCCACCAGAACCAGCCCTGGTTGGCGGTGTTCTGGTGGTAGTGGTGGTTGTTGTGCCAGCCCTCGCCGCAGGTCACCAGCGCGAGGAGGAAGTTGTTCCGGCTGGTGTCGGTCGTCTTGTAGCGGCGCGAACCGAACACGTGGCTGAGCGAGTTGATGGTGAAGGTTCCGTGCCAGAGCACCACGGTGCTCACGAAGAAGCCCCACACCAGCAGGGGGAACCCGCCGATGAGGAACGTCGCCACGGCCAGGAGGGTGGGGGGAAGCAGGTGGAAGCGGTTGAGGAACCGCAGCTCGGGGAAGCGGGCGAAGTCGCGGATCGCCTCCTCACGGGTCTCGACGTGCTTGTCGGAGAGGATCCACCCCACGTGGCTCCACCAGAAGCCGTCCTGAAGCGGCGAGTGCAGGTCGGTGGGCTGGTCCGACTCGCGGTGGTGATGCCGGTGGTTCGCCGCCCACCACAGCACCCCCTTCTGGGCGGAGGTCTCGGCGAAGAACGCCAGCAGGAACTGGAACACCCGGGACGTCTTGAAGGCTCGGTGGGCGAAGTACCGGTGGTACCCCGCGGTCACCGCCCACATCCGCACGTAGTAGAGCGCCAGCGCCCACACCACGTAGGACCAGCGGAAGGCCACGAAGAACGGCGCCACCAGGGCGAAGAGGTGCACGGCGAAGAACGGGATCGAGGTGACCCAGTTGATGCTGTGTTCCCGGGTGGGGGCGACGGTGTCCGGCATCGAGTCCTCTGGCGAGTGTGCGAGGAGGAGCATGCGCACTCCCTGTCAGGGCTCTGTCAGGACGCCGCAGATTTCCCGAGCGATGCCAGCCACTCCTGGAACACCGGCTCTCCGGACAGGGGGGCGAGGTCCGGATCGCCGGCGGCCGCTTCACGGTCGGAGTAGCCCAGCTCACGCGCACGGAGGAGGAGGGTCATGGCCCGGCGCGCGTCCCCTGCCCGGGCATAGGCACAGGCGACCTCGTACGCCCGGTCGGCGGAGGGTCGGCGGGCCAGTGACTCCTCCCCGAAGCGCGCGGCCTCGGAGTACGCACCGCGGAGGAAGGCGACCCGCTCGGCGCGCTCGAAGGCCGTCGCCAGATCCACCCCGGGGAGGGCCGAAGCCGCCGCCACCTGGCCCTGCCGGATGAGCGCCCCAGCCCACTCGTGGAGGATGGTGGGGTCACGGGTCTGGCGCGCGGCCTGCTCCCAGAGCGGGATGGCCCGCGCGTCGTCCCCGATCAGGCTGAACGCGGCGGCGATGGCCTGCGGCTCGATCGGACGCCCCTGCACCTGGCTGAACTCGTCCAGCGCGCGACGGCCCTCGCCCTCCTTCAGCGCCACCCAGCCCAGCAGGTGGTGAATGCGCGAGCGAATGGCGACCGGAGGGTCACCGCGGAGCAGAGCCGAGGCCAGCTCGCGGGCCTGCTCCACCTTTCCGGCACGCAGCAGCGCCTCGGCCTCCGCGAGCTGCGGCGGTGTCGGGCCGTCGGGCTCGGTCCGCCAGAAGCCGATCAGCGCCTGGAAGTTCTGGAACCCGAACAGCAGCAGGAAGACCAGCAGCACCGGGTCGCCGCCGCCCGAGCGGTAGAGCAGGAGCGCCAGCCCGGCGCAGGTGAGCACCCCGATCCCCAGCGCGGCGACCACTCCGCCCCGGCCGAAGATCCGCCCCAGGAGCGCCCGGCTGACCCGCCCCCCGTCCATGGGGAGGATGGGGAGCAGGTTCAGGATGGCCCAGGCGGCGTTCGCCGTGGTCGCGAGCCGCAATGCGCGGGACGCGGTCTCCCCCCAGGGGAACGCGTGGGAGGTCCACCAGCAGAGGAGGCCGAGGCTGAGCCCGAAGAGGGGGCCGGCGAGCGTGCAGACCACGTCCTTGCCCCAGCTGAGCGGCGCATCGGTGGCCGGGGTGGTGACGCCCCCGAACATCACCAGCTGGATGGTCGACGGGTAGCCGAAGGCTCGGAAGGCGAGCGCATGGCCGAGCTCGTGGACCAGGACCGAGATGAACACCACCACGATCCAGGTGACCACCAGGGTCGCCTTCGCGCCCGGCCCCGCGTCGAGGTTCTCGACGCCCCACAGACCGAACACCAGGCCCACCAGGAAGTGGGCCGGATGGACCAGGACGGAGATCGGGCCGAGACGGAAGCGAAGCACGGCCCGTCACCTAGCATCCCGGCCGGGGGTCCTGCGCGGAAGAAGGTGGTCGTGTTATGCGCGGTGGCCGATTCGATGCTGCGGCTCGGTCCCTACCTGCTGAGGAACCCCTGGGTGCTCGCCCCGATGGCCGGGGTGAGCGAGCAACCCTTCCGCGTCCTCGCCTTCCGGATGGGTGCAGCGCTCTGCCCCAGTGAGCTGGTGAGCGCGCAGGGCCTGATGCGGACCAACGCCCGGACGGTGCGCTACCTCCGGCACGACGCCGAGGTGGAGCGTCCGTACTCGCTGCAGATCTTCGGGGGTGAGCCCGAGGTGATGGCAAGGGCGGCCCTGCTGGGCAAGCAGTGGGGCGCGCAGATCATCGACGTGAACATGGGCTGCCCGGTGAAGAAGGTGACCAGGAACGGCGCCGGCTCGGCGCTGCTCTGCGATCCTCCCCGCGCCGCGGCCATCGTGCGAGCCATCCACGAAGCGACCGGGCTGCCGGTCACCGCGAAGATCCGCAGCGGCTGGGACGCGCAGCACCGGAACTACCTGGAGATGGCGGCAGCGCTCGAGGAGGCAGGCTGCGTGGGGCTGGCGGTCCATCCGCGCACCCGCGCCCAGGGCTACGCAGGGGAGGCGGACTGGTCGGTGATTGCCGATCTGCGGAGGCACGTCCGCTCGATGACGCTGATCGGAAACGGCGACGTGAAGACGCCGGCCGACGCGGTGCGGATGCGCGAGAGCACCGGCTGCGACCTGGTGATGATCGGCCGAGGCGCGCTCGGCAATCCGTGGATCTTTCGCCAGCTCGAGGGTGGGGAGGCGCCGGACAACGCCGAGCGGTGCCAGGTGGTGCTCGGGCACTTCCGGGCGCACGTGGCCTTCGTCGGCGACGCGGCCGCGGCCGTCCGGAGCTTCCGCAAGCACCTCGCTTGGTACGCGCACGGGCTCCGGGGCGCGGCGGCCTTCCGCGCGGAGGTGAACCAGCTGGTCCAGCCGGAGCAGGTGGAGCTCACCGTCCGGCGCTTCTTCCAGCAGGCCGAGACCGACGCCAGCTCGGCCGAGGAGCAGGACGTGGACTACCGCGCCGCCCTCGGCTGACGCCCGGGGACGCTCATCACCCGCGCAGCGCCTTGCGGGCACGCGGCGGACCGGCCTCGGCGCCGGCCTGCCGGAGCACGTCGACCAGGACGGTGCGGAGATCGGCGATCGCTCCGGACGTGCCCTCCCCCGCCGCCTCCACCCGGAAACCCATCCTGGGCAGCGCAGGCAGGCTGCGGTGGGTGAAGGCGGCGACGCGCGGCGGCGTCCCGAGCTCGGTGCGCACCGTCACCCCCAGGCCGGCCGACACCGCCGCCCACAGACCCGAGAGGCTCGGGCTGCTGAAGGCCACCCGCCAGGGCAGCTCGGCGCGATCCAGCGCCTGGAGCGCCAGCCGGCGGAAGGTGCAGGGCGGCTCGAAGAGGACGAGCGGGAGCAAAGTCCCGGGGGTCCAGCGAAACTCCTTCGATGCGAGCCAGCGGACGGGGAGCTGCACCTCCTCCGGATCCGGACGGCCGGGCTCGGCGTCGAAGGTCACCGCGAGATCGACCGCGCCGCTCGACACCATCTCCTTGAGGAGCACGTTCCGCTCCACCCGGACCTCCAGCTGGACGTGTGGGCGCGCCCGGGTGAAGCGCGCCAGCGCCGAGGGGAGCCACCGCTCGGCGACGTCCTGGGGCAGGCCGAGACGCACCGTCGCCCCGGCCAGGTCCTCGCGCAGCGCCTCCAGGAGCTGGTCGTTGAGGGCGAGCATCCGCCGGCCCGCCGCCAGGACGCGCTCCCCTTCGGGGTTGAGCTCGAGCCGTCGGCCTGCCCTGTGAAAGAGCGGGCGCCCGCACTGCGACTCCAGCCGCTTCAGCTGCAGACTGACCGCAGAGAGCGTGCGCCCGACCCGGCGCGAGGCGCGGGCGAGCGTGCCCGTCTCCTGCACCAGGCAGAGGGTTCGGAGCAGGTCGAGGTCCAGGGTTTGCACGGTGCGGCTCCAGCGGCGGAGGCTTCGAGGGTGCGGGCGTCGAGGTGCCAGACACCTCGTTACATCGAGATAGTTGAGGAGAACTCGACTATCAATCAAGAACTTCGAGATTTCATCGACCTATCCCCGACGCTACGAGATGCGCCGTGGCCGCACCCCTCCCGGCCGGCCCGACACAAGGAGCCCGTCATGCCCTTCATCCACGTCCGCTACTCCACCCCCACCGAGCGAGACCTCCGTCAGGCCGTCGCCGCCTTCGTCACCGAGACCACGGCGAAGGTCCTCCGGAAGAAGACCGAGCTCACCGCCGTGGCCGTGGAGCAGGTCCCGGCCGACAGCTGGTTCATCGCCGGCAAGTCCCTGGCCGAGCACCGGAAGGCCACCTTCTTCGTCGAGGTCCGGGTGAGCCGTGGAACGAACGTCAAGGAGGAGAAGGCGGCCTACCTCCGCGAGGTCTTCCGCGGAATGGAGGCGCTCCTCGGCCCGGTCCACCCCGAGTCGTACGTCCACGTCCACGAGGCCGACGAC
>Ga0335084_10001713_pt1 | contig 20708 bp, 21 predicted proteins | sample Lox_Sample_44_FD_206721 | JGI IMG/M metagenome (GOLD analysis project Ga0335084, IMG submission 206721) | Soil microbial communities from Loxahatchee National Wildlife Refuge, Florida, United States - Lox_Sample_4.4 | ecosystem: Environmental > Terrestrial > Soil > Wetlands | place: USA...
GGATGGTCGCCGCCACCTCCGCGAGTCCGGCAGCGTCGCGATCGCAGAGTGCGACGCGCGCCCCCTGGTGACTCAGTGCGAGCGCGGTGGCGCGCCCGATGCCCGAAGCTGCTCCGGTGACCGCGGCCACTCGCTGGCTTGTCATGATCTCCCACCCCTTCTCGAGCGCATCGCGATGCGTGCCCTGTGGTCCTGCCGACGAGGCCAGCGAAACCTATCATGCTTTCTCCCTCCGCGCATGATGTCCCGACGCCTGCTCTCATGGGTCAGCACCGCGATCGCCCCGTGCCCCGGACTACTCTCCGCCGCCCGGGCTCGCCCCGGTTGAGCTGCGCATCATGGGGCGCTACACTGCCCCGGGTTCGAAGAAGAGCCGACTGGCCCACCACAAGCGGGACATCTCCTCGCCGCGACAGGAGGCCGATATGGCATTCCTTCACACGATAGCCCCAGCCGACGCCGAGGGACCGGTGCGCGATATGTACCAGCAGGTTCAGAGTCGATTCGGCTACGTGCCCAACTGGGCGAAGGCCTTCAGTCTCAGGCCGGGGGTGCTGGACGGCTGGGCGGCCCTGTTGCGCTCGATTCAGAGCAATCTCTCGGTCCGGAGCTACGAGCTCGCCACGCTAGCCGCCGCGCGCGCGCTCAGATCCTCCTACTGCTCCCTCGCCCACGGCAGTGTGCTGGCCGCCAAGGTGTTCGATGCGACGACGGTGGCGGCCATAGCCGCGGACGCTCCCGAGACCCCTCTCGAATCCGGCGAGCGCGCCGTGATGGCGTTCGCGGAAAAGGTGGCCCGCAGCGCTGATCAGATCAGCTCGACCGACATCGAGGCGCTCCGGTCTCACGGGTACCGTGACGAGGAAATCTTCGATGTGGCAGCCGCCGCTGCCGCGCGATGCTTCTTCAGCAAGCTCCTTGACGCTCTGGGGGTCCTGCCTGACTCGAGCTTCAACGACCTCGACCCGACCCTGCGGCGGGCTCTCACGGTAGGGAGGCCGGTCGACGATCTCCCGGCGGTGAGGGTTCCGGAAGTGACATAGACCTCTCGACCGCCACAGTCGTCGGATCCGACTGTGACGATTGTCCCGCCTTCTGGGCGGTCAGGTGTGCGACAAGGCGTGCCTCGTGCCTGCGGCCGGAGGGCGGGCTGGATTAGGGGCGCCGACGGGGTTATGGTTGCGGCAATCGACCAACGGAGGCCTTCCATGGCGCACACGGGCAACGGGACGGCGGCACTGTACGCAAAGCTCGAGGATCGGTACCTCGAGCGGGACCAGGTCGGGGCGACCCTGGTCTTTCACGACCTGGTCCGGGCCGGACGGCCACTCGCCGAGATCGCGCGGGAAACCGTGCGCATCCACGGCCCCTACACCCACGTGCCCTATCACCAGCGGATCGATCGCGGCTTCTTCCGCTTCGTCAACAACGACCACTGCCTCCTGAGCACCCGGTCGAGCCTCTTCCTGCCGGCGTTCGTGGCGCCGGAGCTGCAGTATCTCCCGATGGCGCAGACGGTCTGGTACGTCCCCACCGCGCTCGACCCGTGGAACCAGCTCATTGGCGGCGCGCCCGGCCACTACGGGCGCCGCACGTGGACGGGCGGCAAGACGGGTCCCTTCCCGAAGCCCACCGCCCACTGGCCGGACCAGACGCCGCTGCAGCTGGACGGCCCGTTCGAGGAGCGCCTCGACCACTGGCTCACGCTCGTCGAGCAGGGGCAGGTCATCGAGGCTTATCGCGTCTTCCTCGGGCTCTTCGAAGACCGCGAGCGGCGGCGCGAGCTCTTCGCCCAGCTCGCCTTCGCCGGCCTCATCGACGTGCAGGACCGCATGCTCTACAACCGCTCCTATACGACCGGCCACAAATCCTTCCGCGCCCGCGCGACCATCGAGATCGGCAACGCGGTGGGCTGGGACGACGCCCACGCCGTCCTCTACGCGGGCGTGCTGGACATGGCGGTGGGCCCGCGCTGGCACTCCGGCTACGAGATGGCCTGCCAGGTGAGCTGGCTCGATCTGGCCGACGACGACCACCGTAACCAGTCCTCCCTCGAGGCGAGCCCGTCGATCGTGTGCGAGGCGCGCTTCCACGCGAGCAAGGAGCCGCTCACGCCCAAGGAGGCGCAGACTCTCATCGAGGCGCTCACCCAGGCGCCCGAGCCCGCCTATATCGAAGCGATTACCACGCTCATTCTCGCCGGCAAGGGCGCGGTGCAAATTCTCGACACCATGCAGATCGCCGGTGCCAAGCTCATTCTCGAGACGGCGGACGGGCGCGACTACTCGGGGCCGCAGCACTGCTTCCAGTACATGAATACGCTCCGCTGGTTTCTCAGCACGTACGAGCACCCGCACCGGCTCAAGCTCCTCTACGTGGCCGGCAACTTCATCAACCAGGTCGCCGACTGGCTGCGGGCCACGGCCAGGCCCAGCCAGGGCGATACCCGCCCGCCGCAGGGCAGCGCCAGCATGTCGGCGGACGAAATTCTCCAGAAGCTCGACGCGGCCCAGATCGCGATGAAGCCGGCCGAGAGCGTGGCGTGGACGCGCGCCTATCTGGAGGGTGGCCATGACCGCGCGCGCCTCGTGGGCACGCTGGCGCTGGACGCCCTCAAGCACGGCAATGACACCCACAATCAGGAGGTCGCGCTCTGCCTCCTGGACGACTACCGCCGCAATCCCGGGGGCGATCGCGAGCAGCTGCTGCTCGCCTGCGCCCAGCACACCGCCGGCCACCAAAAGTACGGCGACACGCTCGAGCCCTATCGCCGGTATCTCGAGGCCGTCGGACTCAAGGACAACTAGGGGAGGCGAGCGGTGAAGATCGTCGACGCGATCGCGGAAATCCTGAAGCGCGAGGGCGTGGAATTCCTGAGCGCGTATCCCACCACTCCGGTGATCGACGCCGCGGCGGCCGTGGGGATCCGTCCCGTGCTGTGCCGACAGGAGCGGGTGGGCGTCGGCATTGCGGACGGCTACAGCCGCACCACCAACGGACGGCGCCTCGGCGTGTTCGCCATGCAGTACGGGCCCGGGGCGGAGAACGCTTTCCCCGGCGTGGCCACCGCGTTCTCGGATTCCGTGCCGATGCTGATACTGCCGCTCGGACACCAGCGGGACCGCGCCCAGGTCTTCCCGCTCTTCAGCTCGGCGCGGACCTATGCCTCGGTGACCAAGTGGGTCGAGACGCTGAACCAGCCGGATCAGGTGTCCGAGGTCATGCGGCGGGCGTTCAATCTCGCGAAGATGGGCCGTCCCGGCCCCGTCATGGTCGAGATCCCCGCCGACGTGGCCGTCGCGGACGTGCCAGAGGGGGCGCTCCAGTACAAGCCGGTGAAGGCGACGTACCCGGCGGGCAACCCGCGCGATGTCGCCGCGGCCGCCCGCGTGCTGGTGGAGGCACGCCGGCCCGTGATCCACGCCGGGCAGGGCGTGCTCTACGCCGAGGCGTGCGATGAGCTCGTGGAGCTGGCGGAGCTGCTGCAGGCTCCGGTGATGACCACGCTGGAAGGCAAGAGCGCGTTTCCGGAGGACCACCCGCTGTCGCTCGGGACGGGTGGCGGCGGTGTCATGTCGGGGCCCGTCTTCCAGTTCCTGCCAAAGGCGGACGTCGTCTTCGGCATCGGGTGCAGCTTCACGCGCCACGGCATGGCCACCAATATTCCGGCGGGCAAGATCCTCATCCACGCCACCAACGACGAGCGCGACCTCAACAAGAACTACCCCGCGGACCATCCGATCCTCGGGGATGCCAAGCTCGTCCTGCGCCAGGTCATCGACGCCGTCACCGATGTTCTCGGTGCTCGACGAGAACCCGCCGGCGCGGTCGCAGAAGAGGTGCAGGCGACCCGCGCGGCATGGCTACAGGAGTGGATGCCGAAGCTCACGTCGGACGAGGTCCCCATGACTCCGTATCGCGTGATCTGGGAGTTCATGCAGGCCATCGATCCGCGCACCGCGATCGTGACGCACGATTCCGGCAGCCCGCGAAACCAGATCGTCCCCTTCTACTGCGCCACCGCGCCACGGGGTTACATGGGCTGGGGCAAGTCGCACGCCCTCGGCACGGGGCTCGGCCTCATCATGGGCGCCAAGCTGGCGGGGCCCGACAAGTTCTGCGTGAACTTCATGGGTGACGCCGCCTTCGGCATGACCGGACTCGATTTCGAGACGGCCGTCCGCTGCGGCATCCCCATCACCACCGTCGTCCTGAACAACTCCGCCATGGCCATCGAGCGCCACGCGCTGGTCGTCTCCCACGATCGGTACCGCACGCGTGACATCGGCGGAAGCTACGCCGACATGGGCCGCGCCATGGGCGGCTACGCCGAGCGCGTCGAGAAGCCCGCGGAGATCGCGGCCGCCTTCGAGCGTGCGCGGCAGATGAACGCGGAAGGGAAGGCCGCGCTGCTCGAGTTCATCACCAGCGAGGAGATCGCGTTCTCTCACCGACGCGGGTTCTGAAGCGCGGGCAGGCGTTCGTCGTTCCGTCAGCGGTACCCCAGGGCCTTCATCGTCATGGCCACGCCCGTTCCATTGAGCTGTCTGTGAAATTCCTCGATCCGTTCCGCGAGCGCGGTAGCCTCCGCGCGCCGGTTCGGAGGCAGCAAGGGCGACGCTTTCGTCACCTCGGCGGGGATCTCCTTCAGGCGCAGCAGCCATCCGGTGAGCAGGTGGAGCTTGTCGTGGTCGGGATGCAGGAGCTCCGCCTCGCGTGAAGCGCCCGTGCTCTCGATGATGTCCGCGACGGCTTTCGTCACGTCCTCGTCGCACAGCATCCACAGGCAGAAGGCTCGCACGAAGACCTCACGCTCGGACCCGGAGGGCGCGCCGGCCGTCGTCAGGAAGTTCCGCACGCGATCCGCGCACCCGGCCACGTCCTCGACTCGAACCGCCCCCCACCACTCCGGTGTGGGTATTCCGGATGTGCCCGGAGGGTTGAACTGCAGATCGAGGTGGAACTGAAGGCTCAGATTGTCGATGGCCTCCAGCATCGTGTTGAGCTGCGGGCGCGGGAACCCGTAACGCGGTGGGGGGCCGGCGATGAGGCGCTGCAGCACGCTCCGGTGGATGCGGAGCGTCTCCCGGGTCCGGGGCTCAAAGCGATCGCGATGCAGGAGCGCAGAGCGGATGGTCGGCCTGCTCCAGGCGAAGAGGCCTCGCAGCTCGTGGTGTAGCACGACCGGCGGCGCCGCCATCCTGTCGTCCGGCGGAGGAGCATTGAGTATCAATCCTTCCTTCGCCGCCTGGCGCGCCATCCACGCGAAGGCGGCGTCCGACAGCGCGCTTTCGGAGTAGCCACCGCCCACGTCGGCGTGGGCTCCGGCGAACCACGCCTGCTCCAGGGTCTGATTCTGGTTGAGGGGATTGCGGCCACGCCACAGGAGGGGCGGGTAGTCGGAGCGCAGCTCGTGCAGGGCCAGCGCCTGCCGTGCGTGGGTGACGTTGGCCGGCACTTCCGTCTGATGGTGCTCCGTCCACCGTGCCGAGAGCCGGTGCAGGTGGCGAGGCAGGCCGAGGGCAGCGACGGTGTCCCACACGCCGATGAAGTAGATCGGCAAGACCGCGACGTCGTCGCCGGTGGGTCGTCCCCTTCCGGTCATGTCGCGGAGGAAGCGATCCAGAGTTGATTGGTCGCGAGGGGTGCCCTTTTCGTACAGGGCATAGGCTTTCTCGACGAGGTCGATCTTGCACTTGAACAGCAGGCCCACCGCGTCGACAAACCCGCCAACGACCGCGCGGCGAATGCCCCGCGGCTGAACCCGAACAGATAGACGTGATCGCCCGAGCTGTACTGGCTCGAGAGGAACTCGGGGGTTGGAGCTCTCCCCTATCCTCGAACTCCCCCGTGCCGACCCCGGCCAGGTAGTCCTTTGTCTGTGACGCGCTCCCGCTCACCAGGTCGTACAGCTTGTGCACGTTGGTCGGAGTGGTTCTCTCAGTGCCGGTCGGGGTGTTCCAGGTGCCGTCCACGAAGAGAACGATGTTCTTCGCCATGAGCGCATCCCCTCGCGGGCCGATCCGCCTCGAGCGTCAGAGAGCCGGCAATGCGTCGCCGATCATACGGCCAAAGACGACCATCTCGGGGCTCGTCTTCCGGTACGTATCGAGCGCAGCCAGCACGTCGGCAAACTGGGCCGCGGGCGGCATGGGAGGCTTCGGGGGCAGAGGTGGCAGAGTGGCGAACACTGGCGGAATTTCCGCGTCGACGGCGTCCAGAAGCCTCAGGCAGGCCGATCGGGTGGCCGCGTCCTGCAGGTGAGGCCGCAGCACCGTCGCGATATGCGCGAGGAAGGCCGGCCACGATCCCAGCATCCGGTAGAGTCCAGGGACGAAGGGTTCTTCTCCCACCATCGTACCCATCGAGTTCAGCATGGCCTGCTGCGCCGGCGGCAGCGTGGCGAGATCGACGAGCGCCGGGAGCGGACCCAGCGGTGCTGGAGGCATCCAGCCCCGCGAAATACTGGCGGCTCCGGCGGGTCTCTCTCCGCGCAGGAGTCGCCGGAGCAGGCCCGACAAGACGAGATTGACTGGGCTCACGCGGACGAAGCTGGCGCATGCCGAGCGGATGGCCGCCTCGCCATCCTCATCCACACCCCACACGCGAAGCGCACTCCGCGAGATTGCGGCGAGCCGCGGAACCGTCAGGCTCTCCGCAGCGCGCCAGGCGGCGACCTGGGCCCCTCCGCTCGCGAAGGCCGGTCCGAGCGCGGCCCACGTCCACTCGAGCCAGCCCGGGCGCGTCGCCAGGTGGCGCTGGAGCGAGGAGACGTAGGGAACGCCCCAGAGCCGCCGGATCTCCTCGTAGATCACGGCGATCTCTCCCGTTGCATCCCGCTCTCGGAGCTCGGCCAGCATGCCCCCGGCTTCAGGCCAGCCCTTCGCTGGCCGCGCGCACGCTCTCCTCGCGGATGAGGGTGAGCACCTCGCGCTTCAGCTCGTTGAAGACCGGCGACATCGTGACGTCCACGGAGCGCGGCCGCGGCAGGTTCACCATCAGGCGCTCCATACCGAGAGCAGGAGCTCCTGGATGAGGAGCCGCGTCTGCGCATCCAGGCTTCCGAACGGCTCGACGGATGACGCCGCGGTCAGTATTCCGAGCAGGGCCAGCGACGGGACGGCGAACCGGAGGCGTGCAGTCATCGGGATTCGAAGCCGTCGCAGAGGAGCCACGCAGCGACCATGGCCCCTGATACCGTGCGGATCACGAGCCCGTCAAGGCCGAAGTGCGTTATGGAACAGGCCAGGCGCCCCCTCAGCATCTACTCCCCCTCGCGCACTGTGATATACGTTCGGTTCTGGGCGACCACCCGTCGCGCACGAGAGGAGAGGAGGAGCCATGAAGAGCATCGAGATGGATCGGAGCAAGCGGCTCAAGGACCAGGGCGGCAAGGGACACAACCGGCTTCACCCCGACATTCCGCCCGTGGTCGAAGTCGATCCGGGCGAGGAAGTGATTCTGGAAACGCTCGACGCGACGGACGGCGCCCTCGGCCCGGCCGCCACGGAGGCGGACATGGCCACCATGGATGCGGGGGCGATTCATCCGCTCACGGGGCCGGTCTTCGTCAAAGGCGCCAAGCCGGGCGACGTGCTGGAAGTGGAGTTCCTCGACATCGTTCCCCAGCCGACCGCCTTCAGCGCCATCATTCCGGGCTTGGGCTTCCTGCGCGACCTCTACACCACACCCTATCTGGTGCAGTGGCGCATCAGCGACGGCTGGGCCACCTCGCCGAAACTCCCCAAGGTCCGCATTCCCGGCGCGTCGTTCATGGGGGTCTCCGTGGTGGCGCCCTCGGCGGCGGAGGTCCGGGCGTGGACCAAGCGCGAGCAGGATCTGCTCGGCCGTGGCGGCCTCGTCTTTCCGCCCGACATCGCCGGCGCGGTTCCCACCCGTGGACCGGCCGCCACCGATGGCCTGCGCACCCTTCCGCCGCGTGAGAACGGCGGCAACTTCGACGTCAAGCAGCTGACCAAGGGCTCGAAGCTGCTGTTGCCCGTGTCGGTGGAAGGCGCCTGCTTCTCGACGGGCGACGGCCACTTCGCCCAGGGCGACGGCGAGGTGTGCGTCACCGCCGTGGAGATGGGGGCGACGGTGGCGGTGCGCTTTCAGGTGCTCAAGGGGGCTGCGGCCGCCCGTCGCATGCGCGGGCCGCGCTTCTCGCATGCCGGCTACTTCACGGCGCCGGAGTTCGCCGTGCCGCAGCGCTTCGTGGCCACCATGGGCATGCCCATTCGTGACGACGGCGTCAACGAGGGGGAAAATCTCACCCTCTCCTGCCGGAACGCTTTGCTCAATATGCTGGACCTGCTGCGGGAGCGCGGCTGGACCCGTGAGCAGGCTTACATCATTTGCAGCGTGGCGGTCGATCTGCGTGTGAGCAACGTGGTCGACGTGCCCAACTATGTGGTCTCCGCGTTCCTGCCGGAGGCGATCTTCCAGGGCTAGAGGGGGCGCCGGGCTGACCACCCCTCACCCTGGGACCCCTCACCCCGCCCTCTCCCCTGAGGGGAGAGGGACTTTGGAGACTTTTCTTCGGGCGTGTCGATTCCGGGCCGCCCCTTTCGACTATGCCTTAGGGAGGGCAATTCATGTGCTTGGTGTGCCGGCGATGAAGATCTTCTACGGCTGGATTATCGTGGGTCTGGGCATCGTGGTGACCTGTATCGGGGTCGGCGCGATGCTCATGCTGAGCGTTTTCCTCCAGCCCATGTCGGATGCGATGGGCTGGTCGCGGACGGGCATTTCGACGGCCGCCCTTCTCAACTGGCTCTGCATGGGGGCGGGATCGTTCCTCTGGGGCGCGCTCTCCGACCGGTGGGGCACGCGCGCGGTCCTGCTCTGCGGCGGCGTGCTGCTCGGCGTTGGTCTGATGACGGCGAGCCAGGCCGCCACTCTCGGCCAGTTTCAGATCCTCTTCGGGATGATCGTGGGGCTGGCCGCGGGCAGCTTCTTCACGCCGCTGACCGCGACCACCACCCGCTGGTTCACGCAGCATCGCAGCCTTGCCGTCGCGCTCGTATCGGCCGGGCTCGGCCTCGGATCGTCGACGGTGGGGCCGCTCGCCCGCTGGATCATCACCAACTACGACTGGCGCATCGCCATGATGGTGATCGGTGAGCTCGCGTGGGTGATCATTATTCCCGCCGCGCTGTTCGTGCGCGAGGCACCGGCGTCGGTGTCCGCCGAGGGAGGGAAGGGCATGGCCGGCGCCGACGGTCGCGAGCTCACGGCGGCACGGGCGTTTCGCACGCCGCAGTTCGCCGCCATCGGGCTCACCTACTTCGCGTGCTGCGCCGCGCACTCGGGTCCCATCTTCCACATGATCACGCACGCGATCGACCACGGCGTGGCGGCCATGGCGGCGGTGACGGTGCTCAGCGTGGCAGGCCTGGCCTCGCTGGGCGGCAAGATCGTGTGCGGGCTCATCGCCGACCGCGTCGGCGCCAAGCGCACGCTCATCGTGGGACTGGCCATACAGGCAGTCGCGGTGAGCCTCTACCTGTTCACGCGCGAGCTGGCGAGCTTCTACGCCCTTTCACTCGTGTTTGGCTTCGCCTACGGCGGCGTGATGCCGCTCTACGCGATCCTGGTGCGCGAGTACTTCGGCGCGCGGATCATGGGCACCGCCTTCGGCGCGGTCGCCTTCGTGTCCACGCTGGGCATGTCTCTCGGACCGTGGGCCGGGGGATGGCTCTACGACACGTTCGGCAGCTACTTCTGGCTCTACATCGGCTCGTTCGGCATCGGGCTCGGAGCCGTGGCCATCGCGCTGACGTTCCGCCCGCCCCGCGCGCTTCCCGCCACGATGGCGACGCCGAGCGTGGCGCGCTGAGTGAGCTACATGCTGCTCATCTACGGCGATGAGACGCAAAGGGAAAAAATTACCGAGCAGGAAGGGAAGACCATCTTCCGCGAGGTGAATGGATGGTTCCTTCGTCGGGACGAAGGGACAGTTCGCTGGCTACAATATCGAGGAGGCCGGGGCCATCTGGGTGCGGCCATGACGCTCGGACAGGAGGGCTCGAGGACATGAAGACCGTGAGAGTGCTGGTCGGAACGACAAAAGGCGTGTTCATCCTGCGGGCGTCCGCGGCGCGGACCACGTGGCAGGTCGAGGGGCCCCATCTCGCCGGCCGCGCGATCTATTCGCTGGCGCACGACGGCCGGGGAGGACGCCAGCGGGTGTGGGCGGGGGCGGCGAGCATGCACTGGGGCGCCGTGCTGGTCACCTCCGATGACTGGGGTCGCACCTGGGACGAGTCGCCGGAAGCGAACGTCAAATTCCCCGCCGACACCGGACTCGCGCTGAAGCAGATCTGGCAGATCTCGCCCGGGCTCGACAACGAGCCGGACACGCTCTATTGCGGCGTCGAGCCGGCCGCGCTCTTTCGCTCCACGGATGGCGGAAAGTCGTGGGAGGTCACGCGCGGCCTGCTCGATCATCCCCATCGCGAGCGCTGGCAGCCGGGCGGCGGCGGCCTCTGCCTGCACACCATCGTACGCGATCCCGCGAATGCCGAGCGGATGTGGATCGCGGTGTCCTCGGGCGGCGTGTATCGCACCGCCGACGGCGGCCGGACGTGGGTGGCGCGCAATGCCGGCATCCGCGCCGAGTTCATGCCGGACAAGTATCCGGAATTCGGCCAGTGCGTGCACAAGGTCGTCCAGCATCCGAGCCATGCCGGGCGCCTGTTCGCCCAGAACCACTGGGGTCTCTATCGCTCCGACGACGCCGGTGATTCGTGGCAGGACATCGCGCGGGGGGTACCCTCGGACTTCGGCTTCGCGATGACCATGCATCCGCACGAGCCCGACACCGTGTACATCATCCCCATCCAGTCCGACTTGGTTCGTGTCGCGCCGGAGGCCAAGCTTCGCGTCTACCGGACGCGGAATGCCGGGCGCTCGTGGGAGCCGCTGACGCGGGGCCTGCCGCAGCGCCACGCGTACGACATCGTGCTCCGCGATGGGATGACGACGGACAGCCTGGATCCGGCCGGTGTTTACTTCGGGACGCGCAATGGCAAGCTCTACGCATCGAACGACAGCGGCGGCTCGTGGCGTCTCGCCATGGACGGGCTGCCGTCGATCACCTGTGTACGCACCGTGGTGTCCGACGACCGGAAGCCGGCGCAGCGCGCGGAGCCCCGGCGATCAGCGCGACAGTGATGCACGTGGTCTTCCTGATCCCGACGCCGCTCAGGCTGCATGCGAGCGGGCGGAGCCGCATCCAGGTCGACGTGGCGAAGCATCCGCTCGTCCTCGGCGACGCGCTCGAGGCGTTGTGGCAGGTCGCCCCCGGCGTGCGCGATCGCGTGCTCACGGAACAGGGCGAAGTGCGCCAGCACGTCAACGTCTTCGTGGGCACGGAAAGCTGCCGGTGGACGGGGGGCCTGGAGACGCCCATCGCCGACGGCGCCGAGATCGCGATCTTCCCGGCCATCAGCGGCGGTCAAGGGTTCCCGCCGTCGGAGGATACGTCGACGCCTGAGGAGAGGAGCCGATGAACGCTGGAGGATTCGGCAAGGAACGGCTCGGCCGCATGCACGACGTCATGGCTGGTCATGTCGAGCGCGGCGTGCCCGGGCTGGTCACGCTGCTCAGCCGTCGCGGCGAAGTGCATGTCGATGCGATGGGTGTCAAGGCGGTGGGCAGCAGCGACCCGATGCGGCGCGACACGATTTTCCGCATCTCGTCGATGTCGAAGCCGGTCACCGCGGCGGCGGCCATGATCCTCGTGGAGGAATGCAAGCTGCGGCTCGACGAGCCAGTGGACAGGCTGCTGCCCGAATTGGCCGACCGTCAGGTGCTCAAGCGCCTCGACGGGCCGCTCGACGACACCGTCCCCGCGAATCGGCCGATCACCCTGCGCGACCTGCTCACCCTTCGCATGGGCTCCGGCTTGATCATGGCCCCGCCGGATTCGATGCCGATCCAGAAGGCGCTCAGCGAGCGGCTTCTCGGCGTGGGGCCGCCGAGTCCGGCCAGCGCGCCTGCGCCGGACGAGTGGATGCGCCGGCTGGGATCGCTGCCGCTCATGCATCAGCCGGGCGAGAAGTGGATGTACCACACGGGGTCCGACGTCCTGGGGGTGCTGATCGCTCGCGCCTCGGGCCAACCGCTCGAGGCGTTCTTGCGCGAGCGCATTTTCGAGCCGCTCGGCATGAAGGACACGGGCTTCAGCGTGTCCCCCGCCAAGCTGGACCGGCTCGCCACCAGCTACTGGACGAATCCCGCCACCGGAGCGTTCGGGCTCTTCGACGCGGCCGACGGCGGCCAGTGGAGCCGCCCGCCCGCATTCCCGTCCGGCGGCGCGGGACTGGTCTCGACGGCCGACGACTTCCTCGCTTTCGCCCAAATGCTGCTGGACGAAGGCAAGTGCGGCAGCGAGCGCATCCTGTCGAGACTCTCCGTCGAGGTCATGACCACCGATCAGCTCGCACCAGAGCAGAAGGCCGCGTCCGGCCTGGTCGCGGGCTTCTTCGACAGCCACGGATGGGGATTCGGCATGGCCGTGGCCACCAGACGCGACGGCGTTGCCACGGTGCCCGGGCAGTTCGGCTGGGACGGCGGCCTGGGTACCTCGTGGCGCTCGGACCCAAAGGAGCAGATGGTCGGGATCCTGATGACTCAGCGCGCCTGGGAGTCGCCCACGCCTCCTGCCGTCACTCTCGATTTCTGGACTGGGGCCTACCAGTCCATCGACGACTGAGCCCTGATGAGCACCGCCGATCGCGGGGTGGTGACGACAAGGCGTTCGGGATCGTCGATGGCAGGAAGCAGACGCGGGCGCGCCTCGAGGAGCACGTAGCGACGATTTAAAGTTCGGTTGCTGTCCCAATCCGCGGGCTCTTTCGGAGAAAGCTTCATGATCAAGAGCATTCTCATCGCTCTCGGTGTGATCGTCGTAGCGTTCGTCATCGTGGTGGCCGTGCGGCCTGCCGAATACCGGGTCGTGCGGAGCGCTACCGTCTCCGCGCCGCCGGCGCTGGTGTTCGAGCAGGTGAACGATCTTCACAAGTTTCAGGCGTGGCCTCCCTGGGCGAAGCTCGATCCGACGGCAAAAACTACCTTCGAAGGTCCCGCTTCCGGAACCGGCGCCGTCTTTGCGTGGGCCGGCAACCGCAAGGTCGGCGAAGGCCGCATGACGATAGTCGAGAGCCGTCCGGATGAAGCGATCAGGATGAGGCTCGATTTCGTGAAGCCATTCGCCGGAACCAGCACGGCCGCGTTCAGCTTCAGGCCTGCGGGCGATCACACCATGGTCACGTGGAGCATGGACGGCCGGCACAATTTCGTGGGCAAAGCGATAGGCCTGTTCATGAACATGGACAAGATGATCGGCGGCATGTTCGAGCAGGGCCTCGCGAACCTGAACGCGGTCGTGCAGGCTGCGGCCAGGAAGTAAAGCTCACCGCTTGCTTCTCAGCATTGACCCCCTCAGCGTGGGCCCCCTCACCCTACCCTCTCCCCCATCGGGGGAGAGGGAGAGGGAACGAGGCTGAGGCCCTCTCCCCTCAGGGGAGAGGGTAGGGTGAGGGGTGGTTGGGAAGCGACCGGCTTGGAGAACAAAGTCGCCACACAGGAGACCATTCATGAACCTGGCGCTCTGGATCATCCAGATACTCCTGGCCCTCCTCTTCCTCTTCGCCGGCGGCATGAAGCTGATCATGCCGCTCGAGAAGCTGACGGGGCCGATAGCGCTGCCCGGTTTATTCCTCCGGTTCATCGGCGTGTGCGAGGTGCTTGGCGGACTTGGCCTGATTCTGCCTGGGCTCTTGCGCATTCGGCCGGGCCTGACCCCGCTGGCTGCCGCCGGGCTGGTGATGATCATGATCGGTGCGACGGCCATCACGCTGAAGATGGGCGGCGTGATGGCAGTAACCCCGCTGGTGGTTGGAATCCTCGCGGCATTCGTAGCCTATGGCCGGTGGCGGCTGGCGCCGCTGCGCGGGTAGGCGGAGGACTCACATGCGCTACATGCTGATGATGTACCGGGACGACAACGAGTGGGAGGCCAAGTCCGTGCAGGAGCGGGGCGCGATCTTCCAGGCCGCCGTCGACTACAGCGAGAGCCTCCGGTCGAGCGGCCTCTACCAGGGCGGCGACCCGCTGGAGCCGACTCGCACGGCCACCACCGTCCGGATGAAGGACGGCAAGGCCATCATGATGGACGGTCCGTTCGCCGAGACCAAGGAGCAGCTGGGCGGCTACACCATCCTCGAGGCCAAGGACCTCGACGAAGCGGTCGCCTTCGCGGCCCGCCACCCATTGATCAGGGCTGGCTTCTCCATCGAGGTACGACCCATCCGCGTAGGGCCGCCGAGGTAGCGATCGAGCGCGCGCGGCCGAGTCGATTCCGACCCTGCCCGTTCGACTATGTGGTGAGGAGGACAAGACCATGATCAAGGGACTGAGTGGGGCGACGATCTGGAGTGAAGACCTGAACCGCTTGCTGCCCTTCTACCGTGACGTGCTGGGTCTACCGGTAAGGATCCAGATGCCGGCCTTCGTGGTGTTCGGCGCGGATGGGGCGCCGGCGCTCGGGTTGGGCACACACAGCGACGTGCGGGGGCGCAATGCGGACCGGGCGCGGCACATGGTCGGCCTCGCGACCGATGACATCACGGCGGACTGGAAGCGCCTGAAGGCCGCCGGGGTCGAGTTCGTCGAGAATCCGACGAGTTACGGGAATCTCTGGATCGCGACGCTCGCGGACCCGGACGGCAACCTCGTGCAGCTGTTCCAGCCTGCGAACACCAAGGCCGAGGCCCTCGCGAAGCAATTCGAGGCGAAGCAGAGCGAGGCCGCCGCCGTGCTGGCAAAGTTGAGCGACGCCGACTGGAAGAAGGTAACCGCGGCGGAGAAGTGGGCGGTGGGCGTGACCGCGCATCATCTGGCCGGCGCCTTCGAGCCCGTCGCCGGGCTGGTCGTCGCGGTCGCGTCCGGGCAGGCGGCCGGCACCTTCACCCGCGCCATGCTCGACGAGATGAACGCAGCGCATGCGAGGGAGCACGCCGGCTGCACGAAGGCGGAGACGCTCGCCCTCTTTGAAAAAGGCGCGGCGGCGGCGGCAGCCACGGTGCGCGGCTTGAGCGACGATCAGCTGGCGAAGCGTGGAACCGTCTTCTCGGACGCCCCACCGATGAGCGTCGAGGAGCTCATCATGGGCGGCCTCATCCTCCACATCGACGAGCACGTCGGCAGCATCCGGAAGACTGTCGGTCTCTGACACATCCGTCCCGGGAAGGGGCCAAGGCATGCGCTATATGCTGTTGATCTACGGCGAAGAGAAGGAGTGGGAGGCGAAGTCCGAGCAGGAGCGGGACGCGGCCTACCAGGCGTGCGTCAGCCACAGCGAGGCCCGCCGGCCGAGCGGCTTCTACCAGGGGGGCGAGCGACTGGAGCCGACCCGCAGCGCCACCACCGTCCGCATGAAAGACGGCAGGGCGATCATGACGGACGGCCCGTTCGCCGAGACCAAGGAGCAGCTGGCCGGCTACACCATCCTCGACGCCAGGGACCTCGACGAAGCGCTCGCGTTTGTCGCCCGCCACCCATTGGTGCGGGCCGGTTTCTCGATCGAGGTGCGACCCTTCCGGGTGGGGAAGCCGACGTAGCCGAATCCGTGCGCGTGGCCGTCCGGTGGAGTAGCCTTTCCACCGAGAGCGGCCATGCGCATCGAGGAGATCTTTCGCGCGGAGCACGGGCGCATCCTGGCCACGCTGATTCGCCTGCTGGGCGACATCGACGTGGCCGAGGAGGCGCTTCAGGAAGCGTTCGCGGCGGCCCTCGAGCAGTGGCCGGAGGCCGGCACGCCGGTGAATCCGGTCGCCTGGCTGGTCTCGACCGGGCGGCACAAGGCCATCGACCGGTTGCGCCGGCGCGTGCGATTCGCGGAGAAGCAGGACGAGATCGCGCTGCACATCGAGCTGTCGGCTGCGGAGGACGAAGCGCCCGTGCCGGAGGACCGGCTCCGCCTGATCTTCACGTGCTGCCATCCGGCGCTCGCCACCGAGGCGCAGGTCGCACTCACGCTGCGAACGCTCGGGGGTCTCTCCACGGAGGAAATCGCCCGCGCCTTTCTGGTGCCGGCGCCGACCATGGCGCAGCGGCTCGTACGGGCCAAGGCGAAGATCCGCACCGCGGGCATCCCGTATCGGGTGCCGCCCGACGACGCGCTGGCCGAGCGGCTCGAGGCGGTGATGGTGGTGGTGTATCTCGTCTTCAACGAGGGCTACTCCGCCAGCTTCGGCGCGCGGCTGGTGCGGCATGAGCTGTGCGAGCAGGCCGTCCGCCTCGGCCGCATGCTCGTGGAATTGCTGCCCGCGCGCGCGGAGGCCAAGGGGCTGCTCGCGCTCATGCTGCTGCACGACTCGCGGCGAGAGACTCGCCTGGACGGATCCGGCGATATCGTGCTGCTGGAGGACCAGGATCGATCACGTTGGGACCGCGCGCAGATCGAGGAGGGCGCGGCGCTGGTGGAGGCCGCGCTGCTAGAGGGTGCCCGGCCGCCCGGCCCATACGCATTGCAGGCGGCCATCGCTGCGGTGCACGCGCAGGCGCCCACTGCCTCAGCCACCGACTGGGCGCAGATAGCCGAGCTGTACGGCGTCCTGGCGCGTGTGCATCCATCGCCGGTGGTCGAGCTCAACCGGGCGGTCGCGGTCGCCATGTCGGGCGAGATCGAGCGCGGCCTTGCCGTGGTGGATGACATCGACCGCCGCGGCGAGCTCACCGGGTATCACTTGCTGCCCGCCGCGCACGCCGAGCTGCTGCGCCGGCTCGGCCGCCACGCTGAGGCCGCCGAATCGTACCGGCGCGCCCTCGAGCTCGTGGGCAACGAGCCCGAGCGGCGACATCTGGAAAAGCGGCTGCGACAGCTCCAACCGTAGGACGAGCAGGTGCCGCTTTTGACATGATCGCCGGGTGACACCCGTGACGTCAGGGGATTAGCCGGCCACCGGACGGCGACCCCATGGTCGCCCACCGTGTGTCATTCTAGGCTGGGCGAAACCCTCATGAGCATTCCGGATTGGCATGCGCTCGACCCGGCGGAGGTATCTGCTCAGCTGCGATCCAATCTCGAGGCCGGTCTCTCCGCTGATGAGGTCCGCGCCAGGCTCACACGGGTAGGCCGGAACCAGGTGGGCGAGCATCGTGAGCCGACCCTCTGGCGCCTGGCGCTCGCGCAGTTTCGGAGCCTCGTGGTCCTGCTGCTGCTCGCGGCTGCGGTGGTGGCCTGGACGCTCGGCGAGCGGGTCGAGGCTCTGGCTATCCTCGCGGCGCTCGTGCTGAACGCGGGAATCGGCGCCGGCTCCGAGTGGCGGGCACGGCGCTCGCTGGCAAAGCTGCGTGCCCTCGTTGTGGCCAAAGCTCAGGTGCGGCGGGACGGGCGCATATTTTCGATCGACGTGGCTGAGATCGTGCCGGGTGATCTCATCCTCCTCGAGGCCGGCGTGCATGTCCCGGCCGATGCCCGTCTGGTACGAAGTGCCGCCTTGCGGCTGACGGAGGCGGCGCTCACCGGCGAGAGTCTCCCCGTGGACAAGGACGCTCACGCCCTGCTGCAATCCGCCACGCCCTTGGCCGAACGAACGACCATGGTGTACCTGGGCACCGCGGTGGTCGCCGGCACCGGCCTCGCGGTCGTCACCGCTACCGGCATCGCCACTGAGCTCGGCCGCATCGGCCAGTTGGTAGCGCTCGCCGGGGTGCGCGAGACACCTCTCGAGCGGGAAGTCGAGCGACTGGGCCGTCGCCTCATGGTGGTGGCGCTCGGCGTGTGCGCGATCGTGGGCGGCGCGGGCGTTCTCCGCGGCCAGCCCATCGGCCTCATGCTCGAAACTGCCATCAGCCTGGCCGTGGCCGCCATACCCGAAGGATTGCCCGCCATCACGTCGGTGGCGCTGGCCGTGGGGCTCTGGCGGCTCGCTCACGCGGGCGCTCTTGTCCGCCGGCTCCCCTCGGTGGAAACCCTCGGCTCGACAACCGTCATCTGCGCCGACAAGACGGGGACCATGACCGAGAACCAGATGACGGTCACGCGCGTGCATCTCGACGGCCGCACGCTCGCCGTCGAGGGCGGCGGTCGATCAGCAGCAGGCCGCATCTGCGAGGGCGGCACGCCCGTGAGCGCGGCCGACGACACCCACCTTCGACTGCTCCTCACCGCCGGCGCCCTCGCCAACGACGCGCGTGTGAGGGCCGAAGGGAATGAGCTCGTGCTGGACGGCGATCCTACGGAGGCCGCGCTGCTCGTCGCCGCTGTCAAGGCGGGGCTCGACCTGCAGGCGCTCGGTGGAAAGTGGCCGCGGCGGCGCGAGATCCCCTTCGACTCGAGCACGCGGCTCATGGCGACATTCAACGAGACACCGGACGGGCACCGGGTGCTTTTCGTCAAAGGTGCGCCCGGAGTGGTATTGGATCTGTCAACCCGGCGGCAGCGGGATGGCAGCGCTGCGATCATGACGGACGCCGACCGAGCGTCCTTTCTTGAGACCAACCGCACGCTCGCCGGGGAGGGACTGCGGGTGCTTGCCGTCGCGTGGCGGCCGGAGGGCTGGCCCGACGACGGCCGGCCGACGGATCTCACTTTTCTCGGCCTGGTCGGTCTGGCCGATCCTGTCCGCTCGGCCGTGCCACAGGCCATTGCCCGCTGCGCGCAGGCCGGCATCCGCACCGTGATGCTGACCGGAGACCAGCGCGCTACCGCGGAGGCGGTAGGGAAGCAGCTGGGGTTGCCCGCGGAGGCTATCCACAGTCGCGTGAGCCCCGAAGGCAAGCTCGCGCTCATCGAGGATCTCCAACGCCGGGGCGAGGTGGTGGCGATGACCGGGGACGGCGTCAACGACGCGCCCGCCCTGGCTCGCGCGGACATCGGCGTGGCGATGGGACGCCAGGGCACCGATGTGGCCCGCGAGGCGGCAGATCTTGTGCTGACTGACGACAACTTCGCCACCATCGTCCGGGCCGTCGAGGAGGGGCGCGTGATCTACGCCAACCTCCGCAAGGTCATCCACTTCCTCTTCTCCTGCAATCTCTCCGAGATCCTGACGATCTTCGTGGCCATTCTGCTCGGGTATCCGGCGCCACTCCTGCCGCTGCAAATCCTCTGGATCAACCTCGTCACCGATATCCTGCCGGCGATGGCGCTGGTGCGCGACCCTCCGGAGCCGGATATCATGGCGCGTCCGCCGCGCGATCCCGATGAGGCGCTCGTGACGTGGCGCTTCGGAGGCCGCATGCTGGGCGAAGCCTCGCTGCTGGCGGCGGGCGTGCTGAGCGCGTACCTGTGGGTCGTCTGGAGCCAGGGCCCTGGAGCCAGGGCCACGACCGTCGCATTCGTGGCCATCACGCTGATCCAGCCTCTCCAGGCCATGCGGTGCCGCTCCACGCGCTTGCCCTGGTGGCGCCTGCCACTGAATCCGCTCATCTGGACTTCTCTCGTGGTGCTCGCGGGAGTTCAGTGGCTTGCCGTCGCGACGCTTCCCTTCCAGCGCCTTCTCGGGACCACGTCGCTCGACGGCCGGGACTGGCTCGTCGTGGCCCTGGCAGTTCTCTGGCCGGTGTGCATCATGGAGGCGTCCAAGGCCTTCCGCGGCTCTGGAACCCCGACGGGGCATGGCCGTCCCAGCGCTGCCCCGCCATAGTAGACGAAAGCTCGCGGAATCCTTGAGTGGGGGCCTTTGGCACCACGGTTGCTGTCACGGGCAGAGGCCATATGATGACGCGATGCGAGCACACGGGAGGGTCCGCATGGGACGCAGGAAGGACAGGATCCCGGCCGGTGCGACGCCGGCCGCGATGAGGCGGAGCAGCGTCGTCGTCGGACTTGACGGCTCGCGCCATGCCAAGCGTGCCGTCGCGCATCTGGCGCGATGGTCGGGTGGCGGGCGCATCACCGTGGCGCGGGTTATCGAGCCCGGGAAATTGCCCTCGCTGGCGCTGCTCCCGCCCGGCGTGCGCGCCACGGTGGAGGGTCTGGCCCGCGCAGAACTGGATGCCCGGCTCCGGCGCGCCCGGCGCGAAGCGGAAGCTGCGGCCTTGCAGCTCTGGCACGCCGGTTGGCGGGCCCGCGCCGTCGTCCGTGTTGGAGCGCCTCTGCCCGAGCTGCTGCGAACTGTGCGCGAAGCGAGGGCGGGACTCCTGGCCCTGGGCGCCAGGGGCGCCGGCGGCGTTTCGAAGCTTCTTCTCGGCAGCGTGGCTGACGGAGCGCTCAAGCGGGCGCCGGTGCCCGTGCTCATCGTGCGGTGATGGCGGGTTACCGCTCGCCATCGGCATCCTGATCGGCGGCACGTTCCTCGTGGGCGTCGCCTACTGGCCCGGGTACTTCCTGCCGCAGCTCAAGGCCTGATCCCACTGTGATGGCGCGGGGCTGTTCCTTGGGTTTGTCCTCTACGTGCCAGTCGTCCGGGAGCTTTTCCGGTTCTCTCTCCTCCACCCCGACGACTTGGGGGTCTGTCTCCTTGCGGGCATTGGCCCGATTGTCGTGTTCGAGGGCTTCAAGCTGCGGGGCCGCAGGGTGATCGCGCGGCTGGCGCGGCGTACCATGAGACGCTGAGCAGCCACGAGCAGCACCAGGATCAGAGCCGAGGTGAGCGCCGTGTCACGGAGGTCAAGATGAGCCCGCGGCAACGGGACAGTGGGATGTCGGGTGACGTCCTGCCCCCGCTCCTCCGTGTCCGCCGGTCGAGCCAACC
>Ga0335084_10001714_pt1 | contig 20698 bp, 17 predicted proteins | sample Lox_Sample_44_FD_206721 | JGI IMG/M metagenome (GOLD analysis project Ga0335084, IMG submission 206721) | Soil microbial communities from Loxahatchee National Wildlife Refuge, Florida, United States - Lox_Sample_4.4 | ecosystem: Environmental > Terrestrial > Soil > Wetlands | place: USA...
CGACCTGCCCGGCGAGGGGAGCTGGCTCCTCGCCTTCGACGTGCGCCGCGGCGCCGACCGGCTCCGCATCGAGCGCACCGGCCGCGTGGCGCCGCCGTGCCGGCTCTCGGACGGACCCTGCACCCGTTCGCTCCCCGGGGAGCCCCCCGCGGAGGTCACGCTCGAGCTCGGCCCGAGGCCGCTCCGGACGATGAAGGAGCTCGCGGCGGTGGCGAGCTTGCGGTCGGGGGGCGCGCCGCTCGAGGGCGCGGCGGTGAAGGTCTCGATCACGATGCCGGGCATGGCCATGGGCGAGAACGTCGCGGTGCTCTCCCGCGAAGCGCCGGGGCGCTACCGGGGACGGGTGACGGTCGTGCGCTGCATGTCCGGCCGGACCGACTGGGAGGCCGAGGTGTCGGTGGCCGCGACCGGGGCGGCGGCGCGGGTCGTGCGGTTCCCGTTCACGGTGAGCGAATGAGCGCGGCGGGTCCATGAGCGACGCCGTCGCGCTCGCCCTCGCCACGGGCTTCCTGGGCGGCTTCGGGCACTGCGTGGGGATGTGCGGTCCGCTGGTGGGGTCGCTCGCGCTCGCCGGGGTGCCCCGGGGGCCGGGCCTCGCGGGGCTGCGGCGGACGCTCCCCGGCCAGCTCGCCTACCACGCCGGGCGCATCACCACGTACGCGATGCTCGGCGCGGTCCTGGGCCTGGGGGGCTCGTTCGTCAACGTGGCGGGCCGTCTCGCCGGCGTCTCGCAGGCGGTGGCCGTCCTCGCCGGCGCGCTCATGATCCTCCTCGGCCTCGGCGCCGCCGGTCTCTCGGGGGCGCTCCGCCGCCTCGAGGCGCGGGCGGCTGCGCGCGTCGTGACGTTCGTGCGCGACGTCGTGGGCGGCGGGCCGGGCCGCCTCTATCCCGCCGGCCTCGCGCTCGGCTTCCTCCCGTGCGGCCTCTCCTGGACCGTGCTCCTGGGCGCCGCCGGCACCGGCAGCCTGGCGGAGGGGCTCCTCGTGGCCCTCGCCTTCGGCGCCGGCACACTGCCCGCGCTGCTCGTCGCGGGCGCCGCCGCGTCGTGGCTCGGCGCGCGAGGCCGCGGCCTCCTCTACCGCCTCGGCGGCGTGCTTCTCGTCGTCCTGGGCGCGCTCTTCCTCGTGCGGGGGCTGCGGAGCTGATCCCGTGACGGCCGTGACCCTGACCTGCGCCCACTGCCTGCTCCCGTTCCCCGAACGCGACGCGGTGCGGGCGGTGGTCGCAGGCGAGGCTCGTGCGTTCTGCTGTCCCGGGTGCCGGGGTGTCTTCGAGCTCGTCCACGCCGAGGGGCTGGGCTCGTACTACGACGCGCGCCGGTGGGAGGGTCCGGGCCAGCCGGTCTCTGCGCTGCCGCCGGCGGACGCCTCCGCGTTCCGCGACGCGGTGCGCTCGGTCGAGCGGCCGGAGGGCGGGGGAACGGCGAGCGAGATCGACGTGTACGTGGACGGCATCCGCTGCGCCTCCTGCGTCTGGCTGAACGAGCGCGTGCTCCTTCGCACGCCGGGCGTGTCGTACGCGCGGGTGAACTACGCCACCCACCGGGCGCGCATCCGCTTCGACGGGGCGGTGGCGCCGCTCGAGGTGGTGCTGGGCCGCATCCGCTCGGCGGGCTACGTGCCGAAGCCCTGGTCGGAGGGCGAGCAGCAGCGGGCGCGGCGGGAGGAGGTGAGGGACCTGCTCGTCCGGCTGGGCACGGCGGCGTTCCTCGCCTCGCAGCTCATGATCTACCAGGCGGCCCTCTACGCCGGGTACTTCCAGGGCATCGACGCGCCCACGCGCCGGCTCATGGAGTGGATCTCGCTCGGCCTCACGCTGCCCGTGCTCCTCTACTCGGGCGCGCCGTACCTCCGCGCCACCTTCGCGGGTCTGCGCCACCTCGCCTTCGGCATGGACGCGCTCGTGGTGATCGGGTCCTGGTCTGCGCTCGCGTACAGCCTCTGGCAGATGGCGCGCGGCGGCGAGGTGTACTTCGACACCGCCGCGATGATCCCCACGCTCGTGCTCGTGGGCCGTTACGTCGAGGCCGCCGCCCGGGGGCGGGCTTCCGAGGCCGTGGCCCGGCTCGCCGCGCTCGCGCCGCGGGAGGCGCGGCGGGTGACCCGGGGTGAAGGCGGCCGCGAGGTGGTGGAGGCCGTCTCGGTTTCGTCGCTCGCGCCCGGGGACCTCGTGCGGGTGGTTCCCGGCGAGCGCGTCCCGGCGGACGGGGTGGTGCGCTCGGGCGCGTCCGAGGTGGACGAGTCGCTCGTCACCGGGGAGTCGCGGCCGGTGGCGAAGGAGCCGGGCGCGCCGGTCATCGGCGGCACCGTGAACGGGCACGGCTCGCTCGACGTCGAGGTGGCGAGGGTGGGCGACCGCAGCGTGCTCGCCGGCATCGTGCGCGCGGTCGAGGAGGCCCAGGCGAGGAAGCCGCGCATCCAGGCGGTGGCCGACCGGGTGGTCGGGGTGTTCGTGCCCGCCATGCTGCTGCTCGCCGCGGGCACGGTCGTGGCCTGGCTCTGGCGCGGGGCCGCCCCCGACCGGGCGGTGATGACCGGCATCGCGGTCGTGGTCATCGCCTGCCCCTGCGCGCTGGGCCTCGCGACGCCGATCGCGGTGCTGGTGGCGACGGGCCTCGCCGGAGGGCGCGGCATCCTCCTCGGGGGAGGGGACGTGCTGGAGCGGGCCGGGCGCGTCACGGACGCGCTCCTCGACAAGACCGGGACGGTGACGCGCGGCCGGCCGGCGCTGCGCGAGGTGGTCGCGCTCGGCGGCCGGGACGCGGCACGCGGGTCGGGGGACGCGCGTGGGGAGGCGCCGCCGGGTGGTGACGCGCGGGTCGTCGGCGGCGCGGAGAGGGAATCCGGCGCGGAGGCGGCTGACGGCGGCGCGCTGCTCGCGCTGGCGGGGGCGGTCGAGTCGCGGAGCGAGCATCACGTCGGGCGCGCCATCGCGGCGGCGGCCCGCGAGCTGGACGGCGCGGGGCCGGCGGTCGAGCCGGGGTCGTTCCGGGCGCAGCCGGGTCTGGGGGTCGAGGCGGTGGTGGAGGGCGAGCCGGTGCTCCTGGGGAACCGGGCGCTCCTCGCCGGCCGGGGCGTCTCGGTCCGGGAGGGAGCGGACGCGCGGGCGCTCGAGCTGGAGGCCCGGGGGGACACGGTGGCGTTCCTGGCGCGGGCCGGCGAGGTGGTCGGGCTGCTCGCGGTGGCGGACCCCGTCCGGGAGGAGGCTGGAGGCGCGGTGAAGGCGCTCCGGGAGCTGGGTCTCGAGGCCTGCATCGTGAGCGGGGATCACCCGGTGACGACGCGGGCGGTGGCCGGTGCGCTCGGGGTGGAGGCCATCGCGGAGGCGACTCCGGTGGCGAAGCGGGAGGTGGTGGCGCGCCTGCAGCGCCGGGGGCGGCGGGTGCTCTTCGTGGGGGATGGGATCAACGACGCGCCGGCGCTCTCGCAGGCGGACGTGGGCGTGGCGATGGGGCGCGGCACGGACGTGACGCTGGAGAGCGCGGACGCGGTGCTGGTGCGGGACGACCTGCGCCTGCTGGCGGACCTGGTGCGCCTGGCGCGGCGGACGTCGGCGGTGGTCCGGCAGAACGTGTTCTGGGCGTTCGCCTACAACTTGACGGCCGTCCCGCTCGCGATGGCCGGCGTGCTCCACCCGATCGTCGCCGCCGGCGCCATGGCCGCCAGCTCCGTCTTCGTCGTCCTGAACTCGCTCCGCCTGCGCGGCGCCCTCGCCCCGGAGCGCGTCAAGGCCGCCTCCTTCCGGACCGAGAGCAAGGAAGAAGAAAGTCGTTTCCTTTCCGCGACTTGACGCAGCCGCCGCGGCACGGTTCCACCCAACGCTGCGTCATGGGATTCGTCACCGAACTCTGGGTTCGGAGGGATGGTGAACTCTGGGTTCGGAAGATCAGCTTGGGGTTCGGAGAAGCATGGAAGAGCGGGCTCGGACGAGCGGCTCGGACGGTTCAGGCCGCTTCGTGTCCGCGCTGGTGGAGGGGCAGGAGCAGCCGGAACGTGGTTCCGCCCCCGGGCCGCGAATCGACCTCGACCTTGCCCCCCGACGACGTCGCGAAGCGGTGCACCATCGACAGCCCGAGGCCGCTCCCCTTCCCGGGCTTCGTCGTGTGACCGGGCTCGAACAGGTGGCCCAGGATCTCCGGCGGCAACCCCGGCCCGTCGTCGCGCACCTCGATCGCCACCCACGCAGTGCCGCTGCGCAGCTCCTCGGCCACCCGGAGGTCGATGTGCCCGCCCGCAGGCAGGGCGTCGCGCGCATTGAGGCAGAGGTTCAGCAGCGCCTGCTCGAGCAGTGCCGCGTCGGCCTGGATCGGCCCCGCCGCCGGTCCCTCGAACCGGATCTGCACCTCCGCCGGCACGAGCCGGCGGATCCCCCGCGCGAACTGGTCCACCACCTGCGACGCCAGGATCGGCGACGGCCTTCCCTGCCCGTCGGGCGGCTTCCCGCCGAGCGCCCGGAGCTGCCGCATCGTCTCCTTGGCAGCCACGACCGCCCGGCCCATGTCGTCGAGCACGTCCGCCTGGTCCGCCGGGGCGGGCTGCCTGCGCAGCTCGTCCAGCCCGGCCTCGAGCGCCACGAGCGCGTTGTTCGTGTCGTGCGCCACCCCTCCCGCGAGCCTCCCCAGCGCCTCCAGCGATCGAGCGCGCGCGAGCTCCCGCTCGCCGAGCAGCCGGGCGTCCCGTTCCGCGCGCTCGCGCCCGAGGGCGCGCGACAGCGCGACGGTCGACTCCTCGAGCCCCCGGACCACCGCCGAGACGAGCGCGAGCATCATCCCGATGACGCCCGCGAGCGCCAGCGCGTAGCGGAGGAGGATCTGCGGCTCCATCGTCTGCGCGCCGGGCAGGGTCGACCGTTTCGGGCCGAACGTGTAAACCCAGACCACCTCGACCGTGAGGAGCGCCAGCACGCCGAGGAAGGAGGCCACCCCGGCCGCCGTGCCGAAGAACACCGACGCGCACAGGCACACCAGCCCGAGGGCCGCGCTGAGACCAGGAGTGAGGCCGAGCGCGGGGACGCCGAGCAGGACGACCAGCCAGATCAGCCCGACGAACACGGCCGCGCCCCGCCGGTGGTTCCGCTCGCCGACCGCCCACGCCCAGCCGACGGCGGCGAGAACCGCTCCCCAGATCGACACGATGCGTACGCCCATCGTTCCGTTCGCGGCGCTCTGGAGCAGGCCGAAGCTCACGGCCGGAAGCGTGAACACGGTGGCGAAGAGCCGGATGACCCGGAACGCGCGGAACCTGACCCGGCCGATGACCTGGTCGACGGGCTCGCGCGAGGCGGCCTCGCCGGAAGCTTCCTCCGGTGGAGGTTCGGAATCGGGTGATGCCACGGCGCGATCATACGCCGCCGGGTTCGCGCGAATTGCCGGGGGAACCCGTCCGGGCCGGGACGGGCGGGGGTCACGATCAGTTCACTCGGCGTCAGATCGCCAAACCGGACCGTTGCCCGGAAGGAGCGGGGCGGCCGGTCGGCTGGCGATCCGCATCGCCCCCGCCCGGCCGACCGACCGAGCTGCCTACTGCGGCGGTCCCGGGAAGACGCCGTTCGCGCAGATCGAGTACCAGGTGTCGTTCGGAGCCTTGTCGTGAAGGTCCGGGAGGCCGAACGTGGTCCTACCGTCTCCCCCGTACTCCGTCTTGAGCACGTTCCACAGCTGGGGGTAATCGGCGATGTTGACGACCAGACCGGGATGCAGCGACTCGTCGATGATGAGGCCCGGCGCATAGGTCTGTGCGCCCGCCGGCGTCAGGTAGATCCGCCCCAGCGTGCAGTTCTGGTCCTGCGGGTACTCGCCCGGAGGCTGGTGCGTGTTGTTCCCGAAGCGCGGATCGAGGCCGCCGCTGCCCGTGCCGGGAGGCCCCTGCGGGCCCGGTTCCCCCTTGTCACCCTTCGGACCCGGCGGCCCGGCGACGCCCTGCGGTCCCTGGAGGCCCTGCGCGCCGTCCAAGCCCGCGACGCCCTGCGCCCCCTGGTCGCCTTTGTCACCCTTCGGGCCCGGCGGCCCGGCGACGCCCTGGGGACCTTGCGCCCCGGTGTCGCCCTTCGGCCCTGCAGGCCCGGCCACGCCGGGCGGCCCCTGCGATCCGGTGTCGCCCTTCGGCCCCGGCGGTCCGGCCGGGCCCTGCCCGCCCGATCCGCCGGCGCCGATGGTGATGTCGAGCGAGGCCCACGACCCCTTCATGTGCTTCCCTTCCTTGTGCTTGTCGGCGTCGCAGCCGCCGTCGTGGCGCTTCTTCTCGTAGGTCTTCACCTTGAGCGCATAGGACGCGGAGATGATGCCCGACGTGAGGGGGTGGTCGAGCGACACGACGATGTCGGTCGGCCCGTAGCTCTGGACCGTGAGGTCCGCGGTGGCCGGGCTGCCGCTCGCCGTCTTCGTGGAGAGCTCGCCGAGGACGACGAGCGGCGTGTCGCCCGTGGCGAACCCCGCACCGTGGATGAACATCAGGGCGGCCGCGTTCGTGCCGACGTCGCCCTCGACGTCCACCCGGAATATGACCGGTCCCGAGCGATCGGACCCGGAGTCGTCCTCCCGCTCGTGCCCGCGCGCGGCGGGCGGGAGCGCGAGAAGGAGCGCGGCGACGGCAGCGAGGCGCGACGCGAGAGCACGGCTACCGGGCATGGAACCCTCCCTGGAGGGCGGACGGCGGGGCGCGCGATCCGGTGTCGGACACTTTACCGTCCGCGAGCGGCCGCACCTAGCGCGCGTCGAGCTCCGGAGCCGTCTCGCTTGGGTTTCCTGCGCGCGAGGCACAACGCTGCGACGGCCGCGGAGCGCCGCCCGTCGGGGCGCCGGCCTCGCAGGGTGTCGCGCGGCGGGACAGGGAGCACGGTGATAGGCTCTCTCGCCCATGTCGCTCGGTGGCCTCATCGGCCTCTCCCTCGGGCTCGGCCTGCTCGCCTGGCTGTTCTTCCTGTGGACGGTGAGGAGCGGCCAGTACGACGATCCCGAGGGCGCGAAGTACCGGATGCTCGAGGACGACGAGGCCCCGCCTCCCGCGAAGAAGGACGCCTGATGCCCCGCGTCGTGGAGATCGAGATCGTCGAGGACTTCACTCATCGTGCGCGGCTCGACGAGGGCTTCCTGCGCCTCCGCCGGCTGCGCGCCCGCAACCGGCGAGCGGACGGGACGCGCTCCCGGGAGTACCCCATCGACGTCGTCGACCGGCCCACGCTCGACGCCGTGGCGGTCTGCGCCTGGTCGCGCACCGGCCGGGGCGTGGAGGTGCTGACCCGGCGCGGGCTCCGCCCGGCGGCGTACTTCCGGCGGGGGAAGCCGTCGGCCCTGGCCGAGCCCGAATACCTGCTCGTCGAGGAGATCGTGGCGGGCGTGCTCGAGCCCGGGGAGCGCGGCGTCGAGGCGCTGCGCCGCCGCGGCGCGGACGAGCTGCGGGAGGAGGCGGGCCTCCAGGTGGTGCCCGCCGCGCTCGCGACCCTGGGAGGCCCGTTCTTCATGCTCCCCGGCATCGCCTCCGAGAAGATCCACCTCCTCGAGGTGCAGGTGGCCCCGCCGGCCCGGGCCGCGTCCGGAGCTCCCTACGACGCGCCGCACGAGGGCGACGGCTCGCCCCTGGAGGAGGGCGCGATCCTCGCCTGGCGGGAGCTCGGGTCCGCCATCCGGGCCTGCGAGTCGGGCGAGATCGAGGACGCCAAGACGGAGATCGCCTTCCGGAGGCTGGCCGCGCGGCTCGCCTGACGGGGAGCTACATTCCCGCCATGCCGCCCGACAGGAAGAGGACGCGCCGCGCCCCGCGCGCGCGTGGCATTCGGATCGAGAGGGACACGCTCGGCGAGATGGAGGTGCCCGCCCGCGCGCTCTGGGGTGCGCAGACCGCGCGCGCCGTCGAGAACTTCCCCATCTCCGGGTTGCGAGCCCACCCGGCCTTCGTGGACGCCACCGTGCAGGTGAAGCTCGCGGCGGCCCGCGCCAACGCCGCCCTGGGTCTCCTCCCGAGGCGGAAGGCGCGCGCCATCGAGGCCGCCGCCCGCGAGGTCCTGTCCGGGCGCTGGCGCGACCAGTTCGTCGTCGACGTCTACCAGGCCGGCGCCGGCACCTCCCACCACATGAACGTGAACGAGGTCCTCGCCAACCGCGCCTGCGAGCTCCTCGGCGCGAAGCGCGGCGACCGGGCCGCGGTGGACCCGAACGACGACGTCAACATGGCGCAGTCCACGAACGACGTGGTGCCCACCGCCATCCGGATGGCCGCGCTGGATCTCGCCCCGGCCGTCCTCTCCGCGCTCTCGGAGCTCGCCGCGACGTTCGAGCGGAAGGCGCGCGCCTGGGACGGGGTGGTGAAGGCGGGGCGCACGCACCTCATGGACGCGACGCCCATCCGCCTCGGGCAGGAGGTGTCGGGCTGGGCGGCGGCGCTCCGGGCGGCGGCCCGGCGGATCCGCGACGCCCTTCCCGAGCTGGCGGTGGTGGGCCTGGGCGGCACGGCGGTGGGCACGGGCCTGAACGCCGACCCCCGCTACCGTGCACGGGTGGTGAAAGAGCTCGAGCGGCTCACCGGCATTCCCTTCGTGCCCGCCCCGAACCCCTTCCACGCCATGCAGTCGCTCGCGCCCTTCGTCTCCCTCTCGGGCGCCCTGCGAACGGCGGCGCTCGAGCTCCTGCGCATCGGCGGGGACGTCCGGCTCCTCGGGAGCGGCCCCGGCACCGGGCTCTCGGAGCTGCGCCTGCCGGCGGTCCAGCCGGGCTCCTCGATCATGCCGGGCAAGGTGAACCCGTCCATGGCCGAGATGCTGGCCATGGTCGCCTACCAGGTCGTGGCGCTCGACGGCGCCATCGCCTGGGCGGCGAGCGGTGGCCAGCTCGAGCTCAACGTCATGATGCCGCTCGTCGCCTTCGACCTCTGCCACGCCCTCGAGATCCTCGCCGCGGCGGTGCGGGCGTTCGACGAGCGCTGCGCGCGGGGGCTCGAGGCCGATCCGGAGCGCTGCCGGGCCTACGCCGAGCGCACCGTCAGCCTCGCCACCGCCCTCGCCCCACGGATCGGGTACGCGCGCGCTGCCGAGATCGTGAAGGACGCGATGAGGACCGGCCGCTCCATCCGCGATCTCGCGGTGGAATCCGGCGCTCTCTCCGCAGCCGAGGCGCGCACCGCGCTCGACCCGGCGCGGCTCACGCGCGCGGGCCGTCGCCGAGCCGGGATCGGCTAGGATGGAGGTCGTGCACCGCATCGGTGAAGCGCTCGTCGCGCGTGGCGCCTGCGCGCAGGAGGCCGTGCGCCAGGCGCTCGAGAACCAGATCATCTTCGGCGGCCGCCTGGGCACGAACCTGCTCGAGATCGGCGCGATCGCCGAGGACGCGCTGGCCGAGACGCTCGGCGAGCGGTACGGCGTGCCGCACCTCTCGGGCGAGCTCGAGCTCGACCCCGCCGCCGTGGCGCTCGTGCGCCGCGAGCTCGCCGACCGGTTCGACGTCGTGCCCTACGTCCTCTCGGCCCGGCGCGTGGGCGTCCTCTGCATCGACCCGACCGATCTCACCGTCATGGACGAGCTCGCCTTCGTCACCGGCCGCGACGTCCATCCCATCGTGGTGCCGGAGGCGCGGCTGTGGGTGCTCCTGAAGCGCGCCTACGGCATCGAGCGCGAGCTGCGCGCGCTCTCGGTGATGTTCGCCTCGCTCCGCGATCCGAGGAGCCCGGATCCCGGAAACCCGTTGCCGGAATCCCTCCTGCGCACCCCCATCCCGGGCGAGAAGGCGGCCCCCGCTGGCTCCGCGGCCGTGGACCGGAGCGAGCTCCTCGTCGGAGGCGAGGGAGACCTCCTGTCCGAGGAGGCCTGGATGGCGGACATGGCGGCGTCCGCCCCCGGCATCCCCGCGGCCCTGCCCGGCCCGCCCTCGGCGCCGCTCGTCACCGTGCCCGCGCCGCCGCCGCCACCGTTCGAGCTGCCCGCGTACACGCGCGACCTCCTCGCCCGGATGGCGGTCGAGACCGGCCGGCCGCCCGGCGGTGCCGCCCCGGCCGCTTCGACCCCGCGCCCGGCGCCGGCGGAGGAGGGGCCCCTCACGCTGGAGGCGGCGCTGGGCGCCATCGAGGGCGCCACCGATCGCGACGCCATCGCGCGGGTGCTGCTGCGCCACGCGCGTCGTGCCTTCCGCCGGGCCTTGATGCTCGTGGTGCAGGGTCCGCTGGCGCGCGGCTGGGTCGTCTCGGCCCACGGTGTGCCCGCCGATGCTGCCGTCGGCCTCGAGCTCCCGCTCGACGCGCCGGGCCTCGTCGCCGCCGCCGTCGCGGAGGGCGAGCCGCTCGCGGCGCCGCTCCTCCACGCGGAGTCTGACGTTCGCCTCGTGGACCGCCTGGGCGGTGGCGCCCCCTCGGAGGCGGTGGCGGTGCCCATCGCGACCCACGGACGCATCGTGAACGTCGTGTACGCGGACGGGGGACCGGGTGGGGTGACGAGCCCGGACGCGGTCGACGAGCTCGCCGCGCTCGCCACCTTCGCCTCCCGCCGCTACGAGGCCCTCCTCGGACGCATCTGATGGCCTCCACGGTCCACTATTTCATGCTGCCGGAGGACGAGCGGGCGCTCTTCCGGACCCTGGCCCGCCGCGAGCTCACGCTCTACCCGGAGCTGGTGCCGCCCGGCTGGGCGCCCATCCCGCTCGACGAGCACGCCGTGGAGCGGCTCGATTCGCCCTCCTGGTACGTGGCTGCGGAGCGCCTCGGCCCGGTGATCGTCCACCCCATCAAGCGGGGGCCCGACCGCGGCATGCTCGAGATCGAGGAGGTGCCCTCGCCGGTGCTCCATTACGAGCGGTCGGTGCCGAACGAGAAGGGCGAGCTCGTGGGCGGCCGGCTCTGGGCCGAGCTCGACGTCACCGACGATCCCGAGGACCGCCGGGGAAAGCCGCGCGCCCTGCGCCACCTCTTCGAGGAGATCCAGCAGTACTTCCGCAAGGGCTGGCGGCGGAGCGAGCCGAAGGGCTGGTGGGTGGGGCCGAAGGCCGCAGCGGCCTGGAAGCGGGGTGAGCTCGTCCTCCGGGAGGCCGGCCACAAGGGCCGGGCGGTGGGCGTCTGGCGCTGATAGCGACCTCGTGACACCGGCGAAAACCCGCGATAGAGGTGGCGCTTGACCGTGTTGCGCGCTTCCCGTTATAAGGCCGCGCTTGCCGCGTTCCTCGTCGCCGTGCCGGGCGCGGTCCTCGCCGAGACCGTCGCCGGGGCCACGCTCCCCGACGATGCGGTGAAGGTCGGAGAGAACCGCTACAGGGTCGCCCGGACCTACGACGAGACGGTCAAGTTCTACCGCCAGGTCTACGGACCGAAGTACCGGCGGCGGCCCATCGCGGATCTTCCCTCCGTGAAGGCCGTGCACATCGAGAACCCGGACGCGAAGCCGGGCAGGTGGGAAGGGTTGAACGTCTACGAGCTCAAGGGCGAGACGCGCGTGTTCGTCGTCGTCCGGGAGAGGTGAGATTGGGGGATCGTCTAACGGCAGGACGCCAGACTCTGGATCTGGCTATCTAGGTTCGAATCCTAGTCCCCCAGCAAGTCGCATCGCCCGCTCCGGCGTTGACTGCCGCAGCGCCCGCGGGTAAGGAAGCGAGGAAAGTTGGCCCGTTAGTCTAGCGGTTAGGACGTCGGCCTCTCACGCCGAAAGCATGGGTTCAAGTCCCGTACGGGTCACCATCAATGCCCCGCGATCCTCGTCCAGGTCGCGGGGTTTCTTTTCCGATGCTCGAGAGTCCACGTGGTCTCCTCGCGTGGAGCATATGCTCGGGGCCCCACGACCGATGGCGCGCCTGCCCGTCACCCTGCTCGTCATGACCCACGACGAGGCCCACCAGGTCGGGCGCTGCCTCGACTCGGTCCCGTTCGCCGACGAGAAGATCGTCGTGGACTCCGGCTCCACCGACGGGACCCGCGAGGTGGCCGAGCGGCACGGCGCGCGCGTGGTGGAGCAGCCGTGGCTGGGGTTCGGCCCGCAGCGGAACCTCGCGAGCGGGCTCGCCCGGAACGACTGGATCCTCTTCCTCGACGCCGACGAGGAGCTCTCGCCCGACCTCGCCGCGGAGATCGAGGCGCGCTTCCCGGCGCTCGCGGCCTCCGATGCATCCGGAGCGAGGCTCCTGCGTGCGTCCTGGTGCATGGGCACGCCCATGCGCTTCTACCGACCCATGGTGGCCGAGCCGCACGGCCGGCTCTACCACCGGCGCCGCGCCCGCTGGACCGACGCGCGCGTGCACGAGACGCTCGTGGCCGAGGGCCGGCTCGAGGCCCTGCGCGCGCCGCTCGTACACCACGAGACGCCGACGCTCCTCCACCGGCAGCTGAAGAACCTTCGCTACGCCGAGCTGAAGGCCGTCGCGCGGCTCGAGGCCGGGCGCTCGCCTGCCCTGTGGCAGGTCCCCTTCGTCTGGATCGGCACCTTCCTCAAGGACTATCTCCTCCGCCTCGCCTTCCTCGACGGCGGGCGGGGGCTGGCGCTCGCCCACGTCGCGGCCGATTACGCCGTCTACCAGCGGCTGCGCCACTACGAGCTCGTGCGCAACCCCGCCTCGCGCGCCCTCGGCGCCCGGGAGCTCGAGCGGCGCGGCCTGGAGCGATCCTCGGCGGGGGAGGGCGAGGTCCGCCCGTCCGGGGACTGAACCGCAGTTCGCAACGAGCGGTCGTTCAGGCGTCGATCCCCTCGCGCCGCAGCAGCCACGCGGGCAACGCCACGAGGGCGGCGGTCACGCAGGCCACCTCGCCCAGCGAGGCGAGGAGCCCGAAGCCCTGCAGCGCCCGGTTGTCGGCGACGAGCAGCGACCCGTAGCCGATGATGGTGGTGAGCGAGCAGAGCCCCACCGCGCCGCCCGTCTCGCGCAGCACCCTCGCGAGCGAGCCGGGCCCGTCCGCGCGCCAGCGCTGGACCACGTTCACCGCGTAGTCGACGCCGATCCCGAACGTGATCGGGAAGGTCACGAAGTTGAGGAAGTTGAGGCGCACCCTCGCGAACGCCGCGAAGCCGGTGATCCAGAGAACGCCGAGGAGGAGGCTCGCCAGCACCAGCATCGAGGCGCCCAGGTTGCGCAGCGCCAGCACGACGAGCACGACCACCGCCGCGAAGGCGAGCAGCGCCGCCGCCGGCCCGTCCCGCCAGATGGTGTCGGCGATGTCGATGAAGAGGAGGGGCTGGCCGATGGCGTGCGCTCGCGCGCCGGACCGCTGGATGGCGCCGCGCACGAGCTCGGTGAGGGAGCGCATCTCGGCCGGGTCGAGCGTGCCCACGCGCCGGGGGAAGACGAGGGCGATGCGCCCGGCCGTCCCGTCGCGCTCGGTGAGCGGCAGGCGGATGGCGGCGGGGAGGTCGGCGAGGGTGATGGCCCTGAGGTCGGCGGGCGGCCGGAGCGCGAGGACGCGCTCGCGCGTCTTCGCGTCGAGGCGGGCCAGTCGGGAGTCGGTGAGCGTGGCGCGCAGGTGATGCAGGCGAGCGAGCCGCTCGTCCTGATCGGGCGGGACGGCCGAGTCGAGCGTGCGAACCTCGCGCAGGGGGTCCTGGTCGCCCAGGGCGGCCCGGTCGTGCTCGAGCTGATCCACCACGCGCGAGAGCTCCTCGGGGGTCTGCGCCCGTATCACGATCGGCGTCAGGTAGCGCCGGAACACCTCGTCGACCTTCCGGCCCCAGTACTGGGAGCCGGAGCGGTCGCTCTTCGCCGCGCGCAGCTTCGAGAGGTCGTACTCGATGGGGTCGCCGCGGTAGGTGGCGAGCCCCACCACGGAGGCCGCGGTGAGGACCGCGGTCGCGACGAGGATGCTCACCGGATGGGTCCGGTTGAGCCAGGACGCGAACCGCCCGAACAGGGACTCGCGGCCGCCCACGCGGCCGAGCCGCGAGCTCCGGTCGTCGAGCACGGCGAGGAGGGGCGGGAGGAGCAGGTAAGCGGTCACCCAGCAGAGCGCCATGCCGAGGCCGCCGATGACGCCGAACTGGCTGAAGCCCTTGAAGTCGGTGGCGGCGAGCGAGAGGTACGCGAGCCCCGCGCCGAAGCTCGCCACGAACGTCGCGGCGAGCGTGCCGGCCCAGGCCACCTCGATGGCCGGCACGGTGGCGAGGCCCCGCCGGCGCTCCTCGAGGAAGCGGGCGGCCACGATGATGGAGACGTTGATGCCGTTCCCCACCACGATCGAGCCCAGGAACGCCGTGTTGGTGTTGAGGTAGCCCACCAGGAACCAGGCGAGCCCGAAGGTGAGCGCGCAGCCCACCGCCAGCGCGCCCAGGATGGAGAGGATGGCGGTCCAGCGCCGGAAGTAGAACCAGAGCGCGACGAGGACGAGGGCCAGTACCACGAGGGCCGACGAGAGGAGGTCGGCCGCCAGCGCCTCCTGCTCCTCCACGATGGTGGCGACGTCGCCCCCGAAGCCGACCCGCGCCGAGGCGTCGAAGCGCTCGGGCTCGGCCGCCTCCACCTGCGCCCTCACGGCCTCGAGCAGGCGACGGTTGGCCTCGAGGCCGGTCACCGACTCGGGCGGGCGGACGAGGATCACCAGGATGCGGCCGTCGGGTGTCTGGTAGTAGCCGTTGCGGAAATGGGCGAGCGCCTCCGCCTCGCCGTACTTCTTCTCGATGTCCGCGAACTCGAGCGGTGGTGGCGGCGTGGCGTCCTCCTCGTCGTCGAGGAGGTCGAGCATCGGGTTGGCCTTCCGCTTCTCCCACGCGATCCGGCGGTCGATGCGCGCCTGGATCTCGTCGAGATCGGCCGGCTTGACGTACAGGCCCCCGAACCGGCGCAGGAAGTCGCGCTGGGCGTCCACCCGGTGCTCCACCGAGGACACGAGGTCGGGCGGGAGCGAGGCGATGCGATGGGCGAGGTCGTCGGCCAGCCGCTCCAGGGCGTCGCCGTCGTTCCCGGTGACGACCACCGAGAGGTGGGTGACGCCGTGGAGCTTGGGCCGGTCGGTGCGGACGGCCACCACGCTGGGTGCGCTGTCCGGGAGGAGCTCCTCGAAGCCGGACCGGAGCGAGCCGTACAGCCGGCCGGAGAAGAAGGTTCCGGCCACGAGCGTGATCAGGGCGGCGAGGAGCACCGGCCTCCGCCGGCGCACGACCCACGGGACGAAGGCGTGCGCGGCGAGGCGGGCCGCTCCGACGGACCCCGGCCGCCCGGGCGGCGAGCCCGGCTCACCACCGGCCCGGCCGGCTCGCTCCGCGTCGACGTCGTTCACCGCGCTCTCGATACTTGAACCCGGTCCGCCTGCCAAGTAGCGTGGCTCGTCTCCGTTCGCCACGCTCATGCTCTCCCACGGGCCGATCGTCCTCGCCGTCGCGCTCCTCCTTCCCGCGCTCGCCCGGGCCGAGTCCGCCACCGAGGCGCTCAAGGCCCGCGACGCCGAGATCCGGGCGGCGCTGCCGCCGAAGGGCCAGGAGATCACGCCCGAGGTGCGCGCTCGTCTCGAGGACATCGTCCGGAAGACGGTGGACGTGCACGGCATGGTCCAGGCCGCCATGGCCGAGAGCTGGGGCAAGGCCACCGATGCTCAGCGGAAACGCGTGCAGGCCGCCTTCGAGAAGCGCTTCAGCCGGCTGAGCGGCGACCAGCTCGACCGCTACCGCTCGTCGGCGATCGCCTACGGGACCGAGGTGGACTCGGGCGGCGGCGCCGTGCGCGTGCCCACCCAGGTGGACGTCATGGGCGAGCCCACCGAGATCGCCTACGCCATGCGACGCCAGAAGGACGGCTGGCGCATCGAGGACGTCCTCGTCGACGGCAGCTCGACCGTTGCGGACTACCGCGCCTCGTTCGCGAAGACGATCGCGAAGGACGGCATCGATGGGCTCATCCGCCGCCTCGAGAGCGCGGGCACGAAGAAGGGCGGCGCCGCGAAGGGCGGGGACCCGATGGAGCCCGGCGAGAAGCCCTCGTCGAGGGCCGGCAAGGCCGCGACACCGTGACGCGTGCGCCCGGAGCCCCCCGGGGTGTGGCGCGCGATTCCGGTGATGGCCTCCCCACGAACGGGTAGGCTCGGCCCGAACCGGGAGGTTTCATGCGTCCGCTCACCGCCGTGATCGCGCTCACGCTCCTCGCCGCCTGCTCGCAGGGCTCGGGCACGGCGTCGCAGTCCGCGCTCCTCGACGGGCGCGTCCTGGATTCGCTCCGCGGGCCGCCGGGGCCGGCCGGTCCGCAGGGCCCGCCGGGGCCTCAGGGCCTCACCGGCGTGACGGGGCCCGCTGGCGCGTCGATCGAGACGGTCGTGCTCGCCGGCCTCGTCGAGGAGATCCCCGGAGAGACCGGAACCTGCAAGTCACCGCCGCCCGAGTCGGAGTGGATCTTCGCCGGCCCGACCACCTCCGTCGGCCTCGGCGCGGGGGACCGCATCACCGCCTCCGGTTCCATCGCGCTCGGCCTCTCTCACCCATGCGCGCCGGTGGAGATCTCGCTCACGTTCTGCCTCGAGCCGGACGGCGGGGCGATCGCACCGCTCATGCCGGACATCTTCACGAACGTGCCGCTCTCCTGCACCTTGCACCTGTTCCCGCTGGTCGGCAGCGCGGTGCCGGGCGCGGGGACGTACCGCCTCGGCGCGTGCGTGAAGCGCCTCTCGGGCAAGGGCGCCATCGACAACAACGACTACGCGATCGCCTGGGCCCAGGTGCTGCGCGCGCCCTGAGGTCCTGAACCACGGTTCGCCACGGGCGGTCGTTCAGGTGGATTCGACCGGGTGATCCGCCTCTCGGGGTCGAGTGGACCCCCCACGACGTGGGACGTCCGAAGGCGGATGCGCTCCGGGTGCCGACCGGTGGGCGGGTCCGGAATCGCCGAGGCGGGCGGGGGGATAGCCCGCTCCGACGGCCCCCTGGCGCGTCGGCCCTGCGGCGCCGGGGAAGGTGGAGGCGTGGCCCGGAACTCGCACATCGGACGCCGCTGGAGCCATGGACGAGATGCCCCACGGGACCAGCACCGATGCGGCGAGGGGCGTGCCCTCTCCGGGCAGCGGGACGGGTCCGCGCAGCTCCGAGGACAAGGGCCGCGTCCTGCTCGTGGACGACGACCAGCTGGTCCTCAACTCCTGGCGCCGCATCCTGCGCGCGGCGGGGTACGCGGTCGAGATCCTCGACCAGTCGCGCGAGCTCTCCGCGCTCCTCGAGCGCGAGCGATTCGAGGCGGTCGTCACCGACATCCGCATGGCCGGGCTCGACGGCTTCGGCGTGCTCCGGGTGGTGCACGAGCGCGCGCCGGACGTTCCGGTCGTGCTCGCGACCGGGTCGGCCGACCTGCAATCCGCCATCCAGGCGGTGGAGGCCGGCGCCTTCCGCTACCTCCAGAAGCCGGTGGGCACCGACGAGCTGCAGGACGCGGTGAGCGACGCCGTCCGCACCCACCGGCTGGCCAGGGCGCGCGAGGAGGCGTTCCGCCTGGTGGGCGACGAGGCGGAGCATCGCAAGGCGCAGCAGCGCGCCGAGCTGTCCGCCCGCTTCGACCGCGCCCTCGCGTGCCGCTGGATGGCGTACCAGCCGCTGTGCGACCGGCGAAGCGGTGCCGTGTTCGCCTACGAGGCCCTCCTTCGCACCGACGAGCCCACGCTCCAGAACCCGTCTGCGTTCATCGGCGCTGCGGAGCAGCTCGAGCGGCTCGCCGAGCTCGGGCGCTCGGTGCGCGCGGGCGTGGCGGTCGGGCTCCCCCACATGCCCGAGGGCGTCTCGGTCTTCGTGAACCTCCATCCCCTCGACCTCGACGATCCGGAGCTCTACGACGAGGCCTCGCCGCTCTCGCGCGTGGCCGGCCGGGTGGTCCTCGAGATCACCGAGCGCGCCTCGCTCTCCGAGGTGAAGGACCTCGGGCCCCGGCTCGACCTCCTCCGGGGGCTCGGCTACCGCATCGCGGTGGACGACCTCGGCGCGGGCTTCGCAGGGCTCGCCTCCTTCGCGCGACTGCGCCCGGAGGTGGTCAAGATCGACATGTCGCTCGTGCGGGGAGTCGAGAACGACCCCGTGCGCAGGAAGCTGGTCCACTCCATCACTCGCGCCTCGCACGACCTCGGCATCCTGGTCGTGGCGGAGGGCATCGAGTCCGAGGCCGAGCGCGACGCCCTCGCCTCGCTCGAGGTCGACGTGCTCCAGGGATTCCTGCTCGGCAGGCCGTCGCGAGCATTTCCGTCGTGACGACCTTTCCTCACAGTCACCGCCATCCGGCAACCGGGCCGGGTTTTGGCGCGCTCCACCACCCCGGGATAGGCTGAACCTCGTGAACCGCTCTCATCTCGTGTCCCTCCTCGTCGCCGCAGCGCTCACCGCGAAGGCCGCCCCGGCCCGCGCCGAGACCCTGGCCCCCCGGGCGCAGGCGCTCATGATCCTCAGGGTGCTCGCGTTCGATCGCGATCTCGTCCGCCGCTCGTCCGGCTCGGCCCTCGTCGTCGTCGCCTCGCGCAAGGGCGACGCCGCCGGCGAGGCGCGCCGTGACCAGATCGTCGAGGCGCTGCGCGAGGTGGCCCGCGACTTCCGCGCCCGCGGCCTCGCCGTCGAGTCGCGCCCGGTCACGTGGGGCGAGGACCCGGACAAGGCGCTGTCGCGCGCCGTGGCGGTGCTGGTGGTGGGCAAGCTCGGCGAGGATGCCCAGCTCATCTCCCAGACCACCCGTGGCAAGCGCGTGCTCTCGCTCGGCGAGGACCGCGCGGTGGTCGAGCACGGCATGGCGGTGGCGCTCTTCGCCCGCGGCGACCGGCCGGTGATCACCGCCTCGCTCGTGGCGGCGCGCGAGGAGGGCGTGGCCTTCGAGCCGTCCTTCCTGCGCCAGGCCGAGCTGCTCGAGTTCCCCGGCTCGACCCCGTAGCAACGTCGTCGAGCGGCCCGCCCGCCAACCCCGAACGCAGCCCCGCTGCACGCGGGACGAAATCGAGCGCGTCCCCTCCGGGGACGGCGCCGCTGTCGTCCGGGAGCCCACATCGACTCGAACCGACAGGTCGTGTTAGCGAAGCGGAATCTCCCTGCGACGAATGACCGCGCCTCGCTGCCGCCCCGCCCTCGCCGTGCTCGCCGCCGCGCTCGTCGCTTGCGCGCCCGACGCGGGCACCGACGTGCCCGGCGCGCTCACCACCTGCCCCATCACCTCGCCGCCGGCCTCGCCCACCTTCGAGGCCACCATCTACCCGGCGCTTTCCGCGAGCTGCGGCAAGGCGTCGGTGAGCTGCCACGGTCCGCCGAGCGGCGGCGAGCTGCCGAAGGGAAAGATCAACTTCTCGACCGCGGACGGCCGCACGGTGGACGACGTCTACGCCGACCTCGTGAACAAGCCGCCCGCGAGCGCGCCCGACGGGTACCTGCTCGTGAAGCCCTGGGACCCCGGCATGTCGTGGCTGGTGGTGAAGGTGACCGACGACGACCCCGGCGGCGCAGGGAACGCCTACGGCAACCGCATGCCGTACTCGGGCGCGGACCTCTGCCAGGCCACGATCGACACGATCGTCTCCTGGATCTCCCAGGGCGCGGTGCCCTGATTCGGTAGGAGGCAATTCATGGCCTCGATAATGGACCTGTATCCGAGCAGCCTGACAGCCGACGACGTACGCCACCTGGCGAGGCGCGCCGGCTTCGGCATCTCGCCGGAGGCGGCCGCGGCTCTCGTCTCGGCGTACGGCGGCGACGCCCAGAACACCGTGAACGCATGGGTGGACGGCACCGGCCTCGACGCAACGGTGTTCAACTCGGCGCTCGCGAGCGCGGATCCGGTGACCGAGCCGGGCGCGACCGGGTCGAACGGCGGCACCGACGTCGCGGCCACGCCAGGCCCGCACCCGTACTTGGTCGGGGGCGCGAACACCTGGCGCAACAGCCTCGGCCGCGGCCAGGCCTACCTCGCCTTCCGCATGCAGTACGACCCGTTCGCATTCACGCAGCGGATGGCGCTCTTCCTCCACAACCTGTTCGCGACCGGCTGGACCAAGGTGGACAACCTGTCCCTCATGCTGAACCAGTGGGACACCTTCGTCGCTCACGGGCGGGACGTGTTCACCGACCTCCTCGTCCAGGTCTCGAAGGATCCGGCAATGTGCTACTGGCTGGATTCGGTCAGGAACAACGCGGCCGGCACCCGGACGCCGAACGAGAACTATGCGCGCGAGGTGATGGAGCTCTACAGCCTCGGCGTCGACAACGGCTACAGCCAGGCGGACATCACGAACCTGGCGGTCGGCCTCGCCGGCTGGAGCTTCGTGGTCGCCCCGGCCGACGTGGTCACGAATCCCTCGAACCCCGACGACCAGTGGGTCGCCCGGGGCACGTTCGCCATCTACGACGGCTCGGCGGCGACGGCCGGCTACAAGCGCTGGGACCTCAACGACCTCGGCGCGAACCTCCCGAACATGCGCCGCCTGGCGGACATCAGCTTCCTGGGCGGGACGTTCCCGGGGGCCTCGCCCACGCAGGGCGAGGAGGCCATCCGCTCCATCCCGACGAGGCGCGCGAGCGGCAGCGTGCCCCCGAACTGCGCCACGTTCCTCGCGACCCGCCTGCTGCGCACGTTCGTGACCACGCAGTTCTCGGCGCAGGACGTGACCGACGTCGCGAACATGATCGACGTGGCGGGCTACGACCTGCGCGCGATCATGAAGACGCTGCTCGCGTCGAGCTACTTCTACGCGAATCGTTTCGCACTCGTGGAGGGGCCCGTCTCCTGGGCGGTACGGGCAGCCCGCGCGCTCGGCTACGCGCTGCCCACCTCGGGCACTCCCGACGCCTCGAGGTTCCCGGCCTGGGCGCTCGTCTCGGG
>Ga0335084_10001715_pt1 | contig 20698 bp, 18 predicted proteins | sample Lox_Sample_44_FD_206721 | JGI IMG/M metagenome (GOLD analysis project Ga0335084, IMG submission 206721) | Soil microbial communities from Loxahatchee National Wildlife Refuge, Florida, United States - Lox_Sample_4.4 | ecosystem: Environmental > Terrestrial > Soil > Wetlands | place: USA...
TCTCACCGGTAGCTCCTCCAGCGGTCGGACTCGCCGCGTCATCCTAGCCCAGAGCCCCGCCAGTGCCCAACCGCGGGGCGCGCTCCGGCGATGCTTCGGCCCCTGGCCGTCGCGGGGGTCGCGCGCGAGCGCGTCGGTTTGGTCGCGCGGGGCTAGGCTGAGCCGAGCGTCTCGCAGGCGAGACGATCGTAGAGGCGCGCGAGTGACGCGACGAACGGGGCGGGTCGAAAGTGGGCCGCCAATCGCAGGGAGGCGCGACGGAGCGCCTCACGGTCGGCGGGTGAGAAGAGTACTTCTCGAAGACGGTCGACAAATCCCGAAACGTCCGCCGCGGCGGCGTACTCGGAGGGATACAACAGCCGGTAGGCAGGGAGATCCCGAAAGATCACCGGAATGCCGCAGCTGGCGGCTTCCAGGGGCGCGTAGGGGCAGTTCTCCTGAAAGGAGGGGAAGACGAGCGCATCGGCGGCGTTGTAGGCGAGCGGCATCTCGGACAGGTCGAGCGATCCCGCAAAACGGAGATTCTCGGGAGGGTGAGCGCGGAGCCGTCGAAGTTGCCGGAGCCCGGCGCTGACGATTCCAAAGGGACTGCCCCCGATCCAGACGAACTCTGCTTCCGGCACCCGGCGGGCGATCTCCGCGAACTCCGCGATGCCCTTTCGGGGCTGAAGCTGGCCAACCCCGATCACGAGCGGGCGCTCGCGATCAACTCCGAGGAGGGCTCGTCCCTTGCGCCGTAGCCTCGGCGCCGGGAAGAAGCGGTCGTTTCTCAGGGCGTTGGGAACCACTTCCACCGGAGACCGAACCCCGAGGCGTTTCAAGGAGAGAGCCGTGTCCGGACTGACCGCGATGAGCAGGTCGGAGAGGTTGTAGATCGTCTTCAGGTACCCGCGCACGAGCGGCCGGGTCAGCGGGCTCATCCAGGGGAGCGCGCCTTCGGCGGTCTCGGGAAGCGCGTGAACGGTGAAAACGCGGCGCCCCCGATAAGAAAGGGCCTTGGAAACATAGAGCGGGCCCCAACTGTGCGAGTGAAGCAGATCGCATGGCTCCGCGCTGTTGACTCGGATCTCGAGATCGGGGTGTTCGCTCATGAGGTCGACGCAGTCGAGGAAGGCGGTATGGCCTCCTTGCGCCGTCAGGCCGAACCGCACCGTCTCGGACATGACGTTCACTCGGAGCCTTCGCCCGAGCTTTTCGCGGATGCGGAGAGGGGGAAACGCGGGAGGCGGCGCTCCGGCGAGTCGATCGGGATGCGGCAGCGTCCGCACGCCTTGCTCGACCGGAAGAATCGACTGGGTCGTCACCTCGTCGTGCCGGCGAGGGGGGATCCACGGTGCTCGTGCGCCCCGGTTCGAAGAAGTGTGCTCACGTACTTCCGCCCACCGCCTTTCGCCTGTCCAATCCCCCGACCGAGTGTAGTTTTTGGAACATGAACAGGGGATAAAGCCGGTTCTCGATGGAGCGATCGGTCGAATCGCGATCCGGGCGACGAGCGAGGGATAGCCCGCCGGGCGCCGGGAGCCTCGGGTGGCGATGACTTCCTTGTCGAGCGATGGCGCCGCGATCGGGAATCGCTCGCGGCAGCCTCTCTCGGCCCGTGGTCCACTCGGAAATTCGAAAGGCGCGCCAGGCCGGGGGTTCTCACGGCACTCGTGCGAGACGGCCGAGTTTCGGTTAGGTTTGCAGGCGCAATGGCCCTCGCCGACGACACCCGATGGCCCTCCCCGGCCCGGGCGATCATCGACCTCGGCGCGATCGCGCGGAACTACCGCTTCCTGCGCGAGCGTGTCGGCCGGGGGCGCTCCGTCATCGCGGTCGTGAAGGCCGACGCCTATGGCCACGGCGCCCCGGCGGTCGCCAGACGCCTGGCCGTCGAAGGTGCGGACCGTTTCGCGGTCGCACAGGTCGAAGAAGGAGTCGCTCTGCGCCGGGCCGGCGTCGAGGGAGAGATTCTGGTGCTTTGCCATGCCGAGCCTTCGGATCTGCCGCGCCAGCGTGCCTATGGCCTGACTCCGACACTCTACGACCGACGTCAGGCCGAGGCGGTCATCCTCGCCTCGCGCGCCCGAGGCGAGCGGCTCCGAGCCCACCTGGAGCTGGACACGGGCATGGGACGCGCGGGGATCCGCCGCGACGAACTCGATGCCGTCATTGCTTTCCTGAAAGGAGAGCCCGCCGTCGAGCTCGCCGGGACCTTCGCAACGCTTTCGGCCGCGGACGACCCCGCGTCGCCGGAAACGGGCCGCCAGACCGCCGCCATGGCGGAGTGCATCGAGCGGCTCCGCGCGTCGGGCGTGTCGCCCGGTCTCGTGCACGTCGCCAATTCGGCGGGCGTTCTCGCCCATCCGGAGTCCTGGTTCGACGCGGTGCGCCCGGGTCTGGCCCTGTACGGCGTTGCTCCATCGGCCGAGCTCGACTCGACCGGCCTCTGCCCGGCGATGAGCGTCGAGACCCGGGTGATCGGCGTGCGGCAGGTTCCGGCCGGGACGCCGCTCGGTTATGGCGGACGCTTCGTGGCGCGGCGGCAGACGACCGTGGCCGTTCTGCCGATCGGCTATCATGACGGTTTCCGTCGATCCTTCTCCGGAAAAATCGACGTGCTCCTGCGAGGGAGCCGAGTGCCCGTGGTGGGAGCCATCAGCATGGACGTCACGCTGGTCGATGCGACCGAAACCGGCGCGGCCCGCGGCGATCGGGTGGTCTGCCTCGGAAGCGACGGAGCCCAAGCCGTGACGGCCGGCGAGCTGGCACGGGCCGCCGACACGATCCCCTACGAGATCCTCTGCGGAATCGGGCCGCGCGTCGTTCGCGTCTACACGGAGCGCGTCGAGTGATTCGTCTGCTCGAGGCGGTGGGCCGGGGAGTCCTGCGCTTCCTCGAAGAGCTCGGCCGCTTCTTCACCATGCTCGGCCGAATTGCGCTCTGGGCCCCGCGGTCGCCGTACGACATGACGGAGCTGCTGCGGCAGATGGTCCGTGTCGGCGTGGACTCGATTCCCGTTGTCTTTCTGACGACACTCTTCACGGGAATGGTGCTCGCGCTCCAGACCCACAACGCGTTCGCCAAGTTCAACGCGACGAGTCTCACGGGAACGGTCGTCGCTCTCTCCCTGATGCAGGAGCTCTCGCCCGTGCTCTCCGCCTTGATGGTCACCGGCCGGGTCGGCAGCTCGATGGCGGCCGAGATCGGATCGATGCGCATCACCGAGCAGATCGACGCGCTGACGGCGCTCGCGACCGAGCCCGTGCAATACCTCTTCGTCCCTCGCGTGCTGGCGTCGATCGTGATGATGCCGCTTCTGGTCGTCATGGGGGACGTCGTCGGCATGTACGGGGGCTACCTCGTCGCCGTCAATCTCCTGGGCTCGAACCCCGTGACCTACTACGAAAACTCGTTCGAGCATGTCGACATGAACGACTTCACCGCCGGGCTCATCAAGGCGGCGGTCTTCGGCCTGCTCTTCTCGGTCGTGGCCTGCGTGCGGGGTTACTACACGGTCGGCGGCGCGGAAGGCGTGGGCCGTTCGACGACGCAGGCGGTCGTCGTCGGGAGCCTCGCCATCTTGCTGTGCGATTTCTTCCTCACGAGGATCCTGTTTTGACCGCCGACGCCGCGGGGGCGGCCGCTGTGCCGGTGTTGCGTGTCGAGGGCCTGCACAAGGCCTTCGGGGCGCTGAGGGTTCTCGACGGAATCGATCTGTCGGTCGAGAAGGGCGAGTCCCTGGTGATCGTGGGACCGTCCGGGACCGGCAAGAGCGTTCTCTTGAAGCACCTGATCGGCCTGTTGCAGCCGGACGCCGGAAAGGTCTATGTCGAGGGGCAGGACCTGTGGGCGCTCGACTCGGTCGCGCGCAACGCGTTGCGGAAGAAGTTCGGCATGTCCTTTCAGGAGGGCGCCCTGTTCGACTCGATGAGCGTCTTCGAGAACGTCGCTTTCCCCCTGCGGCATTCGGGCCGCTCTGCCGCCGCGGTCAGGGCGCGCGTCGAGGAGTGTCTGGAGCTGGTCCGGCTGCCCGACATCGGCGCCAAACGGCCGTCGGAGCTCTCGGGCGGCATGCGCCGCCGTGTGGGCTTTGCCCGGGCGATCGCGCACGCCCCGGAGATCCTGCTGTTCGACGAACCGAATACGGGTCTCGATCCGATCACCACCGACGCCATCGCCGAGGTCATCCTCGGCATCCGCCGACAGCTTCCCGTGACGATCGTGACGATCACTCACCACATCGCGAGCGCCCGCAAGATCGGCGATCGGCTCGCGCTGCTCTTTCGTGGGAATATCCTCTTCGAGGGAAGCCCGGAAGAGTTTCTGAGGTCGAGCGACCCGGCGGTGCGGCAATTCGTGGAAGGTCGGGCGGAGGGCCCGTTGACCGTGGAGTTCGAAAAGGCGGTCCGAACGGCGAATGGGGGGGCGCGATGAGCACCGCAGCGAAGGTCGGGGCGTTCTTTCTCGTGGTTCTCGTGTTGGCCGGGCTTCTGATCTGGAAGATCAAGGACTTGAGGTTTGGCCGCGTGTCGGCCGAAACCATCTCCGTGCAATTCGACGACGTCGCGGGGCTGAAGAACAAGGCCGACGTCCGGATGGCCGGCGTGCTCGTCGGCAAGGTGAGCCGAATCCGTCTGATCGGCGGGAAAGCGCTCGTCGACCTGGAGCTGACCAGCGACGTCGCGTTGAGGGAGGGCGCGTCGGCCACGATCCAAAGCCTGGGGATGCTCGGCGACAAATATGTGGAACTCGTTCCGGGTCCGGTGGGGGCCGCGGCGCTGCCGGCAGGGACGACCATCCGCGGAGAGGTCCCGGTCAACTTCGATCAGATCACGAAGCTGGCCCGAGACATCGAGGTCGACATCCGGGATATCACGAAAAACCTCAAGGACTCGCTGGGAGGGGCGCTCGGCAAGGAGCGCCTGACCTCGATCGTCGACGACGTGCTCGTTCTGTCGAGCGAGCTGCGGAAGCTCCTCGAAGCCAACCGGGCCAACATCGACGCCACGACGACGAACTTCCGCGAGTTCTCCGCCCAGATGACGCAGCTCGTCGACCGCATCGACCGGCTGGTCGCCTCGAACCAGGGCAACGTCACGGAAACCATGGCGAGCGCGAAGGAGCTCACCAACAAGCTCCAGTCGACGGTTGATAACATGAATGCGATCACCGGGCAGATCAAGTCGGGGGAGGGGACGATCGGAAAGCTCGTCCAGAGCGACCAGACCGACAAGAACCTGAACGACGCGCTCGTGGCGGTCAAGGACGGCGTCAAGAACCTCACCTCGGCGATGGAGACGGTGAAGAAGTGGAACATCGACCTCGGTCTGCGTGGCGAATACCTGTCGCGCTTCCAGAAGGGACAGTCGTTCTTTACTCTCGACGTCATTCCAAGAGACAAGCCCCGCTTCTATCGCCTCGAGCTTTCGAGCGAGCCCTTCGGAGTGCGGAAGGACTATACGACGATCACCACCATCACCTACCCCGACGGACACACCGAGGTCATTCACTCCGATCAGGTGGAGTTCAAGGACACCGTCGCCGTCTCGGCGGAGGTGGGCTTCCGGCTCGGGCACTTCATCGGGCGCGCGGGGTTGATCGAGAACACGGGCGGCGTCGGGCTCGACTACCTGACGCTCAAGAACCGCCTCCTCTTGTCGGCGCAGGTCTGGAACTTCGATCGAGGGGACAATCTGAATGCCCAGGCGAAACTGACGGGACGCTACTACTTCTCCCCGTCGGTCTACGTGACGGGCGGGTGGAACGACTTTCTCAACACCAAGGCGCACCTGGACTCGGCGTTCGTCGGGGCCGGCGTTCGGTGGGGCGACGAGGACGTCAAGTACCTCGCCGGATTCGTCCCGCTTCATTGAGGAGCCGCCCGTCCTGTGTGTCCCCGAGCCGCCAGCGTCTTCGCTTGCCAGAACTGCGGCGCCACCGCGCCGAAGTGGCTCGGCCGGTGTCCGGAATGCGGTGAGTGGAACAGCTACATCGAGGAGTTGCGGGCCGAGGGTTCCCGCTCCGGGCCCGCGTCGCCGCGGTCGGCATCCGTCGCGATCGGTGAGATCGGATTCGAGGAGAGGCCGCGCTTGGAGACCGGCCTTCCCGGTCTCGACCGCGTTCTCGGCGGGGGGCTGGTCCCGGGATCGGTGGTTCTGCTCGGCGGCGAGCCCGGAATCGGCAAGTCCACGCTCCTGCTCCAGGCGGGAAGAGGGCTCGCCCTCCAATCGCGCGAAGTCCTCTACGCCAGCGCGGAGGAATCGGCGGCCCAAGTCAGGCTGCGCGGGGAGAGGCTCGGCATTCGCGACCAGAAGCTCCTCGTGTTGGCGGAAACGGACGTCTCCGGCATCCTCGCCGAGGCCGAATCTCGCGGTCCCGCCGTCGTGGTGGTTGACTCGGTGCAGGCCGTTCGGGAGCCGGCTCTGGCTTCCGCGCCCGGGACCGTGTCGCAGGTCCGGGCGGCGGCCACGGAGCTCGCCCGCTTCGCCAAGTCGCGCGGCGTTCCGGTCCTTCTGGTTGGCCACGTGACCAAGGACGGCACCCTCGCCGGCCCCAAGTCCCTCGAGCATCTGGTGGATGCGGTCGTCTCGATGGAGGGAGAGCGAGGCTCGACGCGGCGGATCTTGCGCGCCACCAAGAATCGCTTCGGGCCGGTGGAGGAGTTGGCACTCTTCGAGATGAGCGGCGAAGGCCTGTCCGAGATCCCGAATGCCTCGGCGGCGCTTCTGTCGGAGCGCCGCGCGGGGTTGGCAGGAAGCTCGGTGACCGCGGCACGGGAGGGGACGCGGTCGTTGCTGGTGGAGATCCAGGCGCTCGTCGGGGCAGCCGTCTCGGGCTCGCCGCGGCGAGTCGCGCTCGGTCTGGATTCGTCGCGGCTGGCGCTGCTTCTGGCGGTGCTCGAGGGCGCGGGGATGGGACTCGCCAGTCGGGAAGTCTTCGTCTCTTGCACCGGCGGGCTCGAGATCAGCGAGCCGGGGGTGGATCTGGCCATCGCTGCGGCCCTGGCTTCCTCGGTCCAGAACCGGCCCCTCCCGGAGGCGGCCGTGTTCTTCGGAGAGATCGGCTTGCTCGGCGAAGTGCGTCGTGTTCCCTCGGCGGTATCGCGGCTCAGGGAGGCCGCGGCCCTCGGGTTTTCGACCGCTTACCTTCCCGCCGGAAACGCTCCGGAGGCCGCGGCGTTCCCGGACCTCACGATCCGTCCGGTCGATCGTGTGGCGGACTTCTTGAAATCACTGCGTTCTTGAACGGGACCGGCTAGAATCGCAGGTGAGGCTGGTTCGAGTGAACTGCTGCGAAGACAAATGACATCTCACGCAAGGCTCGCGGCATTTCTCGCGGCGGTCCTGTTGCTCGCCGGCTGTAGCGGGATCACGACGTCGGTCGACTACGACCGCGCGGCCGACTTCTCGAGGTTCAAGACCTACGCGTGGAAGGACGTCCACCCGGTCCAGAACGAGATCGTCGAGAACCGTATCAAGAGCGCCGTGGACCGAGCCCTCGCGGCCAAGGGCTTCCGGAAGGTCGAGACCGGCCCGGACCTCTGGGTCGTCGAGCACATCAGCTTGACCAAGGAGAAGCAGCTGACCACTTACGACAGCGGCTGGGGATACGGCTACCGGGGAGGGTGGGGCGGCGGGATGACCACGGCCACCGTCTCCGAGATCCCGATCGGCGAGCTGGTCCTCGACCTCGTCGACGCGAAGCAGAATCAGATGGTCTGGCGGGGAACGGCGACCAAGGCCATCGATCAGAACGCGACGCCTCAAGAGCGCGAGAAAACGACGGACGAGGCGGTTCAGAAACTGTTCGCGGGCTTCCCGCCGGGCAAGTCGGCGAATCGCTACGGCCCGGAGAGGGAGGTTCCCGAGCGGGGCGACAGGCTGGCGGGCCGCTAGGTCGTTGCAAATCGGCGCAGGGCGCCGCCCATACCCCGTGACCATCGCGGGATCGACATAGAATCAGGCCCCTCTGAGGCCTGGAGGCTGTGGAGGAGACATGACGATGAGGTTCTGCCGCAAGCTCGCGGTTGTCCTGTTCGGGATTGGGATCCTGACTTCGTGCTCGACACTCGAGACGTCGGATGACTACGACCGCGCCATCGATTTCTCCAAGTTCAAGACCTACGCCTGGAAGGAAACCGAGCCGATTCCGAACCAGCTGCTCGCGCAGCGCCTCCAGACGGCGGTGGAGGCCACGCTCGCTTCCAAGGGCCTGCGCAAGGTACCCGAGGGCTCGAGCCCCGACCTCTGGGTCGTCCCGCACACCCGCCTGAGCAAGCAGATGCAGGTCAACACCTACAACACGGGTTGGGGATACGGATGGGGCTGGGGTTGGGGCGGGGGAATGGGAATGACGACCTCGACGGTCAGCGAGATCCCGGTCGGCACGCTGATCATCGACCTGGTCGACGCCGGCCGGAAACAGCTCGTCTGGCGCGGGACCGCCAGCAAGACGCTGGAGCCGGACGCCTCGCCGGAAAAGAAGGAGAAGAACATCACGGAAGCCGTCCAGAAGATGTTCGCGTCCTACCCGCCCGGCGCGCCGAAATAACCGAGTCTCGGAAAGCGGTTCGGGGCCCCGGCTGGCCGAGCGCGCGGGAGCCGCTCCCGGCGAGGGGCGCGTTAAGTCGTCACGTGTCGGGGCACTGTTCCCGTGAGCAAACGGAACGCGTCCAAGTACTTCTCTCGGGTGGTGCGAATGACGCCTTCCGGCAGGCGCGGCGCGGGCGGGCGCTTGTTCCAGCCGGTCGACTCGAGCCAGTCGCGCACGAATTGCTTGTCGTAGGAGGCCGGGCTGTGTCCGGCGCGGTAGAGGATCGCGTCCCAGTACCGGGACGAGTCGGGTGTGAAGGCCTCGTCGATCCAGATCAGCTTGCCGTCCAGACGGCCGAACTCGAGTTTCGTGTCGGCCAGGAGCAGGCCGCGCGATTGCGCGTAATCGCGCGCCCGGGTGTAGAGCGAGAGCGTCGTCGACCGGAGCCACTCGGCTTCCTCCGATCCGATGACATCGACCATGTGGGCGAAGGGCACGTTCTCGTCGTGCCCCCGCTCGCTTTTCGTCGCGGGGGTGAAGATCGGCTCGGGCAGCTTCTCCGCCTCGACCAGGCCCGGCGGGAGCCGAATCCCACAGACCTCGCCCGTCTTGCGGTACTCCGCCCAGCCCGAACCGGCCAAGTAGCCGCGGGCGACGCACTCGAAGGGGACGACCTCCATCTTTCGAACGAGAACGGACCGTCCGGCCAGCTGCTCGGTGGCGGGCCGAAGCTCCTCGGGAAACCGCTCCGCCTCCGTCTCGATCAGGTGGTTCTCGACATCGGAAAACTTCGCGAACCAGAAGTTGGACAGCTGCGTGAGGATCTTCCCCTTGTCCGGGACGCCCGGCTGGAGCACGCAATCGAAAGCCGAGATGCGGTCGCTCGCGACCAGCAGCAGCGCGTCCCCGACGTCGTAGAGGTCTCGCACCTTTCCGCGGCGGGAGAGTCGAGCGACGGACAGGTGGGTTTCACTCACTTCCAGCATGGCGGGAATGGCTTATAGCACGACCCGCGGCCGCCCGCTCCTCTGCTAATCTTCTCCGCCCATGCAGATCGACATCACGACCGCCCTTCCGCGCGGCGCATCGGTGCGCCGCGTCGCGTTTCTCCATGAGGCAGCGGACCCCGCCGCGGAGGCGCCCCGGAGGCTCCGCCCGCTCCTGTCGCGGGCCTGCCGGCTTGCGGGATTCCGCGGAAAGTCGACGGAGATCGCGACCGCCCCTCTCAAGGAGGGTGCTTGGATTCTCGTCGGACTGGGCCGGCCGCCGGCGGGGAGCGGACAGCTGCGGCGGGCGCTCCGGCGCGCGGCAAACGAAGCTCTCCGTCCGGGCGCCTCCAAGGTGGTGTTCGTCTTCGGGAACGGGGTCGGACAGGGGAAGCTTCGGTCGCTCCTGCCGCAACTTTCGGCGCTGGACTATCGGTTCGACCTATACCGATCGAGCCGGGCGGGCGGCTCGAAGAAGACCCGTGGGGCGCTCTGGGTGGATGATGCCGGCGACGCCCGGGCATTTCGGGCGGCCGCCCGCGAGGCGGCGATCGTCGCCGAGGCCGCGGCCTGGTCGAAGGACCTCGGGAACACCCCGGCCAACGACCTCGGACCGGTCGAGTTCGCCGCGCGGACCGAGGCGATGGCGGATCGCCATGGCCTCCGGCTTCAGGTCTTCGACAAGAAGCGGATCGAGAAGGAACGCTTGGCGGGACTGCTCGCCGTCAACTCGGGGAGCGTTCGTCCCCCCCGTTTCCTGGTGGGAGAGCACCGGCCGTCGAGCGCGAAGGCGACCGCGGTGCTGGTCGGCAAGGGGATCACCTTCGACTCGGGGGGAATCTCCATCAAGCCGTCGGCCGCGATGGGCGAGATGAAGTACGACATGATGGGCGCCGCCACCGTTTTCGCGGTGCTCCAGGCGGCGAGCCGGCTGGAGCTCCCCGTCCGGGTCGTCGCGCTCGCTCCGGTGACGGAGAACCTTCCGTCCGGCTCGGCGTGTCGGCCGGGAGACATCCTGCGAATGCGAAATGGCAAAACGGTCGAGGTGGACAATACGGACGCCGAAGGACGACTGGTTCTCGCTGACGTTCTTTCCTACGCGGAACAGTTTCAGCCCGACGTCCTCCTGGACTTCGCAACGCTGACGGGCGCGGTTCTGGTGGCCCTCGGCGTCGAGTGCGCGGGGCTGATGACGCCCGACGACGACTTGAGCCGCGATCTCGTGGCCGCGGGAGAAGCCGTCGGGGAGCGAGTCTGGCGCCTGCCGGTCTGGGACGAGTACCTGGAAAACCTCAAGTCCGAATGGGCCGACATTCGCAACACGGGCGGCCGAAGCGCGGGCTCCATCAACGGCGGGATCTTTCTGAAACAGTTCGTGCCGAAGGGAGTGCCCTGGGCGCACATCGACTTTGCGGGGGTCGCGCACATGGAGAAGGAGCAGGCGGGCTGGCCCGCCGGCGCGACGGGGTTCGGTGTGGCGCTGACCGTGGAATTCCTGAAACGCCGGTTCGGCCTCTGACGAAGGAGACCCCTCGAGCGACCGCCCGCGCGGCCTTTTGGGGGCCGACTCAGGCCTTGGGAGGAGGAGGCTTCAGCGCCGCCGCGACCGGAATCGAGCGGGCGCCGTTCTTTCCGACCGAGCGGACTCCGAAGAAATGATTGTCGGTCGAGACCCCCTTGAGGACCGTCTCACCGGTCTGTGACACGAAGTCGTAGACGGACCACCTCGGGTCGGTTGTCTCTCGCCAGAGAATCTCGAAGCCCGCGCGCTGCTCGTCCGCGGGCGCCGACCATGCGAGGCGAGCGTCCGGCGCGACGCCGCCGGAGATAGTCACCGCCGTCGGCGCGGCCGGCGCCTGGGACAACTGCGCAAGCACCTCGGCGTTGGTGTGCGCGACATTTCCGAGAAACGTGAAGTTCATGAACTTCGGCCAATCGCCGTACTCGCGTCCTTCCTCGACACGGGGCGTCTGGTGCTCGTGGTCGTAGTTCTCGAGCGGCTCGGTGAAGCGAACCGCCGGCAGCCCCTCCTCGACGAAGGGGCGGTGGTCGCCGCCGCGCCCGAGCCGGTCGAGTCGGAAGACGAGGCGCACGGCGTCCCTTCCGGCGATCTCTTCGACGGCGCGCGCCAGGTCTCGCGAGGGAGAGTCGATGCCGTCGGGGCCCCCTCCGGAGAAGACCCGGACGCGGTGGGTCGCGCCAGGGGCGAAATCGGCTCCGACGATGTCGTTGTCGAGGAATCCGCCGACCGTGTAACCCTTCTGCTTCAGATACTCGAGGAGCCGCTTTCCCCCGAGCAGCCCCTGCTCCTCGCCGGAGACCGCGGCGAAGAGCAGGCTCGCGCGGTACACGCCCTTGCCCAGCAGCCGGGCGCTCTCGATCGAGACCGCCACACCGGAGGCGTCGTCGTCGGCTCCCGGGGCGTCGGTGTCGGGATCCAGGGCGGAGGACGGCATCGAATCGAAGTGGCCCGAGACGAGAAAAACCGTCCGGGCGAGCGCCGGATCGCTCCCCGGGAGCAACGCCAGGACGTTTTCCAGGCGCGCGGGCCGGTCGTGGGTCCGCGGGGAAGTCGCCTCGAAACGGTCCACGGACACTTGGAGGCGGCCGCCCGACTCCTTCGAGATCGCCTCGAAGCGGGCCAAGATCCGGTCCCGTCCGCAGCCCACGCCGCGCTTCCCGTCGTCCCAGGAAGATAGGGAGTGTCGCGTGCCGCACTCGACGAGCTCTCCGACGGTCGCGCGTAACGCCTTCTCGTCCACGGCGTCTCGCGAGAGCGACCCCGAGAGTCGCGGCATGATGCTCGGTTGCGGCTTGCCGCTCGGCGGCTCGGCCGGATCTTGCGCCGCGGCGAACGCGGCGGCGAGCAGGGCCAGGAGGGAGAGTTTGACTGCGCCGGGGCGCTTTGTTAGCGTGCGCGTTTTCATATGCCGCTGCGTGAATTCCCGGTTGGGCCGGTCGGTGAGGAAGTCTATCCTCGATTCGTCGCAGAGCTCGCCGAACGGTTCGACGACCCGAAGCTCGATCGGAATGTCGTGGCGCGCGAGGCGCTTGCGACACTCTACCTGGGGCAGGTTCCGGACTTCGACCGGGAGCTCTCCGATTCGCGCGTCTCTCTCGCCCGCAAGGCGTTGCTTGCCTCCTTCGACCCGCGCAACGGGACGCTCGAAGCCGAGTATTACCGCGAGATCGATCTGGAGAAGTGGGCCAGAGTCAAGCCGCTGCTCTGGTTCTGGCAGATGTTCGACCACTCGCCCGTCGGTCGGAACGTCCGGCTGGGAACTCAAGTGCGATACATGCTCGCCCAGCGCGTCTTCCGACGCTGCGGCAAGGGCGTGCGCATCTTCCACGAAGTCGAGCTCTCCTTCGGCTACAACCTGTCGGTCGGCGACGGCGTCACGATTCACCGCAACGTTCTCATCGACGACCGCGGCGAGGTCGTGATCGGAAACGACGCCTCGATCTCCGACTACGCCAACATCTATTCGCACTCTCATGCGGTCGAGGACATCCACGAGGTGACCCTCCATAAGACCGTCATCGGCGATCGCGTTCGCGTCACTTACCACGCCGTCGTTCTCTCGGGCGCCGTGATCGAGGCCGACGCGCTGGTGGGCTCGATGGGCGTCGTTTCCAAGGATGTCGGCCCGGGAGTCATCGTCGCCGGGATCCCGGCCAAGCCGATCGGCCAGAAGAAGGTCCGAACGTAGGCATCGCCGCGCCGCCAGAGGAATCCCCGGCGTTGGCGGCTACACTACCGGCATGCTGCGCCGGCTCCTCGTCAAGAACCTCGCGATTGTCGAGGATCTGGAGATGGAGCTCGGAGGTGGTTTGACGGTCGTCACGGGAGAAACGGGAGCGGGCAAGTCCATCCTCGTCGACGCGTTGGCTCTCCTGGCCGGCGCGAGAGGATCATCCGACCTGGTCCGGGAAGGAGCCGCCAAGCTCGTCGTGGCGGGGGAGTTTGACGGCGGTCCGGGCGTGGGCTCGATCCTCGCCGAGGCGGGACTTCCCGTCTCGGAGACGTTGCTCTTGCGGCGCGAGGTTTCGGCCGACGGGCGGGGCCGGGCGTTCGTGGAAGACGAGCCGGCTGCTCTTCGCACGCTCACGCGCTTGGCAGAGCGCCTGGTCCGCATCTACGGCCAGAACTCCGAGCTCGAACTGACGGAGCCGGAAGCTGCCCTCGAGCTGCTCGACGCCTTCGCCCGCTCGGGCGCGGAGCGGGAAGCCGTGGCGGCCGCGGCGGCGGCGTGGAGGACGGCGGGGGAGGATCTGAAGACTCTCGAAGCCGCCCGAAGCGATCGGGCAGGGCGCTTGGAGCACCTGGACTATCAGATTCATGAGATCGAAGCCGTCTCCCCCGGCGAGCAGGAGGAGGAGGAGCTCATGACCGATCGGCAGCGGCTCCTGCACGCCGACCGGATTCGCCTGGCGGGGGAGGCCGCTCTGGTCGCGCTATCCGAAGGAGAAGGGTCTGCGGCGGATCGGTTGGGCGCCGTCGTCCGTGCCTTTGCCGACCTTGCGGAGATCGACCCGCGGGAGACCGGGCATCGACAAGAGGCGGAAGACTTGAAGCGGCGCATCGCGGACCTCGCGGCGGCGGCCCGCGACGCCGCGGCGAGCATCGAGGCCGACCCCGACCGTCTGACGGCGGTCGAAACGCGCCTGGAGAAGATCTCGCGGCTGAAGCGGCGCCACGGCGTGCCGGCGGACGAGCTGCCCGCGCTGCTCGCGAGACTGAAGACCGAGCGTCTGGAGCTCTCCCACATCGAGGATGCTCTGGATCGTCGCCAGCAGGAAGTCGAGAAGGCCCGAGCGGCTTACGTCCAAGCCGCGGCGCGCCTTTCGGCCAAGCGCCGGGCCGCGAGCGGCCGGCTTTCCTCGGCGGTGGAGAGGGAATTGCGGGCGCTCGCCATGGAGAAGGCCCGTTTTCGGGTGGCGCTGACCGAGACTCCGGCCGAAGTACCCCGCGCCTCCGGCGTCGAGGCGGCGTCGCTCATGGTCGCTCCGAACCCGGGCGAGCCGGAGAAGCCCGTGGAACGCATCGCTTCGGGAGGCGAGCTTTCCCGGCTGCAGCTTGCGATTCGGTCGGTGGCCGCCGGTCCGGAGTCGAGGGCCCGTACGTTGGTCTTCGACGAAGTGGACGCCGGCATCGGAGGGCGGACCGCGGAGGTCGTGGGGAAAAAGCTACGCGAGCTCGCCCGAGAGGACCAGGTTCTCTGCGTCACCCACGTTCCGCAAATCGCCGCGCTCGCCGATCGCCACTTTCTGGCGGAAAAGTCGGAGCAGAAGGGGCGCACGGTTGCCCGCGTGCGTCTCCTCGCGGAGCGCGAGCGTGTCGTCGAGGTCGCCCGAATGCTGGCGGGTGAAACCGTTCCGGACACGGCTCTCAAGCATGCGCGGGCGCTGCTGCAGGCGGCTCGCACATGAGCGACTCGTCCGACCGTTACGCGCGCTCGATTCTGTTTCCGGGGATTGGGGAAGAGGGCCAGCGACGCCTCAGGAGCTCGGCGATGGCCATCGTGGGTGTGGGGGCGGTGGGGGCCGTGGCCGCGGAGTCGGCCGCGCGCGCGGGCTTCGGTCGGCTGACCCTCATCGATCGCGACGTCGTCGAGGAGTCGAACCTCTCGCGTCAGTTCCTGTTCGACGCCGCCGATGCCGCGGCGGTCGCGCCCAAGGCGGATGCGGCGGCGCGGCGCCTGCGTGAGATCGCACCGGACCTGCGTGTCGAGGGTGTCGTGGCCGATCTCGATCACCGCAATGCCCGTTCCCTCCTCTCGGGGCACGATCTGGTGCTGGACGCCACGGACAACTTCGAAACGCGCCTGCTCGTCTCCGACGCCGCGCGCTCTCTGGCGTCGGTATCGATCTACGCGGCTTGCGTGGGATCGGAGGGCTTGGTGGCGGTCTCCATCCCCGGGCGGACTCCCTGCCTGCGTTGCTACCTGGAGGCCATCCCCCCGGTGGGGGAGGGGCCGACCTGCGATACCGTCGGTGTCGTGCCCACCTTGCCCGTGCTCGTGGCGGCGGCTGCGGTGACCGAGGCGCTCCGATTTGCGGTGGGAGAACCGCTACGCGCTGGCCTCTGGCGGATCGACGTTTGGAAGAACGAGCTCTCCAGCCAATGGCTCCTCGCGGGCGCTCGACCCTCCTCCGCCTGCCCGGTATGCGCGGGCACGCGGTTTCCGGCGCTCGAGGGAGAGGGCTCCTCCGAAGTCGTCAAGCTCTGCGGTCGGCGGTCGGTGCAGGTGGCTCCTGGAGGACGGGAGCGTCCGAACTTCGACGCGCTGGAGCAGCGACTGGCCCGCCTGGGGCCGGTCCGGCGCTCGCCGCAGCTGCTCTCGGCCGAGGTCGAGGGTGTTCATCTGACGCTGTTCTCCGACGGTCGGTGTGTCGTCCGCGGGACGGATGATCCGGTGAGAGCAAAAGGCCTGTACACGAAGTACGTTGGGAGGTAGGTTCTTCACGATGCAACGCGTGCGGATCGAGGACCTCGCGGCCTCGCGCGAGCAGACTTTCCGCCTCCGGGAGCTGCTCAGCAAGGGGGGGGTGGCGGCCTTGCCGACCGAGACCTTCTACGCCCTGGCGACGGATCCCTTAAGCGAGACGGGTGTCCGCCGCATTTGCGAGATGAAGGGACGCGACGACGTGAAGGCGCTGCCCGTGCTGTTTGCGACGCGAGAGCACTTGAACTGGCTGGGCGTGGACGCGCCGCCGGGAATCCTGGAGCCCTACTTTCAGATCTGGCCGGCGCCGCTCACGGTCGTCTTCTCGATCCGCCAGCCGATTGCCGCCTCGCGAGGGATCAAGAAACTCGGGGTCCGGATGCCGGCGGACCGGATGCTTCGCACCCTGCTGCAGAGCCTGGGCCCCGTGACGGGCACCAGCGTGAACCGCTCGGGCAGTCCTCCTCTGGACGACCCCGACGCGGTCGAGGCGCTGTTTCGCCGAAACATCGACTGGCTCGTCGATGGCGGACGGACTCCGGGCGGGAAGGCCTCGACCGTCGTCGACGCCACCACCGCCCCGCCGGCGGTGCTTCGGCCGGGCGCCTATGAGTGGCCGCGGATGGCCGCGAGGCTCTGAATCGCGCGCAACGGGCTGGCGCCGAAGCCTCCGGAGCAGCCTTTCCCTGAGGCGGTTTAGACCATAAACTCGCGGTCCCTATGGGATTGATCCGAGAGTATGCGGGCAAGCGGCCTCGACTGGGAGAGCGCGTCTACCTTGCGGAGACCGCGGCGATCATTGGAGACGTCGTCCTGGGCGACGACGTCTCCGTCTGGTACAACTCGGTGGTCCGCGGCGATTGCCACTTCATTCGGATCGGCGACCGTTCGAACATCCAGGACAACTGCGTCGTCCACGTGACGGTGGAGCGCTATCCCGCGGTTCTCGAAGAGGAGGTCACCCTCGGGCACGCCGCGATCGTGCACGGGGCCGTCGTCCGCAAGGGAGCGCTGATCGGCATCCGGGCGACGGTGCTCGACGGCGCGGACGTCGGCGAGTCCGCCTTGATCGGCGCGGGAGCCCTCGTGGCCCCGCGCACCAAGGTTCCGCCGCGTTCCCTGTGGCTGGGTGCCCCCGCCCGGCAGGTCCGCGTTCTCTCGGAGGCGGAAGCCGAGCAGCTCAAGCACTACCACCGGAACTACCTCGGCTACAAAGAGGAATACTTTCGGATCGACGGGAAGTGGGCGCGATGACGCCGCAGTACCGCGCCGTCAAGGGGACCCGTGACCTCTTCCCTCCGGAAACGGAGCGCTGGGCGGCCGCCGAATCGGTTTGCCGGGAGGTGTTCCGGGCCCACGGCTTCGGGCCGATTCGCACGCCGATTCTCGAGCACACGGAGCTGTTCACCCGATCGGTGGGCGAGACGACCGACATCGTCTACAAGGAGATGTACACGTTTCCGGACCGTCGAGGCCGCTCGCTGACCCTGCGTCCGGAGAACACCGCGGGTGTGGCGCGCGCCGTCATCGAGAAGGGAATCGCGACGGGGCCGATGCCGCTGCGCCTCTACTACGTGGGCCCCCAGTTTCGGTACGAGAGGCCGCAGGCGGGGCGCTACCGCGAGTTCGGGCAGATCGGAGCCGAGCTCTTCGGGGTGGCGGGCCCCGCCGGCGAGGCGGAGCTGCTCGAGATGCTCTTTGCCTTCTTGAAGGCGCTGGGCTTCGTCAACCTCTCGGTGTCGATCAACTCGGTCGGAACGGCGGCCACGCGCTCGGCATTTTCGGAGGCGCTTCGCCGGCACCTGGCGGCACACGCGGCGGCTTTCTCGGAGGAGGACCGTCGCCGCCTCTCGGAGAACCCGCTGCGCCTGTTCGAATCGAAGGACCCCTCGGTGCGGGCCCTCCTCTCCGATGCGCCGACGCCGCGGGATTTTCTCGACGAGGAGTCGGGCCGCCATCACGAGGAGGTATTGCGGCTTCTCGGGGAAGCCGGAATACCCTGCGAGGAGAACCCTTCGCTCGTGCGAGGGCTCGACTACTACACGCGCACGGTTTTCGAGGTCCTCTCCAAGGAATTGGGAGCCCAGGATGCGATCCTGGGTGGCGGGCGCTACGACAATCTGGTCGAGTCGCTGGGCGGACCGGCGCTACCGGCCGTGGGTTTTGCGATCGGTGAGGACCGCCTTCTTCAGGTCGCCCCATTCCGACCGCCGGCCGCGGGCTGGGTGCTCGTGCTGCCACAGGGCCCGGAGGAGCTTTCCGAGGCGCTGCGGGTTGCGGCGGAGGTCCGCCTCGCGGCGCCGGGAAGCTCTGTCGAGGTCGACCTGCTCGCACGCGGATTCCGGAAGGGGCTCTCGAGGGCGGGCCTGATCTACGACGAAGCGGTAGCGCGGGGATACGACCGGGAACGGATGTTCGTCGTGCTGCTCGGCGCCGACGAGAAGGCGGCCGGGACCGTGACGTGGAAGAACCTGGCGACCGGAGAGCAAGAGACCTTCCCGCGGTGGGAACTCTCGCGCCGCGTCGGCGCGGGGAGGCAGGCATGACCGCGAAACGGCAGCCGGCCGGGGATCTGCGGGCGGCCGATGCCGGACGCGCCGTGAGGTTGCAGGGGTGGGTCGGGCGGCGACGCGACCTGGGAGAGCTCATCTTTCTGACCGTGCGAGATCGCAGCGGCATCGTCCAGGTGCTCTTCGACCGCGCCCGCTGCCCTGGCGAGGCCGTCGACGCGGCCGGGCAGGCGCGCTCGGAGGACGTGGTCGAGGTCGAGGGCGAGGTCGTGCTCCGGGCGCCGGCGCAGCGCCACGCCGATCAGCCGACCGGAGACGTGGAGGTCGTCGCACGGTCGCTGGTCTTCCTGTCCCGCTCGGAGACGCCGCCGTTCCTGGTCGAAGACCGCACGAACGCGACCGAGGAGCTGCGCCTGGAGTATCGATACCTCGATCTGCGCCGCCCGGTGATGCAGAGGAACCTGCGCCTGCGCGACGGGATCGCGTTCCGAGTCCGCCAGACCCTGCACGAGCGAGGGTTTCTCGAGATCGAGACCCCGATGCTCACACGCTCGACCCCGGAAGGCGCGCGCGACTTCCTGGTGCCTTCGCGGGTTCACCGAGGGCAGTGGTACGCGTTGCCCCAGTCGCCCCAGCTCTTCAAGCAGATCCTGATGATCTCGGGCCTGGAGAAGTACTATCAACTGGCGCGCTGCTTCCGCGACGAAGACCTCCGAGCGGACCGGCAGTTCGAGTTCACGCAGATCGACCTCGAAATGTCGTTTCCGACGGAAGAGGACATCTTCGAGGTCGTGGAGGCCTTTCTGGAGGCCGGCTTCTCGGCGGCCGGGATTTCGGCGAGCCGGCCCTTCCCCAGGCTGACCTATGCCGAGGCGATGGAGCGCTACGGCACGGACCGGCCGGACCTGCGCTTTGGCCTGCCGCTGGTCAATCTGACGGCGGAGGCGTCGGGATCCGGATTTCCTCCGTTCGAAAAGGCGATTTCGACCGGAGCAACGGTGCGAGGACTTCGGGTGCCGGGCGGAGCCGTGTTCAGCCGGAGCCGCCTCGATGCGTTGGCCGGTCTGTGCCGGGAGCACGGAGCCCAAGGCCTCGTCTGGTTCAAGAAGTCCGCCGGAGAGGTGGCCTCGCCGGCGAAGAAGAGCCTTCCGGAGGGCGTGCTTTCCCGCATGTTGGAGAAGGCCGAAGTGGGCGAAGGAGATCTCCTGCTCGTCGTGGCGGATCGCGAATCGGCTGCCTTCGCCGCGCTGGCGGCCCTGCGCGCGGCCGCCGCGCGCGAGCTGAAGCTCGTGGATGAGTCGCGCTACGCGTTTTGCTGGGTGACGGAGTTTCCGCTGCTGGGCTTCGACGAGGCGGCCGGCATCTGGTTCCCGATGAACCACCCCTTCACGGCGCCCCGGGAGGAGGACCTGCCGCTTCTCGAAACCGATCCGGGGCGAGTGCGGGCCCGCGCCTACGACGTCGTCGTCAACGGGTGGGAGCTCGGCTCCGGCTCGATTCGTATCCACCGAGCGGACGTGCAGGAGAGGGTCTTCCGCCGCCTCGGCATCGGGGAGGAGGAGGGCAGGGAGCGCTTTGGTTTCCTCCTCGACGCTCTGCGCTACGGGGCGCCGCCCCATGGCGGCATCGCCCTCGGGCTCGACCGAATCTGCGCGATTGCCGCGGGCGCGGCTTCGCTGCGGGAAGTCATCGCGTTTCCCAAGACGACCTCGGGGATCTGTCTGATGACGCGGGCGCCCGCCCGCGTGCCGCGCGCCCAGCTCGAGGAGCTCGGTGTCGAGCCGGCGCCCGGGTCCGAGCCGTCGTGACCGCGGGGCAGCCGCAGTCCATTCACCTGCAAACGGCCGGCCCGCCGACCTCGGACACGCGAATCTGGATCGGGCCGGGCCTGCTCGCGGAGGCGGGGCGCCGCCTCTTTTCTCCTTCCGGCAGGTTCTTGCTGGTCTCGCCGCCGTCGGCCTCGGATCCCGCCGCCGCGATCCGACTCGCCCTCGGAGACCGACTCATCGCCGACATCGCCCTCGACGACCGGGAGGAGTCGAAGAACTTCCAGACCGTCCTCGGGATCGCGGACCGAGCGCTCGGCGCGGGACTCCGCCGCGACGACGCTTTCGTTGCCGTGGGAGGGGGAGTCACTTCCGACGTGACCGGGTTCGCGGCGGCCATTCTCCTGCGCGGGGTCGCCTGGAACGCCGTGCCAACGACCACGGGAGCGATGGCCGACGCCGCCATCGGGGGAAAG
>Ga0335084_10001716_pt1 | contig 20698 bp, 17 predicted proteins | sample Lox_Sample_44_FD_206721 | JGI IMG/M metagenome (GOLD analysis project Ga0335084, IMG submission 206721) | Soil microbial communities from Loxahatchee National Wildlife Refuge, Florida, United States - Lox_Sample_4.4 | ecosystem: Environmental > Terrestrial > Soil > Wetlands | place: USA...
GCGGCAGGGCAAGCGCCTCTTCGGCCTCATGACGGCCGGCGGCACGCTCGGTACGATCTGCGGGAGCTTCGCCTCTGCGCCGCTCGCGCACGCGTTCGGCATCCCGACGCTGCTCCCGATCGCCGCCGCGTTGCTCGGCCTGGGCGCGCTCGCGACGCGCCCGCTGCGCCAACGGCAACCCGTGCGGGCCCGGCGCGCCGCCCGTCGTGAGGACACGGCGCACCGCCGCTTCTGGGTCCTGTGGCGGGGCTGGCTCTTCCGCGTGCTCGTGGTCGCGTCGCTCCTGGCCGGCGTGCTCGGCCCGATGCTCTACTTCGAGTTCTCGTACGTCGCCGATCTCGCGACGCGCGGCGCGACCGGCGAACAGCGCTTGCTCGACCTGTACGCGGTGATCCGCGGCTGGATCAACGTCGGCGTGCTGGCGCTCCAGGTCCTCGGCACCTCCGCGCTCTTCCGCTGGCTCGGCGTCCCGCTCGCCGCCGCCGTCTCACCGGTGATCTACCTCCTGGGGCTCGCCGGGCTCTGCCTGCGCACGAGCCTGCCCGCCGGCGTCGGCGCCATGGCGGGGGCGACGCTCCAGGACCACGCCGTCTACGATCCCGCCCAGCGCATCCTGCTGACGCTCTTTCCCGAACACGTGCGCGCGACGGTGACGGCGCTGGTCGACGGCGCGGCGAAGCGCGTCGGCGCCGTCGCCGGCAACCTCGTTGTGATCGCCATTCTCGGCGTCGGCAGCGCGGCGTGGGTCGGGTGGATCGGTCTTCCCGTCGCCGTCCTGTGGCTCGTCCTGGCGCTCATGCTCTGGTGGCAGTATCCCACGCTGCTGCTCGAGGTGGCGGCCGCCGAGCACGGCGGCGCCGGGTCGCCGAAGCCGCTCGCCGTCTTGCTCGACACATCCACGCTGCGCGGCATCGGCAAGAGCCTCGAGAGCCCCGACCTCGCACGATGTCGCGCTGCGTGCGCGCTCGTCGCCGAGGCGCCGCCCACCCGCGCCGTCGCGACGCTCGCGCGGGCGCTCGGCGCGGCACCGCCCGCGAACCGGCGGCTCCTCATCACGGCGCTCGACCGGATCCTCGAGGGGACGACCTTGCGGAGCAAGTCCGCGGCGGATGCGGTCGCGGCACTCCTCACTGCGCCCGACGGTCTCGACACGATCGACCGGGCGAACCTCGTCCAGGCGTTCGCACGCCTGCTGGGCCCGGCGGCCGGCGAGCCGGAGCGGCGTCGCGTGCTCGACACGGCCGCCGGCGACGAGCGCGAAGCCGTCCGTCTGGCAGCCGTCGCGGCGCTGTGTCGCCTCGAGCGTCGAAGCGACCTCGAGGACCTCCTCGCCTCGGCCCTCGAGAGCGAGGACGCGGCGACGCGCCAGATCGTCCGCGAGGAGCTGCGCGCCGAGCTGCTGCGTCGTGACGCCGAGCCCGCATCCGCCGACGCCCTCCGGCACCTGCGGCGCCTCGCGGCCCGGCTCGACCATCCCGACGATCGACCACACGCCGCACTCGCGCTCGCTGACGTCGCGGAACGGTACGGTGCGCGCGTCTCGGCGCTGGGCCCCGCGCTCCTCGCGCATCGCGACGACCACGACGTGCGCGTGCGGACGGCGGTGCTGCGCTTCGTCGGAGCCTCGGGTGTCGCCGAAGAAGCGCGCTGGGCGGCCGGGCGTCTGGCGGCGCCCGACGCCGGCGAAGCCGCCGCGGCGCAGGAGGCCTTGCGGGCGCTGGGTCCCGCCGCCGTCGGTGCGCTCTGCGAGACGCTGCGCTTCGGACGGCTGGCCGCACGCGCCAGGGCCCTGCCGATCCTGCGCGAGATGCCGGAGGAGGAGCAGGCGCTGCAGGGGCTGGTCGACCGTGAGGTCGAGGCGAGCCTCCGTCTCCTCGTGCAGGGCGAAGCGCTGCGCGCCGGGGGCGCGGCGGACATCGTGCTGCGACGCCTGCGCGAGCGCGTCGACGAGAACGCCCACACCGCGCTCCTCCTCCTCGCCGCGGCGCTCGACGACGAGCGCATCGGTCGCGCGAGCGAGCTCCTGCGGAGCACGACGAGCAGCCGCGAGCGCGCGGTGCTCCTGGAGGCCCTGGAGGCCGTGCTGCCGGCGGAGGACGCCGAGCGCCTGCTCCCGCTCCTCGAGCGCGAGAGCCCGCATGCGATCGCGGCGCGCGCCGGACGGCTCCTCGGCAGCGCGCCGCCGTCCTTCGACGACGCGGCGCGGGCGCTCGCGACCGACGGCGATGCGCTGACCGCCGCGCTGCTCCACGGCACGCTCGACGCCGAGACGCGCGCGCGCCTCCAGCTCGACGGGAATCACGGCTCCGTGCCATACGGGACGAACGCGCCCGCCATGGCACCCGACATCGAGACGCTCCTGCACCTGCGCAGCCTCGACCTCTTCGAGCGACTGACGACGCAGCAGCTCGCCGATCTCGCGGCGGCCGTCGAGAAGGTGACGTTCCCCGCCGGCGCCCCGATCGTGACCGAGGGCGATCTCACCGACGGCCTCTACGTCATCGTGGAGGGCGACGTGCTCGTCACCAAGGCGGGGATCCCCATCCGGACCCTCAAGCCGGGCGAGTTCTTCGGCGAGATGGCGATCCTCGACGGCGAGATGCGCGCGGCCTCGGCGACGGCCGTCGGGACGGTGCGGCTCCTGCGCCTGTCGCGCGACGCGGTCCTCCAGACCATGGAAACGCAGCCCGCGATCGCAATCGCGATCTGTCAGACGCTCTCGCGCCGCCTGCGCGACCTGCTCGACGATCGCGCGCGCCTGGAGCCCAAGGGTTGAGCGCGCGCGGCGGGCTCACGTCGCGAGGAGCTTGTCGAGCAACGCGTCGACCGCGGCCTGGCCCGCGCGGCGCGCCTTGGCGCGATCGGGCGCACGCGCGATGACGAGCGTCACCTCGAGCAGGGCCGCGAGCAGCATGTGTGCGAGGACGTCCACCAGCTCGGGACGAAGGCGTCCCTCGGCCGCCACGGCCTCGAGCGCGCGCTTCAGGAGCCCGAAGCCGTGGCGCTCGTCGATCTGGCGCCAGCGCTGCCAGCCGACGACCGACGGCGCGTCGACCAGCGCGATACGGTGCGCGGCCGGATCCTCGGCGATCCGGAGCCACGCGTTGCAGCCGGTTCGCAGCGCCTCGACGGCGTTCTTCGCGCGAGCGGCCGCCTGCGCGATCGACGTCGCGATGCTCGCCTCGACGGCCTCGAGGACGGCCTCGAAGAGCGCCTCCTTGCTGTCGAAGTGGTGGTAGAGCGCGCCGCGGCTCACGCCCGACTCGTTGAGGACCTGCTCGATCGACGTCGCCGCGTAGCCCTGCGAGGCGAAGAGCTTGGTGGCGGCGGCGACGAGCTGCTCGCGGGTCGCCTGCCCCTGCTCGGCCTTCCTGTTCACGAAGCGGGATCTTGACATACCGACCGACGGTACGCTAACAGATTATCCATACCGACTGTCGGTCTGCTTAGGAGCCGGCAGCCCAACCCCCGAAGGAGCCCCCCATGCAGACGACCCACTCCGAGCCCCGCTCGTCCGAGACCCCGACCCACCTCTGGCGCTCGCCCATGCTGGGAGAGCCGCGGACGCTGCCCCTCCGCCAGGGCACGCTCCAGTACTTCGAGCGCGGCGACGGTCCCGCCCTCGTCTTCGCCCACGGCTGGCTCGCGAACGCGAACCTGTGGCGCCGCGTCGTCGACGCGCTCGCCGACCGCTTCCGCTGCATCACGCTCGACCTGCCCTTCGGCTCGCACCGCATCGCGCTCGACCCTGGCGCCGATCTCACGCCCCCCGGCTGCGGCAAGCTCATCGCCGACGCGATCGACGCCCTCGGCCTCTCTGCCGCGACGCTCGTCGGCAACGATTCCGGCGGCTGCTACTCGCAGATCGCGACGGCCGCGCGCCCGCAGCGCATCGCGCGCCTGGTCCTCAACTCCTGCGAGACCATCGACGACGCGTTCCCACCCGAGGCGTTCGGTGTCCTCCCGCAGGCGGCACAGAGCCCGCAGGGTCTCCGCCAGCTCCTCACGCCCCTCGAAGACCGCTCGATTCGCATGACGCCGGCCGCCTACGGGCTGCTCCTGAAGCGCCCCATCGACGACCTCGCCTTCGACTCATACGTCCTGCCATGCCTTCGGGAGGACGACGTGCTGCGCGACGCGACGAAGGTGATGTCCTCGGCCTCGGCGGTGGCGCTCCACGAAGCGGGCCTGCGCCTCATCGCCGGCTTCGACCGGCCCGTGCTCTTCGCGTGGTCGCCCGAGGATCAGGTCTTCCCGGTCGAGAAGGCGAGGGCGTACGCGGCCCGGCTGAAGCAGGGCCGCGTCGCGCTCATCGACGACGCCTACAGCTTCACGCCGGAGGATCAGCCGCAGGCACTGGCGCGCGCGATCGCGACCTTCGTCCTCTAGCTCAGCGCTTCGGCAGCTCCACGTCGGCCGTGCCGGCGGCCGTCAGCTCGTCGCGGTGGTTCACGCACTCGACCTTGACGCGTGCGTAGGCCTTGCCGTCGCGCTCGAGCTTCTCCGCGACCGTACCGCGGATCCAGGAGACGTCGCCCATGTAGTTGAACTTGAGGTACTTGCACTCGAGGCGCGCCAGGTGCCCGGCGTCGCCCATCCAGTCGGTGCAGACCTGGATCAGCCACGCGCAGCGCTCGGGCCCCAGGTCGTACGCGCCGGGCAGGCCGAGCAGCCGGGTCGTGAACTCGTTGTCCCAGTGCACGCGCTGCGGCGGCTCCGGCACGCCCTGCTCGTTCACGATGAAGAGCTTCGGGTGCTTCGCGTAGAGGTTCGCCGCCACCTTGTTGCCGACGAGGTAGATGCCGAGCTGCGACTCGAAGGCGATCTCGGCGGTCGGCGTGAGCGGGCCCTTCACGCGCTTCGGCAGCTCGTCGCCCACTTTCACGTCGTCCCACCAGCGCTCGGTCGCGCGTGTCTCGGCAGCATACTCGGCCATGAGCCGCTCGACGTCCGCCGGCTTCCACTTCGCGAGCCCGATGGCGCCGTACTTCTTGGTCTCGGCGGTCTTGTGACGCTCGATGCGGATCCAGGTGTCGTTGCGGAGCCCGATCTCGTCGCCGGTCTGATCGTGGTAGACGGCCTCGTAGGTCTGGTAGACCGAGCGGCCGCCGCCGAACTTGCTCTCGCGCTCCTCGACGGACTTCAAGTACGAGTCGGCGCGGATCGCGTCGCCCACCTTGAGCGGGCGCTTCCACTCGAAGAGCGAGCCCGTCCAGATGGAGTGGACGCCCGGGAGCCCCTCGGGAAGACCGCTGTGGCCGACCGAGCGCAGCGTGTCGAAGGTCTGGATCATGATGTAGGGCGCGAGGAGGCCGCCCCACTTCGTCTTCTTGGCGTACGCCTCGTCGTGGTAGAGCGGCGAGAGGTCGCCGATGCCGAGGGCCATGTGGTACGCGGCGTCCTTCGTCACCTCGGTACGCCACGGGCGACGTCCCTCGAAGCCCTTGCCGATGCGCGCGCGGATGCGCGCGATGCCTTCGTCGGTGATGCGGGCGCCGTGTCCTTCGACCTTCTCAGCAGCTTCTGCCATGAATCCTCCGGCTAACGAGATGCGGACGCGCGCGTCCCCCTGGTGGCGCTGCGGGGACCGACGAGTCGGTAGATGGCCTTTTCGAGGAAGCGCTTCTGGTTCTCGAGCGCCGTCACGGGGAACCCCTCGCCGCGACGTCCCTTCATGCGCCGGAGCGCGGGGACGTTGACGAAGAAGGCGAACACCATCGCGAAGAGCCCGATCGCGAGGTGCGGCACCTCGCGCTCGTCCCAGTCGGCGTCGTCGGAGACGTGGCGGACGACCGCCGAGCCCTTCTCGTAGAGCGGGTGCATCCAGCGCTCGATCAGATCCTGGACGCTCGTCGTCTCTTCGATGAGCGCGCGCTGCACCAGGCGCGCCAGGTGCGGGTGCGCGGCCAGGTGCTCGACGATCGCGTTCACGATGCGCCGCACGCCCGCGGGCGTGATCTCGCCCGGGTCGGCCTCCTCGCCGAAGAGCTCGGCGAAGGGCTTCAAGCCTCGCTCGAGCACCGCCTCGTAGAGCGCCTGCTTGCTCGGGAAGTGGTTGTAGAGCGAGGACGGCGTGAGCCCGAGCTCGCGCGCCAGGTCGCGCACGGCGACCCCGTCGACGCCGCGCTCGGCGAACAGGACCTCCGCCGCGTCGAGGATCGCCTCGCGGGTCGGCAGGGCCGGCGTCGAAACCTTCGGCCCCGACGGCTGGGCAGTGGCGGGTCGTGCTCCCACGGATCCGGTAGGGATACCGAAATGAACGTTCGTTCGTCAACAAGGGGGGCGATTGGCTCGGACTCGACACCATGCGTGCGATTGGTGACTGCGCGACCTGCGCACGTACGCTATCGAGGCGACATGCGGCGTATGCTGGTCCTCACCTCCATCTTCATCGCGCTGGCCGGATCGGCCGGCGCGCAGACCGCGCCCGACAAGTTTCTGCGCGGGCTCGCCGGCATGACGACGTCGTTCCTCGAAGTGCCCGGCAACATGGTCGCGCAGACCAGGAAGCGGGGCCCCGCCGAGGGTATTCCGCTCGGCTTCGCCCTCGGGCTCGGAATGATCGTGCCCCGCACGCTGGTCGGCGTGTGGGAGTTCATCTCGGCGCCGTTCCCGCTGCCCGCCGACTACGCGCCGATCCTCGATCCGGAGTACCCGTGGAGCTACTTCGATGAGGGCGGCTCGCCCCGCCGCAAGAGGTAGCGTCCCCGCTCCGTCACCGCCGCGATCCGCCCGGCGCCCACGCCGGCGCGCGCTTCTCGACGAACGCCTCGAATCCCTCGCGCACCTCGTCGCTGGCGAGCGACTCGGTGAACATCGGCAGGTCGAGGCTCGGGAGCTGGCGATTCAGATCCCGCTTCAAGAGCGTCCGCGCACGCGGCGCGGTCGCGCGGATCCAGCCGATCGTCTCCTCGACCGCGCGCTCGAGATCGGCGTGCGGGACGACGCGCGACACGAGCCCCATCGCGAGCGCCTCGGCGGCGCCGAAGTACTGCGCGGTGAAGAGCAGGTACTTCGCGTGCGCCATGCCGACGCGGCTCGCGAGGCGGCCGGCGAGGTAGCAGTCGGCGACGCCGCGCAGCAGCTCCGGGACGCGGAACGTCGCGCGATCGGAGACGACCGAGACGTCGCTCATGATCGTCATGACGAGGCCACCTCCCTGGCACATGCCGTTGATCGCGGTGAGCACGATCTTGGGACAGCGCTCGAGCTGTACGAACGGCGTGAGGTCGATGCCGTCGGTCTCGCGATCGAGGCCCGGGCCGCCTTCGTGCCGGCCGCCCATCTCGCCGCCGACGCAGAAGTAGTCGCCCTCGCCGGTGAGCACGACGACGTCGATCTCCGGATCGCGCTCGGCGAGCACCGCCGCCTTCTTGATGCCGTGGTACATCTCGACGGTGCACGCGTTGCGCCGCTCGGGGCGGTCGAGCACGACGCGGAGGACGCCCTTCTCCTTGGTCGCGCGCAGGCCGGTCGAGCCGAGATCGATGTGAGCCATGCCCGGTGCTACCAGGCCGCCCCACCGGTGCGCCACCGTTCGTGCTACACGTCTGGCCGATGAACGGAATGCTCGCGATCCTGATGGTGGCCGCAGCGATGGAGATCGGCGGCGACGCCGCGATCCGGCACGGGCTCGTCCGTTCGGGCTGGCCGTCGGTCGTGCTCGGCGCCGCGCTGCTCGTCGGCTATGGCCTGGTGGTGAACACCGACCGCTCGATCGACTTCGGTCGCCTGATGGGTCTCTACATCGCGGTCTTCTTCGTCGTGAGCCAGGTGGTGAGCGCCGCGCTCTTCGGCCAATGGCCCTCCGGCGCGGTCATGGCTGGCGGCGCCCTCATCGTCGCGGGCGGTGCGGTGATTCATCTGGCCGCGCATTGACACCGCGCCCCCTTCTCCGGCAGGAGGGGCGCACACGCTCCACAAAGGGGGAACCATGGGCATCGGATCGTTGATCTGGTCCGTGATCGTGGGGTTCGTGATCGGGCTCGTCGCCCGCGCCATCATGCCGGGCGCCGATCAGATGGGATTCCTCGCGACCAGCGTGGTCGGCATCGCCGGCTCGCTCGTGGGCGGCTTCATCGGCGGGCTCATCTCGAAGCCGCCGGAGGGCGCCACCTTCCACCCGGCGGGGTTCGCGATGTCGGTCGTGGGAGCCCTCGTCGTCCTCTTCATCTGGCAGCGCCTCTGAGCGCTTCGCGCCCCCTTGCTCGAGGGGGGCGAGCGAGCGTACGGAGCGCCATGGCCGGCGATCTCCGCGCACGCACGCACGAGGTGAACGAGGCGACGTACGTCGCCTGGAACGCGCACGACCCGGACGCCGTGGCGGCCGTCTTCGCCGACGACGCCATCGTGCGCGAGGTGGGACGCGGCGAGATCCAGGGCCGCGCGGCGATCCGCGAGCGCGCCGCCGCGCTGCTCGAAGCGTTCCCCGACTTCCACCTCGAGCGGCTCTCGCTCGTGGTCGACGGCGAGCGGCATGCCGACCGCTGGGTCATGACCGGCACGCACCGCGGTTCGCTCTTCGGCATCCCCGCGACGGGGCGCACCGTCCGCGTCGAAGGCGCGACCTTCACGCGCATGGGCGCGCACGGCCTCGTCGTCGAGGACGTGCACTTCTCCGACTTCGCCGGGCTCCTCGCCCAGCTCGGAATCGGTTAGACGACCTTCGCGGCGTGGAGGTCGGCGATCTCCGCGGCGCTGAGCCCGAACTCGCGCAGGACCTCGTCGGTGTGCTCGCCGATCGCCGGGGCGAGGCGCTCGAACGTCGTCTGCGTGCGCGAGAGATGGACCGGCGGCCCCAGGATCGAGATGCGCCCGCGCTTCTCGTCCTGGCGCTCGACGACCAGCCCGTTCTCCTTGATCTGCTCGGAGTGGAGCACGTCCTCCAGCCGGTTCACGCGGCAGGTCGGGATGTCGTTCTTCTCGAGGAGCCGGATCCAGTGGTCGCACGTGTTCTGCTCGAAGATCTCCGAGAGCACGCCGACGACGTAGTCGCGGTGCTTCACGCGCGAGGGGTTCGTCGCGAAGCGGGGATCGTTCAGCAGGTCGTCGCGGCCGAGCGCCGCGGCCAGGCGCTTGTAGAACGCGTTCGTGAGGCACGCGACGATGAAGTAGCCGTCGCTCGCAGGAAACGCCTGATACGGGACCAGGTCGGGATGCCCGCTGCCGAACTTCCCGAACTTGACGCCCTCCGTGAGGACGTTGGCCGCGTTGTCGGCGAAGAGCGACAGCACGGCGTCCAGCATCGCCACCTCGACGTGCTGGCCCTCGCCCGATCGCTCCCGCTCGAAGAGCGCGCCGCAGATGCCGTAGGCGGCGTAGATGCCGGTGTTGATGTCGGCGACCGGCGGCGCCGACTTGATGGGCGGACCACCCTCCTCGCCCGTGTGGCCCATGAGCGCGCCCGTCGCCTGGATGATGAGGTCCATGCCCGGTTTCTGCGCGAGCGGACCGCGTGGGCCGAAGGCGGTGATCGAGCAATAGATGATGCGCGGATTGATCTTGCGGAGGTGCTGATAGCCGATCTCGTGGCGATCCATCACGCCGGGCCGGAAGTTCTCGACCACGACGTCCGCGTCCTTTGCGAGCCGCTGCACGAGCGCCACGCCCTGCGGCGTGCCGATGTCGATCGTGATGCCGCGCTTGTTGCGGTTGAGGCCCTGGAAGTTGAGCCCGCCGATCTCGGGCGGAAGGCGGCCCGAGCGATCGGCGTAGCGGATCGAATCGCCGCGGCCGGGCTTCTCGATCTTGATCACGTCCGCGCCCATGTCGCCGAGCAGCGAGGTGGCCCACGGACCGGCGGCCTGGTGGGAGAAATCGAGCACGCGCACGCCCGAGAGCGCGCCGCGACGCGACGAGGATGCTGTCATGGCTCGGCCCGGCGTTACCAGTCGCGCGCGGGGAGCGTCAAACGGCACACGCCGCCGTTGACCTGTGCGTGCGGCTTTCACTATCGTCGCGCGAGCACGAGGCGGCATGCGAAGAGCCCGAGCGAGCGCGGGTGCGGTGGGGGTCGATCCCCAGATCCTCGACCAGCTCCGGCGCGTGCGCTGGCGCCGCACCGCTCGCGAGGTGCAGCGGATCGTCCATCCGGTGGTCGCCGCCGCCGGCACCGGCGCCGCGCTCGCCGTCCTGGCCGCGCTCCGCGGCGGCACGCTCGCGTTCATCGCCGTCGCGGGCGCGGCGGCCGTCGGGCTCCTCGTGACGCTCGTGGTCGCGATCCGGTCGGGGTGGCGGCGGCGCCTTTCACGCGAGCGGGCGGTCGTGTGGATCGACGACACGGCGGGGCTGCGCGGGGCCCTCGCGACGCTCGTCGGCGTCCGCACGCCGAGCCCGCTGCGCGATCTGCTCGCCGTGCGGAACCGGTTCCTGCTCCGGAACTGGACGCCCGAGCGCGTCGTTCCGGCGGTGATCCCGGTCGCGTCGTGCTGTGCCGCCGTCGCAGGACTCGCCGTGCTGGCCCTCGTCGTCGCGATCGCGCCGCGCCTCCTCCCCGCCCCACCCGAGATCGTCGTCGCCGACACTCCGCTCGTCGCCGCCGACACGCGCGGCCTCGCGACGCGCGGCGACCGCCTCGTCGTGGGACGCGACGGAGGCATCCGCGGCGGCGACGGCGTGCACGACGGCCACGCGACGCGCGCCATCGGCGGCGGCGACGGCGCCAACGCCACGTCGTGGCCCACGATCGCCCAGGAGCGGATCCGCCGTTCGCTCTGGGGCGAGGCGTGGGACCGCGTGCGCGACGAGCTGGCGCGCGCCGAAGAGACGCGCCGGCGCGCGGCGGGACGGACCGGGCGCCAGCCGGATGCGCGTCTCGCGACGCGTGGAGGGCGCCCAGGGAGCGAGCCCGCGATCGCCGCCGAGCAGGGCCTCGCGAACGACGCGGGCGCCGAGCCACCGGCTACGGACGAGGACGGCGGCAACGGGATCGCGACCGCCGGCCCCGGGTCCGGTGCCGGGGACGCCACCGACGACCGTCTCTTCGGATCGCCCCAGGACGAAGTCCACACCGCCGCCGATCCGTTCGCGCTCGCCCTCGCGGCGCGCGTCCACACGCGCGGCGCGGGGCCGCGACCGCCGTCGGGCGAGGCGCCGGAAGCGTCGCCCGACGAGCGACCCGATCTCGCCGCGCGCCAGCGCCGCGAGGACGCCGCGCATCGCATGAGCGTCGGCCCCGCGTACGAGCGCATCGTCCGTTCCCTCTACGCCCACGACGCGACCCCGAAGGGAGACACGCCATGACCACCAGTCTCGATGCCGCGCGCGCGATGCGCGACTTCCGGGAGACGTTCGCCGCCGTGCGTGCCGAGATCGGTCGCGTCGTCGTCGGACACGACGCGGCGATCGAAACCATCATGACCGCCTTCTTCGCCGGCGGGCACGTGCTCATCGAGGGCGTCCCCGGAACCGGGAAGACGCTCATCGTGCGATCGCTGGCGCAGGCGCTGGGGCTCTCGTTCAGCCGCATCCAGTTCACCGTCGACCTGATGCCGGCCGACGTGACGGGTACCCGCATCGTGAGCGAGAACGCCGACGGCCGGCGCGAGTTCACCTTCGTTCCCGGGCCCGTGTTCGCGCACGTCGTGCTCGCCGACGAGGTGAACCGCGCCACGCCGAAGACGCAGTCGTCGCTCCTGGAAGCCATGGCCGAGCAGCAGGTCACGGTCGCCGGGACCACCTATCCCCTGGCGGCGCCGTTCTTCGTGCTCGCGACCCTGAACCCGATCGAGATGGAGGGCACGTATCAGCTCCCCGAGGCGCAGCTCGATCGCTTCCTGTTCAAAGTGCGCCTCGACTACCCGTCGCAGGAGGAGCTGGAGCGGATCGTCGCCGCGACCACGCAGGCGGATCTACCGGCGGTGCAGCGCGTCCTCGACCCGGACGAGGCGCCGGCGCGCGTCGAAGCGCACAAGCGCCTCGTGCGCGAGGTGCTGGTGGCGCCGCACGTCGAGCGGTACGTGGCGCGGCTCGTCCATCTCACGGTGCCGGCGAGCGGAGGCGACGTCGACGCGGTCACGAGGTACGTCGCCTTCGGCGCGAGCCCGCGCGCCGCGCAGGCGCTGGTGCTCGGCGCCAAGGTCCTCGCCCTCCTCGACGACCGGCCGCACGTCGCGATCGAGGACGTCGATCGCATGGCGCGCGAGGCGCTGCGCCATCGCCTCGTCCTCAACTTCGCCGCCGAAGCCGGCGGCGTCGACGCGGAGCGCATCGTCGACGAGGTCCTGGCGGCGGCGCGGCGGCTGCGGGCGGCCTAGGACACGAGGATGCGGCTTCGCCTCGCGCTTCGCGTGCGCCGCGGCATGGGTGTGCGCTCGGGCGAGCACCGCGTGCCCGGACGCACCGGAACCGAGGGGATCGAGATCGGCGGCCATCGATCCTACGCGCCGGGCGACGACCTCCGGCACCTCGACTGGAACGCGTTCGGACGTCTCGACCAGCTCGTCGTGCGTCGCTTCACGGCCGAGCGCGCGGCCGCGGTCCACCTCCTGCTCGACGCGAGCGCCTCGATGGGGGTGCCCGCGCGCGATCGCAAGCTCGCGACGGCATCGGCGCTCGCCGAGACGCTGGGCGCGATCGCGCTCGCCACGGGCGACTCGGTTCGCGTGGCGCCCCTCGGCGGCGCGCCGGGCGCGCGCCTCGGTCCGACGCTTCGCGGCCGCGGGATGCTCATGCGCCTTCGCACGCTGCTCGCGGCCGTGACGCCCGGCGGCACCGTCGCGGTCGGCGCCGCGCTGGCCGCCTACGCGCGAACGCAGCCGCGCCCGGGCATCGCGATCGTGCTCTCGGACTTCACCGGCGAGCCCGACGAGCTCGTCGCCGGCATCCTCGCGCTGCGCGCCCGCCGCTACGACGTGGTCCTGCTGCACGTCGTCGGCCCCGGCGAGCTCGACCCGTCGCGCGAGTTCTCGAGCGGCGTCCTGCGCGACGTCGAGTCGGGCGAGACGCATCCGATGCGCCTCACCCGCGCGCTCCGCGCGCGCTACGCCGGCATCCTGGAGGAGCACCTGACGGCGCTTCGCGCCGTCGCGGAGCGTACCGGCGCCGCCTACGCGCGCATCGTCGCCGGCACGCCCGCGCTCGAAGCCGTCAGCGGCGAGCTCGTGCGGCTCGGGATCGTGCGCCGGCGATGATCGGCCTCGCGGAGCCCGCCGGCGCCTTGGGTCTCGTCGCGCTCGCGGTCCTGGTCGCGCTCCATCTGCTCGCACGGCGTCAGCGGACCGTCGCCGTGAGCTCGCTGCGGCTCTGGCGCCGACTTCCCGCCCAGTCGATCGAGCGGCGCCGCTTCCTGCCGGATCTCCTCTTCCTGATCCAGGCGGCGCTCCTGCTCGTCCTGGCCCTCGCGCTCATGCGGCCCTACCTGCCGCTCGCCGGAGCGCCGGCCGGCGGTCGCGCGCTGGTGGCGGTGGTCGACCTCTCCGCCAGCATGCAGACGCGGGAGCCGGCTGGCTCGCGCATCGACATCGCACGCGGGCGCCTGCGCGCGCTCGTCGACGCGCTCGACCCGGGCCTCGAGGTGATGCTGATCGCGGCGGGCGCGCGACCGAGCGTGGCCCTGCGGTGGACGGCGGACCGGGGCGTCGCGCTGGGGGCGCTCGAGACGCTCGACGCCCTCGACGTCGGCACGAGCCTCGCCCCGGCCGTCGACCTCGCGCTGGCGAGCGCGGCGGCGCACGCGCCGGCGCGCGTGATCCTCCTCACCGACGTGACGCGCGACCGGAGCGGGATCGCGCCCGGCGCGCTCGCGCGCATCGACTACGTCGCGATCGGGCGCACCGACGACAACGTCGGTCTGACGGGTCTTCGCGTCGACGCCCCGCCGTTCGGCGATCCGGCCGCGGCCGTCGCCGTGGTCGAGGTCCGCAACGCCAGCCATGCGGCGCGACGTGCACGGCTCGTCGCGCGCATCGAGGATCGCGCGTGGACGCGTCGCGCCGTCGACCTGCCCGCGCACGGCGTCGTGTCGGTCGCGCTGGCCGCGCCGCCCGCCACGGGCCTCCTCACCGTGGCGCTGGAGGACCACGACGCGCTCGGTGCCGACGATCGCGCCTTGGGATGGGTCCCCGCCGCGACGCCGCTCGATCTGGTGGTGGCAAGCGACGATGCGAGCGTGGTGCGCACGCTGCGCACCCTCGTTGCGGCGGTGCCGCGCGGCCGCGTCGAGGTGGTTCCGTCCGCGGCGCTGGACGCGACGAAGCTACAGGCCGGCGCGACGCTCGTGCTCGACCGGATCGAGGCGCCGCCGGTGGACGCAGGACCGTTGCTCGCGATCGCGCCGCCGAAGGGTGCCGCGCCCTGCGCGACGGTGCGGCGGCACCCGAGCGCCGCGGTCGTCGACTGGGACGACGCGCACCCGATGCTCACCGGCCTCTCCGATCTGCAGGCGCTCGAGCTGACGGACGTCGCCGAGCTGTCGGCGCCCGCCGGCGCGAGCGACGTCGTGCTGGCGGCGGCGCCGGGCGCCACCTTCCCGCTCCTCGTCGCGGGCGAGACGAACGGACATCGGATCGCCTGCCTCGGCGCGCGCCTCGGCGCGCCGGACGACCTGCCGCTGCTGTTGCTCGTGCTCGGAACGCTGCGTTGGCTGGCGGAGCCGCCGGGCCTCGTTCCGATCACGCTCCCGACCGGCACGCCGATCCCCGATGGCGGCGAGCCCGCCGTCGCCGAGCGCGTGGGCGCGACGACCATCGACACCGCGGCCGGGCCGCGCGTCGTCATCGCCAACCTCTTCGACGCCGACGAGTCCGACGTCGGGCGTGACGAGGAGGGTGAGTGGCCGGCCACCGTTGCGCTGCCGGCGACGCCCGGCGGTGAAGGGCGCACGGATCTCACGTGGTGGCCGATCCTCTTGGGCACGCTCCTCGCGATCGTCGAGTGGGGCGTGTGGGCGTTCGCGTGAGCCTCGGCGTGACCCTGCCGGCCGCGCTCTGGGCACTCGCGGTGCTGCCGGGTGTCTTCGTCCTCGCGCGCCGGCGCGGGCGAGCCGCCGGCGCCGCGGCGTTGCGCGCGACCGCGATCACGCTCCTCGTGCTCGCGCTCGCCGGGCTCTACGTCGAGCGACCGCGGCCGGCGACGGGCGCGTGCGTCGTGGTCGCGACCGACGTGTCGGCGAGCGCGCAGACCGCCGCGCCGCTGGCGGCGCACGCCTTCCTGGAGCCGATGCTCGCCACGCTCGATCCGGACGACCTCGTCGGTGCGATCGCCTTCGGCGGCCGCGTCCAGGTGCTGGCGGCGCCGGCTCCTCGGCCGGCCCTCGCGACGCTCCTGCCGCCCGCCGGCGTCGATCCCGGAGCGTACCGGCCCGAGGAGACGGACCTCGGCGCGGCCGTCGTGCGCGCCGCCGTCCTCTGTCCGGCGGATCGGCAACCGGCGATCGTCCTCGTGACCGACGGACGCGAGACGACCGGCAGCCTCGCCGCGGAAGTCGCGCGCATGACGCCACCCGTTCCGCTCTTCGCCGTCGTGCCGCCGCCGGACACGCTCCCCGCGGTGACGCTGCGCCGCCTGCTCGCGCCCGCGTTCCTCACCGCGGGCGCGCCCGCGCCGCTCGAGGCCGTGGTCGAAAACGCCACCGCCGAGCGGACGACCGCCGTGCTGCAGGTCGCGATCGACGCTGCCCCGCCCCTTGCCGTCCCGCTCGATCTGCCGCCGGGGCCGAGCGTCGTCGCGCTGCCCTTCCCGTCGGCGGAGCCCGGCGCCGCCCTCGTCCAGGCGCGCCTCCTCCTGCGCGACGGCGAGCCTCCGGCGCCGGGCTTCGTCAGCGCGGCCGTGACGGTGACGCCGCCGCTTCGCGCCCTCGTCGCGAGCGAGCGCACGGCGCCGGTCGTCGCCGCCGCGCTCGCCCAGCGTGGCATGACGGTCGAGGTGGTGCCGCCGCGCGCGATCGAGCCCGCGCTCGGTCGCCAGCACGTGGTCGTCCTCGACGACGTGGCGCGGTCCGCGTTCGCGCCGGGCGGGCTCGAAGCGCTCGCCGCCTGGGTCGCCGACGGCGGCGGGCTCGTGGTGACCGGCGGACCGCACACCTTCGGCGACCCGGCCCTCGCGTCGTCCGCGCTGGCGCGCGTGCTGCCGGTCGCGCTCTCGTCGCAGACGCCCGAGCCGGCCGAGCGCGAGCCGATCGCGCTCGAGCTGGTGATCGACCGCTCGAACAGCATGAGCCAGACGACGCGCCCCGGCGCGGTACCGGGCGAGAAGATGGCGTACGCACGCCGGGCCGCGATGGCCGTGCTGGCGCAGCTCGAGCCGCAGGACCTGGTGGGCGCGATCGCCTTCGACGCCGAGCCGCACGAGCTCGGCGCGCTCCAGCCGGTGGCCGTCGCACGCGAGGCGCTCGCCGCCAGGGTCGCCACGCTCGAGGCCGGCGGCGGCACGGACTTCCTCGACGCGCTCGACATCGCCCGCCGCAACCTCGAGCGCGTGGAGCATCGCGTCCGGCACATCGTGCTGCTGACGGACGGCGACACGAACCGCCGCACCGACGATCACTTCCAGTTGATCGACGCGCTCGCGCGCGGCGACGTCACCGTCTCGACCATCCGCATCGGCACCGACACCGCCAACCTGGCGCTGCTCGCCACGATCGCGCGCGCGACCGGAGGCGAGTTCCATCACGTGGAGAATCCCGAGGCCCTGCCGCAGCTCATGCTGAACGACGCGCGCGAGCTGTTCGAGCGAGCCCGCAACCGCAACACGCGGCGCGTGCGCATCGCCGACGGCGGCGCGCCGCTGGCCGGCATCGCGCCGCGCGAGCTACCGCCGGTCGCCGGATGGGCGATCGCGCGCGCGAAGCCCGGCGCCACCGTCCGCCTCGCCGTCGACGCGGGCGAGCGCGAGGACCCCGTGCTCGTCACCTGGCAGCACGGGCTCGGGCGCGTCGCCGCCGTCACGCTCGACTTCCAGGCCGGCGCCGCGCCGTGGGCCACGTGGAACGGCTTCGGGAAGCTGTGGACGCAGCTCGTGCGCTGGACGGCGCGCCGCGCGCTTCCCGACGACGTGCACCTCGAGGCGCACGCGACGGCCGCCGCGACGCGCATCGTCGTGGAGACGGCCGCCGAGCCGGGCGACCCGCCCGCGCTCGAGATCGACGATCACGCGCTCGCGCTCGCGCCCGAGGGTCCGCGCCGCTGGACGGCGCGGCTGCCGCCGCTCGCGCCGGGACCGCACCCGGCGACGATCCGCGGTTCGGCGGGCGCGTGGCAGACGCTGCTCCGCGTGCCCGAGGTCACGGCCGGCGATCGCGAGCGGCGCGGCGGGCCGCCCGACCGTGCCCTGCTCGAGCGGGCCGCGGCGCGGACCGGGGGCCGCGTCGATCCGGAGCCGGCCGACGTGCTCGCGGCGCGCGGAGGAGTCGCGCGGACGCGGACGCCGCTCGAGACGCCGCTCGTGGCGCTCGCGCTTGCGGCGATCCTCGCCGACGTGGCACTTCGGCGCCTCGCACGATGACCCTGCTCGGCCATCCCGCCGGCCTCTTCCTCCTGTTCCTCGTCGAGATGTGGGAGCGGTTCTCGTACTACGGGATGCGCGGGCTGCTCGTCCTCTACCTGGTGCAGGCGACGCATCCCGCGCCCGACGCGGGCGGGTTCGTCAACCCCGGACGCGGCTGGTCGCGCGGCGATGCGAGCCTGCTCTACGGCTGGTACACGGGCCTCGCCTATCTCCTGCCGATCGTCGGCGGATGGATCGCCGACGAGCTGCTCGGCACGCATCGTTCGATGGTCGTGGGCGGCCTCATGATCGCGCTCGGGCACGCCGTGCTGGCGGTGTCGGGCGTCGGCTCGCTCGCCGCCAGCGACCTCGGCATGTCGGTCTTCGTGTTCGGCCTCGCCCTCATCGTGATCGGCACCGGCCACTTCAAGCCGTGCGTGTCGGTCATGGTGGGCCAGCTCTACGAGCCGCACGACCCGCGGCGCGACGGCGCGTTCACGATCTTCTACATGGGGATCAACCTGGGGGCGTTCCTGTCGGCGTTCGTGTGCGGCACGCTGGGCGAGCGCGTCGGCTGGCACTGGGGCTTCGGCTCCGCGGCCGTCGGCATGCTCGCCGGGCTCGGGCTCTACGTCACGTTCCGCGACCGCCTGCTGCACGGCATCGGCGCGCCGCCAGCGGGTCGATCGAACCTGTCGATCCCGGTGGCGGCGGGTGGGATCGCGGCCGCGGCCCTGTTCGCCGTGCTGCACCATCTGGGCGCGCTCGCGAGCGTCGTCGATCTGGTCTCGGGTCGCGCGACCGTCGTCGTGTTGGCCGTCGCCGCCGTCGGCTGGGCGGCGTGGTTCGTCGGGCGCCTCGCGCCCGACGAGCGCGGGCCGACGATCACGATCTTCGTGTTCATGCTCTTCAACGCCGTCTTCTGGCTCGCCTTCGAGCAGGCCGGATCGAGCCTCAACCTCTTCACCGACCTGCGCACCGATCGCATGCTCGGCGGCTACGAGGTGCCGACGACGTGGTTCCAGTCGATCAACGCGGGTCTCATCTTCCTTCTGGCGCCGCTCTTCGCAGGGATCTGGTCGTGGCTCGGACGGCGCGGGCGCGACCCGGGACAGCCGGTGAAGATCGCTCTCGGGCTCTTCTTCCTCGGGTTCGGCTACGTCTTCATGGTGTGGGCGGGCTGGATCGCCGCCGATCCCGCGGTGAAGGCGTCACTCGTGTTCGTGGTCGCGACGTACTTCTGGCACACGGTCGGCGAGCTCTGCCTCTCGCCGACCGGGCTCTCGTACGTGACCCGGGCCGCCCCCGAGCGCTATGTGTCGCTCTTGATGGGCGTGTGGTTCGTCTCGACCTTCCTCGCGAACCTGGGCGGCGGGCTCGTGGCGGCGCGCGTCGAGGCGATCGAGCGCGGCGAAATCGCTCTCCCTTGGCATCTCGGCGGCCAGGCCGACTTCTTCATGCTGTTCGTCGTCTCGTCGTTCGCGGCGGCGGCGTTGATGCTGGTCATGGCGCCGTGGCTCCGGCGCTTCGCCCACGAGACATGACGACGCTCGGCGACCTCCTGCGGCAGCGCGCCGCCGATCCCGCCGATGCCGGGCGCGCGTACCTGCGTTTCGAGGATCGGGCGTGGACGTTCGCGGAGACGCATCGCGAGGCATGCCGCTACGCGAACCTCTTCCGCTCGCTCGTGGACCCCGCGAAGCCGATGCACGTGGGGCTCCTGCTCGAGAACCGGCCGGAGTTCGTGTTCGCGGAGCTCGGCGCGGCGCTCGGCGGCGCGGTCGTGGTCGGGCTCAATCCCACCCGGCGCGGCGAGCACCTGGCGCGCGACATCGCGTACAGCGACTGCCAGGTGGTCGTAACCGAGCCGAAGTTCGCGCCGCTGCTCGCCGAAGCGCTCGCCACACCCGGCGCGCGCGGGCCGCGAGTGCTGGTCGCCGAAGAGAGTCTCGAGGACGCTCTCGCGGGACAGCCGACGACCGATCCCGAGGCGCCGGTCGGGCCCGAGGACCTCTGCGTCATCGTGTTCACGTCCGGCACGACGGCGGGGCCGAAGGGCGTCCTGCGGAGCCACGGGAAGCTCACGCTCATGTCGCTCGGCGCGGCCTACATGATGACGGACGCGACGCGCGACGACGTCGTCTACTGCGCGATGCCGCTCTTCCACGCGAACGCGCAGATCCTGGCGCTCGGCATGTCGCTCGCGGTGCCGTGCACCCTCGTGCTGGTGCGCCGCTTCTCGAAGACGGCGTTCCTGCCGGACATCCGTCGCTACGGCGCGACCCTCTTCAACTACGTCGGCAGCCCGCTCGCCTACGTCATGGACACGCCCGAGCGTCCCGACGACGCCGACAATCCGCTGCGGCTCGCGTACGGCAACGAGGGCCCGCGCCAGTACCTGGACGCCTTCGCGCGACGCTTCGGGTGCCGGGTCGTCGACGGCTACGGGTCGAGCGAGGTCGGCGTGTCGTTCTCGCGCGCCGCCGACGACCCGCCGGGGGTGCTCGGTCGCGCCGGCGCCGGCGTGAAGATATTGCGCGAGGACGGCAGCGAGTGCGCGGTCGCCGAGCTCGACGCGCAGGGCCGGCTCGTGAATCCCGAAGACGCGATCGGCGAGATCGTGAACGTCGAGTCGAGCGGCATGTTCGAGGGTTACTGGAAGAACGACGAGGCGACGACCGCGCGCACGCGCGGCGGCCGCTACTACACCGGCGACCTCGGCTACCGCGACGCGCAGGGCTACGTGTACTTCGCCGGCCGCGACGTCGAGTGGCTCCGCGTCGACGGCGAGAACTTCCTCGCGCGCCCCGTCGAGGAGATCCTCGAGCGCCATCCCGACGTCTTCCTGTGCGCCGTCTACGGCGTGCCGGATGCGGAGGCGGGCGATCGCGTCATGGTCGCGCTCGAGCTGCGGGCGGGCGCGACGTTCGATCCGGAGGCCTTCGCACGCTTCGTCGACGGCGAGGCCGATCTCTCGCCCAAGTGGCGGCCCACGTACGTGCGGGTCGCGCGGGAGCTGAAGCGCTCCGAGACCAACAAGGTGCTCAAGCGCGACCTGCAGCGCGAGGGGTTCCTCGGTGTGGGTGGCGCGGATCCGCTCTGGTGGCGCCCGCGCGGGGCGGCGGCATACGAGCCCTTCACGATCGAAGCGCTCTCGATCCTGCGCGAGCGCTTCGCGCGCGCCGGCAACCTCGGACGGCTCGGGGGCTGAGCAACCGTCTCGATTACGAGACCCGGATGGGAGTGGGTGTCGGGCCGAACCGATGCTGACGCATGA
>Ga0335084_10001717_pt1 | contig 20691 bp, 20 predicted proteins | sample Lox_Sample_44_FD_206721 | JGI IMG/M metagenome (GOLD analysis project Ga0335084, IMG submission 206721) | Soil microbial communities from Loxahatchee National Wildlife Refuge, Florida, United States - Lox_Sample_4.4 | ecosystem: Environmental > Terrestrial > Soil > Wetlands | place: USA...
AACTTGGCTTGACCGGCGGTGCAAACCACCGCGTCCAGTTTGCCGGTGGACCGATACATCGCCTGGATACGGGCCGGATCTGCGATGTCCACCCTGATGCCGGCGCCTTGGCGACTGGCGGCGACGACTTCATTGCCAGCGGAAAGCGCAGCCACGACGGCGCGTCCGATGGTGCCGCTCGCGCCCACAACAAGAATGCGCATCGATCCTTCTCCTCTTGAATCTCAGCTACCGACAGTCAGTCTACTGTTCGTGGTCTGAGGATGCTGTCCGCTTCCGGCGCGGACCGGCAACCACACGCAGGTCCGAAAGTGGCCCGGCAGCCGACCGTCGTGCGTCAGATCGCGACCCATCAGAACCCCCGACCTGAGGTCGCACCAAGGACCTATCGACTAACATTCCGGGCGGGTGAGGCGTGGCGCGGGCCGCGGGCTCGTGCTGCCACACGTTGGTTACCGACGCCTGCTTCGTGCTGGCCTTTGGCAGGTTCCTCGTCGTTCCAGCAGGAACACACAACACGAAAGAGGGGCGCGCCATGCGGAGTGCACCGAGCACGGCCTGGAAAGAAGTTGTTCAACCCGGCGAAGAAGCACAACTCGAAGCGCTCGCGCGCGAGTTCGTGGCGATGCAGTCGCGTATCGACGCCAAGTTCGGCAAGGGACGTGGACTGCACCGCAAGCAGGTCGCGGGCGCCGCCGCGCGCTTTGAAGTGCTCGGTGACCTGCCCGTGTGGGCTGCGCAAGGCCTGTTCGCGCGGCCCGGCAGCTATGACGCGCTGGTGCGTCTCTCGAATGGTGGCGCCGCCAAGGCGAGCGACCGCAAGCCCGATGTGCGCGGCTTCGCAGTGCGAGTGAACGGCGTCTCTGGGGTCGGCGCACTGGGCGGCCCGACGACAGCGCAGGTGTTCAGCACCATTCACCTCAAAGCGTTTGGCTTCTCGAACGGCGTCGATTTCTCGAACTTCGTGCTGAGCGCGGTGAAGAGCCCGGTGGCCATGTTTGGCTGGCTCATAAAGCGTTTCGGCTTGCTCGGCGGCTCGCGCTTCCTCGGCGTGATGCTCAAGGGCTTCAAGCTGCCCTTCACGAGCTACGCCACCTCGAGCTACCAGAGCACGGTGCCGGTGGCGAACGGTGCCTACGCCGTCCGCTATCGCTTTGTACCGACTTCGGGAAATGGCAGTGACGGGCCTGCGGGTTGCGCAGACTTCGGCGCCGAAATTGCCGATCGCCTGCGATCGGGTCCGCTCGCCTGGGATTTGCAGTTGCAACCCTTTACGAGCGAAGGCGAGACTCCCATTGAAGACGCCGCCAACGAGTGGCCCAGCGCCTTCAACACGGTAGCGCGCTTGACACTCCCGCAGCAAGATTTGGACTCTGCAGACGGCAAAGCGCTGCAAGCGAGCGTGGAACGCGACGTGTTCGACCCTTGGGTGGCGCTTGCCGCCCACCGGCCGCTCGGCAGCGTGCAGCGCGCGCGCAAGGTCATCTATTTCGCGAGCGAGAAGCACCGCGGCGCGGTATGAGCGAGCTGAGCGCGTGAGGCGGGGCCGTGCGCGCGGCTCGGGGCTCGCGATGTCGCCGGATCTTCTGCGCGGTCAGTTGTTGGGTTTTGAGCCTTGAACGGCCCGAGGCAACAGGTTCCATTTTGCAGGTTAGAGTTCGCGGATGCGTCGCTACGCACGACTCATTGCCGTCGCTGCATTCATCTTTGCGCTGTGGGCGCTTTCGCATTTCACGCAGATGCAAGCCCACTTCACGCCGCAGTTCGTTCACGACAGCTTCGAGGCGCATCCGGTCATCGGCGTTCTGATATTCGTTGCGTCGTTTTCGATCGGTAACCTGATCCAGGTCCCGGGTTGGGTCTTCCTGGTGGCTGCAGTGCTGACGCTGGGGGAGTGGTGGGGCGGTGCCCTGACTTACCTGGCAGCCAGCGTGTCCTGCGTAGTGACCTTTGTGCTGATCCGCCTGATTGGCGGCAACGCGCTGCGCACGTTTGAGGGCCGGTTCGCGCGGCAGCTGTTCGCCCGGCTGGACGCGCATCCGATTCAAAGCATCGGACTGCTGCGCGTGCTCTTCCAGACCGTGCCCGCGCTGAATTACGCGTTGGCGCTTTCCGGCGTTCGCTTTCGCAGCTATCTGGTCGGCACGCTGGTCGGCCTGCCGCTGCCAATCGCCGTGTATTGCGTCTTCCTCGAGACGCTGGCGCACTGGTTGGGGTGGTCTGTGCCGTAGCGACCCGGTAAGAAACATCGGCGGCCCGCGACAAACGGGGATTCACAGGAGTGCCCATGACCGTCCTTCCCGCAGTCCTGATGGCCGCCGCGGGCGTGCTGTGCCAGGCCGAAAGCGATCCACATCCCGCGGTTGTCGTCGAGCTGTTCACATCGCAGGGCTGTTCGAGCTGCCCGCCTGCTGACCGCTGGCTCGGCTCGCTGGTGCCGCGTTACGGCAGCCGCGTCATACCGCTGTCGCTGCACGTGGGCTACTGGGACTACATCGGCTGGAAGGACCCGTTTGCGCGGCGCGAATTCAATGAGCGCCAGCAGCTTCTCGCCGCCAGCGGCAGCCGCAGCGTCTACACCCCGGGCGTCTTCGTGCAGGGTCGGGAGTTCAGCGACTGGCGCAATGCGTCTTCCTTCGAGGGCGCCGTGCGCTCGACACAGGGCGGGGTCGCGGTGGCGCGCGTCGGAATCACCGTCGAATCCGTCGCGCCAGCGGCGATCGAGGTGCGTGCGCGCGTCGAGGCGCCGTCCGGCGCGCGCCTGTGGCTGGCGTTGGTCCAGAGCGGACTGACGACCGCTGTTGGCGCCGGCGAAAACCGCGGTCAGACGCTCCACAACGATCACGTGGTACGCGACTGGCAGGGACCGCTGCCCTTGACGGGTGTCGCGCGGACGCTCCGCGTGCCGGAGGCGGCCAGCGATCGCGCGGCGTGGTCGGTGGTGGCTCTGGTGGACGATGCTGCCGGCCGGACCTTGCAGGCGGTGCGCCTGCCGCTCGACGACTGCCGCGCGGGCACTTCTCCCCGGTGATGACTTCTCGCCGCTCGTGCCGCGAGCTGCTTCCGGCATGATCGGCCGCGACCTCGCACCCATCGATCCTCCCTGGCTACGCTAGGCCAACGAGTCGCTCACTTGCGGTGGATCCGACGCGACGATCTCGACTGGCGCCAACCCGTTGGCGTCAATCCTGACCATCGGCAGAACGCGCGGACAAAGGAACTCGACTCTGAATAGCCGAGCGCATCGGCGATTTCGACGAGCGGCAACGAGGACGTTTCGAGCATCTGTCGCGCGACCGCGAACCGGACATCATCGAGCACGTCCTGGAACGACGTGCCGGCCGCCGCCAGGCGGCGGTTGAGCGTTCTCCGGTGCATCGACAACCTGTCGGCGAGATGATCGCCCGAGGTGTCGCCGAAGGCGAGCATCACGCGGAGCGCCCGACGCAGCCGCGGAACGAGCTCTTCCGGTCCGAGTTCCACAATGTTGTGTTCGAGTTCCGCGGCCTTGGCGGGATTCGCATCCGGCAACGCGCGCGCGAACACGCTCGCGGGGAACTCGAACGCGGCGTACCCGGCGTCAAAGCGAACCGGAGCGCCGAAGAAGCGCAGGTAGGGCTTCGCCTCGAGTGGTTCCGAGCGCGGCAGAAAAACGCGCGATGGCTTCCACGAGGCGCCGCAAAACTCACGGATGAGCTGCACCTCGAGTGCCATCACAAGGTCATGCACCTGATCTGAAAAATGCACGTCGCTCAGGTAGATGCCGTAGCCGACTTCGGCAATGCGACCCCGCTCGAAGAGGAACGGAACGCCACCCGCAGCATTGAGCCACTGGTGGGCGGCGCCAAATCGCAACGCCGCGCCCACGGTCGGCGCATGTCGCATCAGTTCGCCGACGATGCCGAGGTGGGCGAGCCGCCAGCGCGCGCCGGCGAGCATTCCAAAGTGCTCGCAGCGTGTCGCCGCAGCGCATGCACCAAGAAGACGCCCGATACCCACGTAAGGCGTCCGCGCTTCCGTGTTCTCGAAATCCGAGAGGCGAAGTTCGACACTCCCGAATATTTTTACGGGATCGGCGCCGAGCTCACGCAGCAGCGCGGGAATTTCGACGAGACCGCCGACACGCTGGGAGCCCGCAGGAGGCTCGGCGCCGGCCCGGACGCGCAGTGACGCAGGTCGGACAGACACTCTTGAAGTCATAGTTGTTTCGCCTCCCCGGACGGGCTGATGAACACGGGCTTGCGTCGATAAGTGTCAACGCCGCGACACGGACCGGCCCCAACGTACTCGATATTCGGCTGCCGAGCACGGAATTCCGGCAGCCCACCCATGCGCGACGGCTTTCGGTGAAAGTGTCCAGAATTGTCATTCAGGAAACGTCGGCGCTGCGATAGCTTCCGCATCGCGCGTGTGATCGGCTGGTTCGTTGCTCGATCACACCGGCTCGAGATCAGTGTGCTCGGATGCGCTGGTCGAAGGCGCTGCCTTGCCGAAGCTGCCCCGATCCTTCAAGTCGCGTGCAGCCCTGGTCCCTCGCTCGTCCCGCCGAAGGAGGCACTTCATGTATTTCACTGACGATTCGCTCTTCCCCGAAAACATGCAGCCGACGATCATCACGGCGGCGCCGTTCGGCCCCGAATGGCTCCCCGGCGACGTCGAAGACCTTCCCGTCAGTTTCAAAGACCAGGTGCAGGCGGCGGTCGACTGCTACAACGCTGGCGCGACGATGTTGCACGTCCACGTGCGCGACCCGAAGACCGGGCAGGGGTCGAGCAACTTCGACCAGTACAACGAGTTCATCGGCATGCTGCGCAACGCGGTGCCGAAGATGATTTTGCAGGTCGGAGGGTCGATCTCGTTTGCGCCACATACGGCGGACGCGAGGGCGAAGTGGCTCGACTACGACACGCGCCACATGCTGACGGAGCTCAACCCGAAGCCGGACTGCGTGACGATTACGACCGGCACGACGCTGTGGGACGTGACGCAGGCGTTCATCCCAGGCGACGCCGACGGCACGCACCTCGCCGACCCGAAGGTCGCCGCTGCGTGGGCCGACATGGTCGTGGACTCGACCTCCAGCTTCTACGTCGAGCACCTGAAGCGGCTCAGCAAGAACAAGATCCAGCCGTACTTCGTCCCCGGCCACGTCCATCAGCTGGAGATCATCGAGCGGCTGCTCCGCCGCGGCATCTACAAGGGTCCGCTGAATCTCGCGCTGTGCGGCTACGGCGGCGGCTCGATGGGCCGCAACCCGTTCGACTGGATGGAGATGCTGCGCCGCGCGCCGCACGGATCCGCCAGCGTGACCTTCTGGAGCAGCATGCGCGGCAACATCGCGATCCAGACGCTGGCCACGATCCTCGGCGTCCACGTGCGCGTCGGCAACGAGGACAACATCTGGGACATGCACAGGAAGCGCTGGCCGACGGTCAAGCAGGTCGAATGGGCGGTCAAGCAGAGCGAGCAGTTCGGCCGCAAGGTCGCGACCGCCGAAGAAGCGCGCCAGATCATGAAGATCGGCGTCTGGTACGACACCGTGGAGGAGACGCTGTTCAAGGCGGGTCTGCCGCCGAACCGGCCCGAAGGCTACAAGGGGTTCCTCGCCTACGACACCGACGGGCGCCTGCCGAAGGCAGCGGACACGCGCACAAATCCCACAAGCATCCTCTAGCCGTTTCGCGGAGAGATCGTATCGGCGGGTCCTGCGTCCTATGGGGCGCAGGACCCCGACGCATCCATGGGCGCGCAGTCATACGTTCACAACCGAACGTTGAAGGACCCGGCTTTGGCATCGGCGTTTCCGGACGCGATCGACATTGCCGGATGGAAGACGCTCCTGGCGAGGAAGAAGATGCTGGAATTCCCCGTTCGATGTCTGCGGATCGAGTCGTGAGGAGAGAGGCTGGCGTGGAAACGCAACGCGAAACCGGTCCGTGGGATGACGCGCTCGACCAGCTGCGCGAGTGGGATCCCAAGTGGGCGGAAGTCTGCACGCGGATGGCGACCAATCCGTGGCGGTCAGGGGTGCTGCCCCGCAAGCTCGTCGAGCTGATCGGCGTCGCCGTGAACGCCGCCTGCACGAACCTGAATCCGGACGGGACGCGACGGCACATCCGCAAAGCGATCGAAGCGGGCGCGACACGAGATGAAGTCCTGTTCGTTCTCAAGTGCGCAGCGGTGATGTCGATCCACTCCTGCAGCCTTGGTGCACCGATTCTGCTGGACGAGGCGAAGTCCGCGGGCGCGCGGCTCAAGGCGAAGCCGGAGGCCCCAACCCCGGCGTGCGACCAGATGAAGGCCATCGGTCAGTGGAACACGGCGTGGGACCCGTTCTACGAACTCGATCCCGCGTGGACCGACGAGTTCATGGCGACCGGTGCGGGGATCTACGGGAGCGGCGTCCTGCCCGCGAAGGATGTGGAACTGCTGAGTATTGCCTTCGACGCCTCGTACACGCACATGTTTGCCCCGGGGACGCGGCGCCACATCCACAACGCGCTGCAGGCAGGCGCAACGATCGAGGAGATCATGGAAGTGCTGAAGCTCTGCGTCGCGCAGGGCGTGCAGGCCTTGAACCTCGGAGTGCCGATCCTCGCCGAGGAACTGGCTCAGCAATCCCCGCCGCTGGAGTGATCCGACGCGGGATCGATCTGTCGGAGGGCGATGCGATGGCAACAGAAAAGCACAGTCGCGCCGGGTTTAAGGAGCGCGCAATCGAGGAGTTCAAACTCTACTGGGTCATCGCCCTCTATCTCTGGGTGTTCCTCGGATCGTTCACGATCTATCGCAGACTGGTCACCGCCGAGACGGGCGTTGCCTACCTGAACTACGGGATCGCGCTGATCGAGGCTCTGATCATCGCCAAGGTCATCCTCATCGGGAAGATGTTCGGCTTCAGCCGGCGCTATGAGGACAGGCCGCTGATCGTGCCGGTGCTCTACAAGGCGGTCCTGTTCGGCGTGCTCGTGTTCCTGTTCGGCATCGTCGAACACCTTGTCGAAGGGTGGCTCCATGGGGAGGGCGTGCTGGGCGGGCTGCGCAAGCTCGGCGATCTCGGCGGAGACGAACTCGGCGCGCGCGCGCTGATGCTGATCGTGGCCTTCGTTCCGTTCTTTGCCTTTGGTGAGATCGGCCGCGTGCTGGGCGCCGACAAGCTTGCGGCAATGTTTTTTTCAAAGCGCGATGCGGCCGACGGTGCCCGAAATTCGGTATGACCAATCGAACGCGACGCCACACTTTGGCCGTTTGGTACGACAGCCTGCAGGGGGTGTGACATGAAGAAGATCAAGATGGCCGATCCACGGACGGCTCGGGTTGCCGATCTCAGGCAGGGTCAGTACGCGGACGGCAGTGCACTCGACGACGTTCAGTATCTCGAGTGCAAGCTGATTCTTAAGACGGACGAGTTCACGTCACCGAAGGGATTCAGGAAGTACGCCAGGCTGGTCGCGCAGGCCGCCAGGGAATGCGGCGTCGGATTCGACACCTCGACGGCCAAGGGTTCACGGCCGGCGATCCGCGAAGTGATGTTCATGGACACCGAGGATTTCAGGCTCTACAACAGCGCGTTCATCCTGCGGCGGCGTGTTCGATTCGAGGACGGGTTTCCAGTCGAGGAGCCGGAAGTTGTCTTCAAGTTCCGCCATCCGGACCAGCAGCAGGCGGCGGAAGTCGACGTCCGGCCGAATCTTCCAGAGGACTACCGGATCAAGTTCAAGGCCGAAGCCCTGCCGCTGAAGGATCGTCTCGGCGGCTATCGCCTGCTCTACTCGCACAACGCGCAGTTCCCGCTGAGCCACGCGCCGGGAGGAGATCGCATGGCGATGGAGAGGTTGGGCGAAATCTTTCCGGCACTGAGATCGTTGAACAAGAAGAAGGACGACCGGGTGTCGCTCGTGAACCAGACGATCGTCGAAGAAGTGCTTCAGGACCTGGGCACGCTCGACTTCGGCAAGGGTGTCACGGCGGATGCCAACGTCGCGCTGTGGCGCACTCGCGGCGAGCACCTGCCGCTGGTGGGCGAGTTCGCATTCCAGGTGAAGTTCAAGCGTCGCGCCGACGTGCACGACAAGGCGCGCGAACGCTGTGCGAAGTTCTTCATCCGCCTGCAGCAGATCGGCAGCGCGTGGATCTACCTCGGAGCGACCAAGACCGGCATGGTCTATCGGCTGAAGGGCAATCCGCCGCAGGCCCATGAGTAGCGTAGCGGTCCGCGCAGCGCAGCCCAACATCGGCTCCGCATGAGTTACGTGACGTCCCTCGAGGAAATCCTCTGGGGGATCACCCTGGTTGCCATCACCATGGCAATTCACGGTTGCGGGATGCTGGCAACGCTGTTCGCGAGCCATGCACTGAAGCAGGGAGGCGAACGCCCGATCTCGTTCTTCCGCGGTGGCGCCGTCCTGATCGTGGCGAGCTGGATGATCGTCCTGATCCATCTGACCGAACTGCTCGTCTGGGCCGCCTTCTTCCTGTGGCAGCGCGCGATGCCCAGTCCCAGCGCGGCCTACTACTTCGCGCTGATGCAATACACCACGGTGGGAAGCAGCTTCAGTTTGCCGCTGCGGTTCCGGCTGCTCGATGGCATGCTGCCAATCGCCGGATTGATGACGTTCGCCTGGTCGACCGGCGTCCTGTTCACGCTGGCGCAGGAGTTCCAGAGCACGCAGCTCTCGGCCATGCATGCGCGCCGGAAGGTGCGCCGCGAAGCACTGTTGAAGGGGCATGAGTCGTGAGTGCCTTGGGACGATTCATCGAGGACGACCTGCGCGGCATCCACTATGCCGTCAGCATCTTCATCGCGACGACGATACTGTGGATCCTCGTCAAGAAATTCGGGGACGCCAACCCGATCTGGGCCATCAGTTCAATGGTGGCCACCAGCGACCCGCAGATGAAGCAGGCGCTGTCGACCTTCAATGGCCGCATCCTCAATACGCTGCTTGGGTGTGCGGTCGGACTGCTGTTCGTGTGGCTTGGGCATACGGAGTGGCAACTGCCGTTCGCGATGGCGGTGACGGTGATCGTTTCCTCGTATCTCATCCGGATTCCGACGATGTGGCGCCAGGCGCCGATCACGGCCGCGATCGTCATCGCAGGCGGACTGCAGCACCACGACAGGCTGACCGGAATGGAGCAGGGTGTGCGCCGCGTGGGCGAAGTGCTGTTCGGTTGCGTGGTGGGCATCGCAGTCGCGTGGCTTCTGTCGAAGATCTGGCCGTTGCCGGAGCCCCGCGGCGCGAACGCCTCACCCAAGTAAAGTCGCGACCCTGCGCAATCCGCTGCGTGAGACCAACTGGCCATCGGGGGAAGAATGAGAAGAACATTCGGCTCGCTTTGCCTCGCGATCGCCGCGAGCGGCGGTGTTCTGGCCCAGGCGCCAACTGTGCCGGGCTCGAGTCCGGCCGCTGCGGTTCCGGGTCAGCCCACGGCGGCGCCGACGACCGGCGACCGCTGGCCGAAGACGGCCGAGCTCGGCGGCGCGACGTACACCGTCTATCAGCCGCAACTCGACAGCTGGGACATGTCAGATCTGACCGCTCACGCTGCCGCGTCGGTACTGCCGCCGGGCAGCCAGACACCGGTGTTCGGGGTCCTGAAGTTGACGGCGAGGACCGAGGTCGACCGGCTTGGGCGCACCGTGTACTTCAAGGACACGACTGTGCAGAGCGCGAATTTTCCTTCGGAGCCGACCTGGGCGACGACCTACCTGCGGGCGTTCCAGGCGCTGTTCGTAAAGGGCCCCTTTACCGTATCGCTCGACCGCATGGAAGCGGCACTGAAGATACTCAACGCGCAGAACCAGGCGAAGTCGGTGCCGGTGCGCAACCCGGTGCCGCAATTCGTGTTCTCGACCACGCCTGCCGTGCTGGTCACGATCGACGGCGACCCCGCGTGGCGCCGGGTTGCCGGAACGCCGTATGAGCGCATTCTCAATACGCGGCCGCTGCTTCTGCGCGACGGCTCCGGGACGATCTATTTCCATCTCTTCGATGGTTTTCTGAAGGCGCCGGGTCTTGCGGGCCCGTGGTCTCTGGCCGGAGCCGTTCCGACGGCGATGGCCAAGGCCGCTGCGGATCTTGCGGCGAGCGGGGCGGTCGACCTGATGGAAGGGCCCGCCGACGAGAAGACGGGAAAGAGACCGTCGCTAACCCCCGGCGCGCCGGGCGTGGTCGTCGTGACGAAGCCGACCGAACTCATCGTCACTGACGGCAGGCCCGATCTCGAGACGCTTGAGGGCACGGACCTGCTCTACATCAAGAACACCGACGCGAATGTCTTTGTCGATCTCGCCGGCCAACAGGCGTACGTGCTCGTGAGCGGACGGTGGTTCACGGGCCCTGCAGGGTTCAAGGGTCCGTGGCAGCACGTCGCGGCCGCAGATCTGCCCGCGGGCTTCAAGCAGATTCCGGACAACAGTCCGAAGGAAAACGTGAAGGCCGCGCTTCCCGGGACGCCGCAGGCCAAGGAAGCGATGATCGCGACGCAGATTCCGCAGACGGCTCAGGTCGATCGCGCCAAGGCGACCTACGCGCCGCAGGTGGCGGGCGCCCCGGACGTGAAGCCGATCGAGGGCACGCAACTCAAATATGTGGCCAACTCGTCGGTGCCTCTGATTCAGGTGCCCGGCGGCACGTGGTTCGCGCTGCAGAAGGCGGTGTGGTTCACGGCACCAAGGCTGCAGGGACCCTGGCTCGTCGCCGCGTCGGTGCCGGCTGAGATCTATTCGATCCCGCCGAGTTCACCGCTGTACTACGTAACATACGCCAAGGTCTACGACTCGACGCCGACGACGGTGACCGTTGGCTATCTGGCGGGCTACATGGGGAGCTACGTCGCAGATGGCACGGTCGTGTACGGCACGGGTTACGACTACGCGCCCTATATCGGGTCCAGCGTCTGGTACGGCGCACCGGTGACGTACGGATACGCCGCAGGCATGGCCTGGACGCCTTGGACCGGCTGGGGCTATGGCTTCGGCATGGGCTGGGCCTATGGCGCCGCGTGGGGTGCCGCCGCGTGGGGCTGGGGCGCCGCGCCCTACTGGGGCGCGTACGCCGGGGCCGCTTGGGGCGCGAACGGTGCCTACGGGGTCTGGGGCCCCAACGGGTGGGCCGCGAGTTCCGGCAACGTCTATCACCAATGGGGCAACACCTCTGCGGTGTCGCACTACTCGTCCGGCTACAACGCGTGGACCGGCAAGGCGTGGTCCGGAGAGGCCGGTCACTCGTACAACTCGCAGACCGGACGGATCTCGGCCGGCCAGCGCGGCACGGTCGAGAACGTCTACTCGGGCAACTACGCGAGCGGAACGCGCGGCGCGACCTACAACCCGACCACGGGTGTCTCCGCATCCGGAGCGCGCGGCACGGTCGGCAATGCGTACACGGGTCAATCCACCAACGTCTCCCACGCGAATGTCAGCGGCCCCGGTGGCAATGAGGCGCGCACCGCAACCGTGGGCAACGATCACTACGCCGACGTGAACGGCAACGTCTACAAGAACACCGGCAGCGGCTGGGAGCAGCACAATAGCAACGGCAGTTGGAGCAGCGCGAGCAGCGAAGGCTCGCACTCGATGGAATCGGAGCAGGAGGCGAGGGACAACGGCGAGCGACGTTCGTCTGCCTCATCGTATGGCGGCGGCGACCACAGCTACGGCGAGGGATTCCGCGGCGGCGGCAGCGAGCCGGAGTCTCGTGGCGGGTCCGGCGGTGGTGAATCCCGCGGCGGTGGAGGTTTCCGCGGTGGCGGAAGAGGCCGGCGCTGAGCGGTCATCGACCGTTGACTGAATGCATAAGCACCGGCTCGCCCCGATGGTCGGTGACGGTTGTTGTTGAATGAGGCAGTTCGTTTTTCACCTTGGACAGGAGTGGACATGAACCGACGCCAGTTCGCAGCCTTCTTCCTCGTCGCCGGGTCGGCGGCGACATGCGCGTTTGCGCAGAACGAAAACCTCCCTCGCAACCGTGGCGGAGGGGGCGGCCAGCCCGTGGGCGTGTACAAGGTCCTGTCGATCGACACCTACGCGCGCACCGTGGATCTGAAGGGCGCCGACGGCTCCGTGTCCACGGTCAAGGTTCCGGAGGGTGTGTACGAGCTGAGCAAGCTCAACGTCGGCGACACAATCCAGGTCAACTTCTACACCCCGGACGCGATGAATCCCGGGTTGCGTGCCGCGTCGATCTGGCCGGTCGGCAGATAGCGGTCGAAGCGTTGCGTCCGTCGGTTTCATCGCGCGGATGCCGAGTGGACTCGATGACCGCCTGACTTTCGGCGGATAGCTTCGCGCCGAAGCTCGCTCCGCGGGCGCGCCAGACGCCGGCATTGCGGTCGAGCACCCACCGCGACCGTTCCAATCGCGGGCGCGCGCCAGATGCCCGAGACGACGTCACTGCGGCTCAGCGAAATCGCCAATCTGCTCGGATACGCTGAGTCGAGCTCTCTGGTGCGCGCGTTTTGCCGGTGGTCCGGGACGACGCCAGCGCGCCGGCGCCGGTCCGAGGCGTCGCAGCGGGCCGTTCGATTGTGAGGAACCTTCCGCGGCGTATCACCTACTCGCAGCACCTGCAGAAAGAATCCGCTTGCCTGCGCGTGGGGCGACGCCGCGGCGCACTGCCGCAGTCCGCGTTGCGGCCCGAGCGCCATCACTCCTGCTCCCGGCCGCCGTCGCACGAGCTGCGCGTCGCGTCGCCGCCTGTTTGAGCCCGTCAAAAGCGGACTGGACCTGACCTGCCAGCTCGGACAGATGCGGCAGGCTTGCGCCGTTCGCGACGAAGCCGAAGCCCATCGCCCCGTCGTGCGAGGTCAGCGTCACGTTGAGCCCGATCCCTGCGCCGACGGCCGAGACCGGGTACACGCCGGCGAGCCGTGCACCGTGCAGGTAGAGCGGCGCACGCGAGCCCGGCACGTTGGACAGGAAGAAGTTGGCCAGATGACCAGTGACGCGTCCGATGCGGGTCGCGCCGGCGGCTTCGCCGATGCCCAGTGCGGAAAGACCGTAGAGCATCGCTGCGTCCTTGCCCATGGCGCGGAGTTCTTCCTTGCCTGCGCCCATCGAATTGATCACGTGCTGCAGGCGCGCCTCGATGCCCGCGTTCGGTGAGGCCATCGGCGCGAAGATGGCCGAAGCCTTGGTCGTCGCCGCGGTGTCATCGGCGTCACGCAGCGACACGGGGCAGAGCGCGATCAGCCGCTTGCGCGCCCGGTGTCCGACGCCCTTCAGGTAGGCGTGCACACCGGCATCGACGATCGTTGCCGCCACGTCGTTGATCGTGCCGCCGTACACCTTGCCGACGGCGCGCATCTCCTCGAGCGGCAGCGCGAGCGTCGCGAACGACCGCGGCGAGCGGATCGGCTGGTTCAGCAGCGTGTGCGGCGCGCGGAACGGCTCGCTGCCACGGTCGGCGCTCGAGCGCAGGCGGTCGAATGCCTTGCGCAGCAGTCCCACCGAAAGGTCTTTCAGTGCGGTTGTCTGGCGCAGCGCGGCCTGGTTGAGGCTCACGAGATGGCGAAATGCGCTGGAAGGAGGCGCCTGCTGCGCCGGCCGCGTCATCTCGAGCGCGTAGAACGGCGCGGGTGCCGCGCCGTCGGGGCTGCTCGCCATGCTGCCGGTGATGCGCATCATCGCCGACATGCCGTCGACGATCGCATGATGGATCTTGAAGTAGAGCGCGAACTGGTTCTGCGGCAGGCCTTCGATGACCCAGACCTTGAAGGCCGGGCGGTTGCGGTCCATCACCGGCTCGTGCAGATCCTCGATCAGCCGCAGGAAGGACTCGTAGGCGGAGCCGGCGGGCATCGCAACGTGCTGCACATGGTGATCCATGTCGATCGCGTGCGTGACCCTCCAGTGCGGACCGGTACGACCGACCATCTCGGCGACGTAGTTGAACGGCGCCACCGGCTTCGCTGCGCGATAGTCCTGCACGATCCGGCGCACGACCTCATTCGCGCCCTTGCGCAGCGGCGGCAGGTCGAACAGCAGCACAGCGCCGACGTGCTTCGGGCTGTTCGGCGTCTCGGTCAGCAGGAACATCAGGTCCATCGGTGCGATGGGGCGGGACATCGGGGCTCCTCGGTCTCGGATCGGGCGGACGGCGGGTCGTCGCCATGCACAGGGCGAAGCCTAGGGTGCGAAACCGGAGGACGGCACCCCCCGGTCCGGGTGGAACCGGCGGAGCGGGCTCAGCGGGCCCAGCGCAGCAGGGCGAGGACGAGCAGCGCGAGAAAGACTGTTTCGCCGACCATCAGGGCGATCGGCTTCCAGCCGACGGCGACGAGTTCCCGCAGTTGCGTTTTCATGCCGATTCCGGCAATCGCCGCGACCAGGCACCAGCGCGACAGGTCGTTGCCGAACTCGATCACCGGCTTCGGGATCCAGCCCAGACTCCCGACGACAACCAGCACGGCGAAGGCGACGGCGAACCAGGGCAGCAGCGGCGGACGCGCAGCGCCCGGTTCGCCCTGCAGGCCGCCGATGCCGAGCCGCGTGACCATGACGGCGACGACGATGACCGGCAGCAGCATCGCGACGCGCATCAGTTTCACGAGCGTGGCGGCATCGCCCGCCTCGCGCGAGATGCTGTACCCGGCGCCGATGACCTGCGCGACGTCGTGGATCGTGCCGCCGAGGAAGATGCCCGCATCCGCCGGGCCGAGATGGAGCGCCTGCACGACCATCGGGTAGACGACCATGGCCAGCGTCGACAGCGTGCTGACACCGATCACCGTGAACAGCGTGGCACGCTCCTTCATCGGGTGATGCGGCAACGCTGCCGCAAGTGCGAGCGCTGCGGACGCACCGCAGATCGCGGTCGCGCCGCCGGTCAGCAGCCCGAACAGCCCGCGAAAGCCCGCGAGCTTGGCGGCGCCAACCGAAACGAGGATCGTCAATGCCACGCTTGCGACCACCAGCAGCGGCGGAAACCAGCCGAGCGCGCTCACCTGGTCCATCGTGATGCGCAGCCCGAGCAGCGCCACGCCGATGCGCAGCACCTCGCGCCCCGTGAAGCCGATGCCTGCCTTGCAGGGGCCTTCGATCGACAGGAAGTTCATCGCCATGCCGAGCAGCAGGGCGAACAGCATCACCGGCGCGCCGTAGTGCTGCGAGAGGAAAGTGGCGGCGGCTGCCACCACGGCGCACGCCAGCACGCCGGGAAACAGCGCGCGGGCCAGCGACGGCAGCCCGCCGATCGTCAGGGTGGTCATGGCGGTTCTATGCGGATGCCGGGGCGCCGTTCGGAGCGACGCTTTCGACTTCGACCGTCACCGTCTGCACGCGCTTCAGGTCGGGCTCGTAACTGCGCGATGCCATCAGGAAGAAGACCGCGGCGAGGACGCCGAAGGCAGGAATCACCGTCAATGCGGTCTGCAGGCCGATCGCGTCAGACAGGACCCCGGTGATGAAGGGGCCAGCCGCGAGCCCGAACAGGTTCTGAAAGAGCGATAACACTGACGCACCGGTGGCGCGGACACCCGGATGAATGACGTCCATCACAACGGCCGAGACCGGGCCAACCGTGCAGGTCATCATGAATCCACCCAGGGCAATCAGCGCGAACTGGACCGGCGAATCGAGGCTGCCAGTCGCGGCGAATGTCGGCATCAGGATGCCGAGTGTCACAAGGACGAGGAATGTCAAGGCATGCAGCTTGGTTCGCGCGCGGCGCGTGCCGGCGCGGTCGACGACCATACCCCAGACGAGGCTGCCCGCCGCGCCGCATAGAACGACCAGCGCCGCTTTCACCGCTGCCTGCTCCGGCGCGAGCCCGTGAAAGCGGTTGAGGAAGCTCGGCAGCCAAGCCCAGACAGCCGACACGACGATCAGCTGCGAGGCCGCGCCCAGGCATACCCACAGCATCGTCCGCGACCGCAACAGGGCGCGCGCGATGAAGCGCGCGGTCGCGCCCGCCGACTGCGTGGCGCGGTCGAGTTCCGGGGTCAGGTCGACCGTGCGGTAGTCGCGCACCTTGAGGTACAGCAGCGCCAGGACCAGGCCGGGAATGCCCACTACGCCGAACGCGGCCTGCCAGCCCCAGCGCGAAGCGATCAGTCCACCAAGCATCACGCCGAGCACCGAGCCGACCGACGCGGTGGCGAAGAACGCCGCGAGCAGCATCGAGCGCATCCGCGCCGGAAATACGCTGGCGATCAGCGCTGCGCCGACCGAGCCGTAACCGGCTTCGCCGAGACCGACGACAGCGCGCGCCGCGAGCAGCTGGCCGTAGTTCCGAGTGAACATGCACGAGATCGAGGCGAGGCTCCACGCCATTGCCATCACGACAATGCTCTTGACGCGGCTGTAGCGGTCGGCGAGCAGCGCGACAGGCAATGCACCGAGCGCGACCGTCACCGAAACTACCGAGACCAGCGCGCCGAGCTCCTTGTCCGACAGGCCCCAGTCGGCTTTCATGTGGGGGAACAGCGAAACAATGACCTGGCGATCGATGTAGTCGAACAGCATCAGGCTGATCGTCATCACGAACGCGAACCACGCGGCCCCGCGCCCGATCAGGTACTCGTTCGGGCGGTCCCGTCTCGAATCGAGCGCGTGCAGGTCCATGGCGTCGGCGCGTGAGCGTGGCGAAGCGGAGTCAGGGGACGAGGACGGTCGCACCGACCGTCTTGCGCGACTCGAGCGCGCGATGGGCTTCCGCCGCGTCGGCGAGCGCAAACGTCTGCTTGGGCTCGCTGGTGATCTTGCCGGCGAGCACGAGGCCGAACAGTTCATCTGCCATCGCCAGCATGTGCGAGCGGGGCGTCGCGTAGTGCACCATTGCCGGCCGCGTGACCCAGATCGAGCCCTTGACCGCGAGCAGCGTCGTGTCGATGACGACGGGACCCGAGCTGGTGCCGTTGCTGACCAGCGTGCCGCGCACATGCAGGCTGTCGAGCGATGCCATCAGCGTGTCCTTGCCGACCGAGTCGTACACGACCGGCACGCCCTTGCCGTCGGTCAGTTCGCGCACGCGCCTCGCGATGTCCTCGCGGCCGCTGATGATCGTGTGCGCGCAGCCGTTCGCCTTGGCAATCTCGGCCTTCTCGTCGGAGCTGACGACGCCAATCATCTTCACGCCGATCGCGCGCGCCCACTGGCAGGCGATGAGGCCGACGCCGCCCGCGGCGGCGTGGTACAGGAACGTCTCGCCGCCCTTCAGCGGATAGACCTGACGGAACAGGTACTGCACCGTCATGCCCTTCATGATGATCGTCGAAGCCGTGCGATCCGAAATTCCGTTTGGCAGCGGAATCAGCACGTCCGCGGGCATGACTCGCACATCCGAGTACGCACCCTGCGGGCCGAGCAGATACCCTACGCGGTCGCCGACCTTGACGTCGGTGACACCGGGTCCCACCGCTTCGATGACACCGACGGCGTCAGAGCCGAGTCCGTTGGGTAGCGGCAGCGGATAGCGGCCGGTGCGGAAATACGTGTCGATGAAGTTGACGGCAATGAACGAATGGCGCACGCGCGCCTGGCCGGGACCGGGCTCGCCGACCTCCACGTTCTCGAACTTCAGGACCTCGGGTCCGCCGGTTTCATGAAAGCGAATGGCTTTAGGCATTTCCTGCTCCGCTAGACCGGGCGGTCGCCGATCACTCCGGCGCGCTCGAGGTTGCGCACGGCCGGCCAGAAGTCCTGGACTGCGTAGTGCTGCGTGCACCGGTTGTCCCAGATTGCGACGGTGTTCTTGCGCAGGCGCCGGCGCACCTGATATTCCGGAATGAACGCCTGGCTGATCAGGTACTGCAGCAGATTCGCGGCGCCCGGCGCGTAGTCCAGGCCGACGCGGACGTTCTCCGGCGTGTGGAAGTTGGTGAAGTGCGTCGTGAAGCTGTTGACGTACAGGCACTTTGCACCGGTTTCAGGATGCGTGCGTACGACCGGGTGCTCGGCATCAGGGAACTGCGCCTTCAGTGCGAGCCGCTTCTCGATCGGCATCACGGCGCCGAAGGTCGCTTCGATCGAATGGCGCGCGCGCAGTCCCGCGATCTGTTTCTTGGTCTGCTCGGACAGGCGCTCGTAGGCGAGCTCCATGTTGCACCAGATCATGTCGCCGCCAACCGCTGGCGCTTCGGTGCAGCGAAGCACGGCCCCGAACTGCGGGCATTCACGCCAGGTCGCGTCGCAGTGATATGCGTTCTCGTACTGCTCGGCGCGCGTGTCCGGTCCCTTGTGGATGAGGACCAGGCCCGGATGATCGGGGTCGCTGCCGACTACCGGATGATCCTCGAGGGGTCCGAAGCGCCGCGCAAACGCGGCGTGCTCGGCCCGAGTGATGTCTTGGTTCTCCAGGAACAGCACCTTGTGCTTCAGCAGCAGCGATCTGATTTCGGCGAACAACGCTTCGTCGCGCGCCGCATCACCGAGGTTCACGTCATGCAGCTCGGCACCGATCGCGCAGGTGAGTGGCTCGACCTCGATCGAGGTTTTCACGCCACCATTGCCGCCGGAGAGGGTCGTCGCAGTCATCACGGATGTGCGGGCCGGATCAGGCGGCGCGCGCGTCGGTCTTTGCAGTATCCGCCAGTTCGGCGATGAAGACCGGGGCAAGCGGCCACTCGCCGTAGCCGGAGGCAGGGTTCAGGTGACCCACTTCGCCAAGGTCGACCAAGCGGCTGCCCCAGTCGTCCGCAAGTTCGGCGACACGCTCGAAACGGCCGAGTGGATCGTTGCGGCTTGCCGCGACGATGCTGGGGAACGGCAGCCTCTTGCGCGGCACCGGCAGCCAGCCGCCGGCACGCAGTGCGTCGATGGTCGGATAACCCTCCGGCATCGGGGCTTCGAAGTCCGGTGGCGTCGCCAGCAGCGCGCCGCGGATCACGCGGCGGGTGCGGTTGGGCCACGCGGCCCAGTGGGCCAGCATGATCACGCCGCCGCTGTGGGCGACGATCACCACTGGCCCGCCGATCGACATGAGCTCGCGGTCGATGGCCTCGACGCGCGCCGCGCGGTCCAAGTTGTCGCGACCCATCGGCGGCACCGTGCGCACTCGCGGCAACTTCCCCGCGAGCAGCGTCTGCCAGTGCGCCTCGACGTGATCGCGCAACCCCGGGACGATGAGGACAGTCGGAGCCGGCATCGTCAAGCGGCCTTGCGCAGATAGCCCTGCTGACGCCCCTTGGCGTTGGGCGCGAAGCCGTTGGCTGTCAGCGTCTCCTCGACGGTGTCGTAGAACGTGCCGATCTTGAGTATGTCGCGCGCCTGCTGGTGCGTGGCGATCGGACGGCCGAATTCCTTGGCGATCCGAACGAGTTGCCTGATCTGCTCGACCGTCGACATCTTCTGGGTGCGCGACTGGTTCCAGAGGTTGTCCTCGATGCCGCAGCGCACGTGCAGGCCCATCGCCATCCCGATCATGTTGATCGGCAGGACGTTGCGCATGCTCGATTCGACCGTGACCATGGCGCCGTCGGGCAGCGCCCGCACGAAATTCGCGAGGTTGTAGATATTCGGCGCATCCATGCCGCCAGAGATCGCGACCCAGTTGAGTACGAGCGGGCCTTTGTAGACGCCGCGGCGGATCAGCCGCTCGACCGTCTCGAAGCTGTTCAGGTTGTAGAACTGGAAGGCGCTCTGGATGCCGGCGGCCGAAAGACGCTTGATGTGCTCCTCGACGAAGCTCGGTGTCGACGGAACGACCATCTCGCTGTAGGCGCGGAAGCCTTCGGGCGTGCCGAGCGACGTGCCGGCGACGTCATCGAGTTCCATGTGCTCGACGACGTTCATCTGCGTCGTGTTGACGGTCACCGTCACCTGCTCCGGCTTCGGGTCGAGCTCGGCCAGCATGTGACGCGTGTCGTCCGACAGCCACTTGGCGACGGCATGTTCGCCGACCGGCGCGAACGATATCGATCCGCCGACCTGCAGGATCATCTCGGGGCAGGCCTTGCGGATGCCGGCCAGCAGTTCGTTGAACTTCGACAGGTGCTTGCTGCCCTTGCCGTCGAGCTCGCGCACGTGCACATGCAGAACCCGCGCGCCGGCCTCATAGCAGTCGACCGCCTTGCGGATCTGGTCTTCCATTTTCACCGGGATGTCCTCGGGGAAGTCGGAAGGAATCCATTCAGGGCCGTAAGGCGCGGCGGTGATGACCAGCGGGTCCTGGTTTTCGGGGAAGAGGTGGCCGTCGAGGAAGTTCATGTCTGTTTCCTGTCTTAGTCGGAATGCGGGTTCGGAAAATTCAGTCGGGGCTGATCAGAACGGCTTGTCGCCGATGATCCCGGCGCGTTCCATCTTGCGGTGGCACGGCGGATAGTCCATCACCGCGTAGTGCTGCGTGGAGCGGTTGTCCCACATCGCCATGCTGTTGGGCTTCCAGCGCCAGCGCACCTGGTATTCGGGAATGAACGCCTGGCTGATCAGGTAGCGCAGCAGGTCACTGCCGCCATGCGAGTAATCCTGGCCGTAGCGGACGTGTTCCGGCGTGTGGAAGTTGGTGAAGTGCGTCGTGAAGGCGTTGACGAAGAGAATCTTCTCGCCGGTCTCCGGATGAGTGCGCACCACCGGGTGCTCGGCGTCGGGAAACTGGGCCTTCAGCGCCAGGCGCTTTTCGGCCGGCATCGCGGCGCCGAAGCTCGCTTCGATCGAGTGGCGCGCGCGCAGGTTGGCGATCTTCGCCTTGATGTCCTCGGGCAGCTTCTCGTAGGCCAGCACCATGTTGGCCCACATCGTGTCGCCGCCGA
>Ga0335084_10001719_pt1 | contig 20665 bp, 20 predicted proteins | sample Lox_Sample_44_FD_206721 | JGI IMG/M metagenome (GOLD analysis project Ga0335084, IMG submission 206721) | Soil microbial communities from Loxahatchee National Wildlife Refuge, Florida, United States - Lox_Sample_4.4 | ecosystem: Environmental > Terrestrial > Soil > Wetlands | place: USA...
GCGACGCCCTCGTGTGCTACGCGATCGGCCTCTACGCCTACTCCGGGGTGAAGGTCCTCGCCCCGGCGTTCTACGCGCTCGACGAGCCGCGCGTGCCGGTCGTGGCGAGCTTCGCCGGCATGGCCGCCAACGTGGGGCTGAACGCGGCGCTCTGGCCGGTGCTCGGCCACCGCGGCGTCGCGCTGGGCACGTCGCTCGCGGCCTGGGTGAATTACCTCGTCCTCGTGCGCGCCTTCGAGAAGGACCACGGCGGACTGGGGAACGCGGGCCTCGTCCGTCAGCTCGGGCTCGTGCTCGCCGCCTGCGCGCCCATGGCCGGGGCGGCCTGGGCCACGCGCGAGGCGCTCGCGAGGCTGGCGCTGCACGGCCTCGGGCGCCAGCTGGCGCTCGGGCTGGGACCGGTCCTCGTGGGCGGCCTCGTCTACCTCGCCGCGGCGCGGGCCCTCCGGCTGCCCGAGCTGGAGGAGCTCGCGGGCGCGCTGCGGCGGCGGGGGCGCAAGACCTGAGCCGGCCGGCGTGCGTTCACGGCCCGTCGGGCACGGGCGTCCTCGACGCACCCGCGGCCGCCGTGCCCCACACCCGCTCGCACCGGGCGGCGAAGGCGGCCCGCGCCGCGGGGAGCCGGGAGCGGAGGCCCTCGGGCAGCATCGCGTACACGCGGTCGAGCACGTCGGGCGCGACGCCGTGCGAGCTCCACGCGAACCCCTCCGCGTAGAGCGCGACCATGGCCTCGTCGAGCGGCGGCACCTCGAAGCGGAGGACCTTCCGGAGGAACGGCACGATCTCCGCCTCCTCCTTCGCGAGATGCGGGTCGAGGAACGCCTTCAGCTCCGCCACGACGGCCGCGGCGTCCCGCGCCGCGCCGCGCTCCCGGATCCGGCCGAAGGCGGCGTCGCCGCGGGCGAGGAGCGGGTCGATGCGCCGGTGGTCCTCGCCGAGCGCGGCGACCACGGGCGCGACCTCGGGATGGTCCTTCGCGAGGCCGGGGAGGATGGTGCCGTCCTCCATCGCGTGATGGCCGTGGAGCGCGGCGTGGTAGCCCTTCCACTCCTCGGCGAGCGCCGCGGCGCGCGGCGGTGGATCGTCGGCGAGCGCCCGCGCGAAGCGGGCGAGGTCCCGGCGGAACGCGTGGTGCGACATCATGAGCATCGTCGCCATCGACGCGGCCCCACCGGCGTCGAGGAAGTCGGGAGCGGGCATGGATCGAGCACCTAGGGCCGGGTCCACCGCTCCGCACGGGATTTCGCGCGGCGCTACCCCACGAAGCCGATGGCGAGGTTGAGCGCGAGCCCCAGGATCGCGGTCGTGAAGGCGAAGGACTGCACCGCATGGAACAGCACCGCTCGGCGGATCTGCGGGCTCGCGATCGAGACGTCGGAGGTCTGGAAGCAGGTGCCGATGGTGAACGAGAAGTAGGCGAAGTCGAGCAGATCGGGCGCGGCGCCGCCCGGGAACCCGAGGCCGCCCACGCCCTCGTCGTCCTCGCGGTAGTAGAGGTGGGCGTAGCGCAGCGCCCACGAGGAGTGGGTGAGGAGCCACGAGCCGGCGACGGCGGCGAGGCACAGGGCCACCCACGTGCCGGCGTGATCGGGGGCGAGCCGGTGCGCCTGCCGCATCACGCCGGCCGCCGCGAAGAGGCTCACGCTGCTCGTGAGGACCGAGAGGACGAACACGGTCCGCCTCCCGGGATCGTCGGCCGCGGCGCGCCGGGCGGTCTCCGCCGGGTCGGCGTGCCAGATGACCGTCCAGAGGAGGACGAGGAGGGCGAGCGCGAAGCCGTTCCAGCCCACGACGAGACGGAGGGCGGGCACCTCGGCCGGCATCCAGAACGCCGCCACGATCCCGATCGAGACCGCCACCGTGAGGCGCACCACCGCCCGGCGCGGCACGATGCGCGGGACGCTGCGGGTCCGGGCCAAGGCCTAGCTCTTCGGATCGATCGGCGGGATGACCGTCCGCGTGCGGTCGGCGGACGGGTCGGGAGCCATGCCCTCGTCGAGCAGCTGCGAGGCGATGGCGAGCGCCTTGCGGACCTTGTCCCGCACCTTCTCGTCCGCCCGGATCTTCTGGTACGCCTTCAGGACCCGCTCCTCGTTCTTCAGGGCGGTGCCCTCCAGCTCGGCGAGGCGCTTCTCGAGCGCCGGGGAGCCCTTCTCCCCCGCCTGCGCCCTCGCCGCCGTGAGCTGTGCGGTGACCGAGGCGAGCTGGGCCTCGGCCTTCTCGAGCTCGCGCTGCAGCGCGCCGGCCTTCTCCAGCGCGGAGGCGTCCGCCTCGGTGCGCCTCCTCGCCTCGGACTGGGCGCCCTCGGCGCGCTTCTCGGCGTCGCCGGCACGGCGTTCCGCCTCGGCGGCCCGCCTCTCCGCCTCGGCCCGCGCCCGGGCGGCCTCCTCGGCGCGCCGCTCGGCGGCGGCCAGGCGTTCCTCGAGCTCGCTCCGGTCGCCGGCCTTCTCGCGGGCCTCGCGGACCTGGGCCTCGGCCTCCTCCGCCCGACGCGCCAGGGCGGCGATCTTGTCCTTCGCGGTCCTGAGCTCGGACTCGCGGCTGAGCAGCTCGCTGCGCGAGTCGGAGAGCGACGCTCGCACCTCGGCGAGCTCGCGCTCGAGCCGGTCCGCCTGGGCGCTGCCGGTCGCGGGCGCCGGCGCGGTCGTCCGGCCCGGGCCTGCCGCCGCGGGCACCACCCGCGTGGCGGGCGAGCGCGGCGGGGGCGTGAGGGCGCGCAGCGAGGGAAGGGTGGGGGCGTCGGCGTCGAGCCCCTTGGCCTCGTCCTCGTCGAGCAGCTTGATCCCCGCAGCGCGCAGGAGATCGGCGCTGGCGCCGCGGAGGGGCAGGTCCCCGGTCTTCTCGTCGTCGTTCCCCGGACCGCCGGCGCCGTGCGCGGGGAGCCCGTCGTCGTCGCCCAGCGCTCCGAGCGCGGAGTCGTCGCCGAACGGCGAGGAACCGCGGTCCTCCTCCGGGAGCGAGGCGGCCGCGGCGTCGAGGTCGTCCGAGCCCACCGGACGGTCGAGGTCGCCGCCCAGATCGAGCTCGAGGCCCGAGCCGAGCTCGCCGCGGCCCGGCTCGTCGTCGCGTGCGGACGCCGGCTCCTCGCCCAGGCCGCCGAGCGCATCGAGGAAGAGCTCGTCGCCGCCCGGCGGGGCGGGAGGAACGTCCTCGCGGAGCGGGGCTCCCGGCGAGGCGGAATCGTCGCCGAGGGCGTCGAGGTCGAGCGCCGGCATGCCGGCGTCCTCGGGCGGACCGTCCTCGAGGCGGATGAGCTCCTCCTCCTCGCCGGCGCCCTCGGGGACGCCCACGCGATGGCCCAGGATCTCGAGCAGGGCGGCCGGAGCGTACGGCTTCAGGAGGTAGTCGTCGGCGCGGACCTTCAGCTTCTGGTGATCGGCGAAGCTCTTCTCGGTGGCGTCGGCGCTCGTGAGCACGAGCGGGATGGTCCGCAGCGCCTCGTCCTTCCTGAGGCGCTGACAGACCAGATAGCCGCTCATGTCCGGCAGCTCGACGCACAGGACGATGGCCTGCGGGCGCCAGGAGGTGGCGAGCGCGAGCCCCTCCTTGCCCTCGCCGGTCACGGTGGTCTGGTAACCCCGCGCCTGGAGGGCGCGCGCCAGCTCGGCCGCGTAGGCGGCGTCGTTCTCGATGAGCAGGATGCGGGACATGGGCGCTCGATCCGCGAGCTTGCGCGATTTTACGGGCCGCCCTGACGGGGTGTCAAAACGGCCGCCCTACCGCGATCCGGGTAGGGCCGCTATCGCGCGTGATCGGCCTGCGCGGTGCGGACCAGCTGGAAGAGGTCCTGCTCGTCGAGGTCGGCGACGAGCGAGTAGACGATCTCGTCGTCGCGCCACACCGCGACGTTGTACCCGCGGGAGTTCACGAGGTGCACGGTGGTGTCCCCTCCCACCTGCACTTCCCGTCCCGAGGTGTCGAGCTTCCGGTCCGGGTCGTCCACGATGAAGAGCCCCGCCTGGCCATGTGGGAGGGCGTAGCGGTAGTAGGCGGCGGGGAGTTCGCGAAGGTGCGACAGCCGCGCCCCGATGACCTTCACGCCCGTCGCGTGGAAGCGCGGCGGCGTGGGCCGGAAGTCGAGCTTGCCGTCGAACCAGCCCGGCAGGCCCATCTCGCCCACGGAGGCGGCGGTGACCTCGAGGGGAAGGTCGCGGTGATGCTTGTTGATGGCCTCCTGCGCGAAGGCGTCGTCCGAGCGGGTGGCCACGACCACGAGAGCGCCCAGGGCGCAGGCGGCCATGGCCGCCACGGGCAGCGGGGCGAGGGCGCGCCGCCAGATGGGCCGGCGCTCGTGGGCGAGGGCCATGACGATCCGGTCGCGGAGCTCGGGCGGGGCCCGCCCCTGGCGCGTATCGGGCCCCATGGCCTCGCGCATGCGCTGGCGGAGGGCGGCGCGGATGCGGGTGCGGGCGTCGGCGAGCGAGCGGCAGCGCGTGCACCGGTCGAGGTGACGCTCCAGCTCGGCGCGATCGCGGTCCTCGAGCTCGCCGTCGAGCCAGACGTCGACCGATCGCTCCAGCTCGGTGCAGTCCATCGCGGCGTTGAGCGGCTCGGTGCCCATCGTATCCATCCGTCAGGCGGAGCGCCCCTTGCGCTTCCGCCAGGTCTCCAGGTCGATGCTGCCGTCGGTCCCGACATCCTGCAAGACGCCGGATTCCACCGCGTACGAGGCGAGAGCCTTCTGCAGCAGGCGGCGCCCGCGGTAGAGCCGGCTCATCACCGTGCCGACCGGCACGTCGAGGATGTCGGCGATCTCCTTGTACGAGAACTCCTGCAGGTCGGCGAGGATCACCACCATGCGGAAGTCGACGGGGAGGGAGTCGACCGCCTTCAGCACGTCGTCCGAGAGCAACCGGTCGAAGAAGTGCTGCTCGGGGTTGGCGGCGTACTCGGCCGCGTCGCGCGACACGAACCGCTCGTGCACGGCATCGCGCTCCGACCCCTCGACGATGTTGCGCTCCTTCACCGATCGTCGATACCGGTTGATGAACGTGTTGGTGAGGATCTTGAAGAGCCAGGCCTTCATGTTCGTGCCGCGCTCGAACTTGTCGAAGAAGCGGTACGCGCGAAGGAAGGTGTCCTGGACGAGGTCCTCGGCGTCTCGATCGTTCTTCGTGAGCCGGAGCGCCGCGGAGTAGAGCGGGTCGAGGTGGCGCAGCGCCAGCTCCTCGAACTCGCGGCGGGTGAGGTCGGTCTGGCGGCGAAGGTCGAACATCCGTCCTGGTCTCGGGCCCCTGATCTCTACCGCTCCGGCGCGAAATCGCCCGGGAAATCTCGTTCCCGGTGGAGGGAACGGCGGAGCGAGCGCGCAGATTCCCCCGCACGCGGCGCCTCGGCGGCCGGGCGCTGCAGCTCCGCGGCCGATGTACCTGGAAGGACGGAGGAATTCGGCCTTCGGGGGGACGATTCCCGGGTCCGGCCCCGGCCCGCGGGCGCGCCCGCGTTCCCCCGCATGCTAGAACCCGACGCCGTCGCATGTACCGCCTCCTCTTCGCCGACGATCACGGCCGCGTCTACGACCACCCCGGCCTCCTCGCCACGGCGAGGAGCGGAGGCACGACGCTCCGGCCGTCCGAGAGGCCGCTCGCGCTCCCGCCGGGGGCCACGCTCACCTTCCTCCCGGGGCGACGCCCGGTGGGCGTCGATCCCGGGACCGGGGAGCAGGTGGTGCTGCGCGAGGTGAAGGTCGGGCGCCGAACCCTCGTCCCGCACGCGGTCGGCGCCGCCCTGCCGCCAGGCTACACGCGCACGTTCCTGCCCGCGGCGGCGCGACCGCCGATGGCCGTCGCCGCGGAGACGCCGATCTTGCCGCAGTGGGCGTACACCGCGGCGGCGCTCGGGCCGGACGGGCCGGTCGTGTGGGCGCTCCACACCGACCGCCGCTCCCACTGGAGCCCGGCCACGCACTCGACCTCGGAGCTGCCCGCGCTCGTCGAGCGCGCGATCGAGGAGACGGGGAACCCGATCTACCGGCAGCTCGCCCGCTGCGCGCTCGAGTGGCGGTGCTTCACCGCGCAGAACACCTTCTACGCGCGCGACGAGGGCGCCATCCCCTCCTCGTCCTCGTGCAACGCGTCCTGCGTCGGCTGCCTCTCCGAGACGCAGGAGGGCATGCCGCCCTCCTCGCACGAGCGCATCCCCCGCGCGCCCACCGCGGCGGAGATGGCGGAGGTGGCCCTGCGCCACCTCGACCGCGCCCGCGGGCGCGTGATGGTGAGCTTCGGGCAGGGCTGCGAGGGCGAGCCGCTCACGCGCTGGAAGGAGATCGAGAAGGCGATCGGCCTCGTGCGCACCCGGAACGCCCGCGGCTCCCTGCACGCCAACACCAACGGCTCGCTGCCGGACGCGCTCGCCCGGCTCTGCCGGGCGGGGCTCGACTCGGTCCGCATCTCGCTCAACTCCGCCCACGAGGACCTCTACGCCGCCTACTACCGGCCCCGCGGCTACCGGCTCTCCGGGGTGATCCGCTCGATGCGGGTGGCGAAGGCCGAGGGCGCCTACCTGGCGCTCAACCTGCTCACCTTCCCGGGCGTGACCGACCGCGAGGGCGAGGTCGACGCGCTCTGCCGGCTCGTGGCGGAGGTCGGGGTCGACCAGGTCCAGACCCGGCCGCTCGCCATCGACCCCGACGTCTACTGGGCGCTCGCGGCGGATCGGGGCGGACGCGGCCCGGCGATCGGCATCCGGGCGCTGGTGGCGGCCCTGCGCCGGGCGCGGCCCGGGCTCGTCGTCGGCAACTTCTCGCGCGCCCCCACCGAGCGGCGGCGCGCGGCCGGCGCCCCGCCGCGACGGGCCGCCGCGAGGAGCCTCGACGCGGAGGCCTGCTGATGGCGCTCGCCGAGGCGTCGCTCGCCCTGCAGAAGGACCTCGTCCGGCACCTCCGGGCGGGACACCCCTGGGTGTTCCGGAAGGCCGTGGAGCGGGCGCCGAAGGGCCTCGCGGCGGGCGCCATCGTGGACGTCGTGGAGGGTGGCGGGAGCGGCCGCTTCGTCGCGCGCGGCTACCTCGATCCGCACTCCGCCATCGCCGTGCGCGTGCTCACGCGCGAGCCGGCGGAGGCGGTCGACGCCGCCTTCTGGCGCCGCCGGGTGGCGCGCGCGGCGGCCCTTCGGAGCGAGCTCGTGCAGGGCACGAACGGCTACCGGCTGGTCCACGGCGAGTCGGATGGGCTGCCCGGAGTGGTGGTGGACCGCTACGACCGCTTCGCGGTCCTGAAGCTCTACTCGGCGGGCCTCACGCCGCACCGTGGCGCCATCGTGGAGGCCGTCCGGGCCGAGGCGCCCGGGCTCGCGGGCGTGTTCGGGCGTGACGAGATCGGCCGCGACGACGCCGACGACGGAAGCGGAGGGGAGGGCGAGGCCGGGAGCGGGAGGGTGCTGTGGGGCGCCGAGCCGCCGGAGCGCATCGCCATCGACGAGCACGGCATGACCGTGCTCGTGGACGTCCGGCGCGGGCAGAAGACGGGCTTCTTCCTCGACCAGCGCGAGAACCGGGCCCTCGTGCGAGGCCTGGCCACCGGCCGGGCCGAGGCGCTCAACCTGTTCGGCTACACGGGCGGCTTCTCGGTGGCGGCCGCGCTGGGCGGCTCGCGGCACGTGGTCACCGTCGACGTGGACTCGGACGCCATCGCCCTCGCCCGGGAGAACTTCCGCGCCAACGGTCTCGACCCGGCCGACCACGCCTTCGCCACCGAGGACGCCTTCGAGATCCTCGCCCGCTACCGGCGCGAGGGACGCCGCTTCGACCTCGTGGTGTGCGACCCGCCGGCGTTCGCGAAGTCGCAGAAGGCGGTGGAGGGCGCGCTCGCTGGCTACGCCTCCCTGAACCGCGCCGCCCTGGCGGTGCTGGCGCCGGGAGGGCTGCTCGTCACGGCTTCCTGCTCGGCGCGCGTCTCGCCCGAGCAGTTCGCCGACGCCGTGAAGGAGGCCGCCTTCAAGGCGCGCGTCGACCTCCAGCTCGTGCGCGAGACGCGCCAGCCGCCCGACCACCCGGTCTCGCTCCAGTTCCGGGAGGGGCGCTACCTGAAGTGCCTCGTGCTCCGCAGGGTGAGCTGACGCGGGATCAGATCGCGTCGGAGGGAACCGGGCCGGACTCCTGGTAGTCGGGGTCGCAGGCGGACATCTCCTGCTTCACGACCTCCTCGAGCCGGCCGGCCTTCTGCTTCGCGAGCAGGCGCTCGAACGCGGGCAGCTTCGCCCTGGGGTTGGCCTTCACGGTGGACTGGTAGGCGGCGAGGGCGCTCTCCAGGCCGGCCACCTGCGCCTTCACCCAGTCCTTCGCCTCGGCGGGCTTCTCGATGGCGAGGCTGGCCATGCCGAAGAGCGACTGCACCCACAGTGCGCGGTCGGCCGGCTCGCCCTCCACGAGGTCGTAGAGCGGCCCGGGGCAGTAGCGGATGGTGACGTCGGGCACCTCGTCGATCCACTTCATGAGCCACACCCGGTCGGCGCTGGCGCCCTTGCCGAACGGCTCCTTCTCCAGGCGGCGCGTGATCTCGACCACGCGCTTCCGCTCGGCCGGCGTGGATGGGCCTCGCTTCCCCTCCTGCGCGGCGGCGGCGAGGGGCAGGGCGAGTGCGAGGGCGAGGGCGAGGGCGAGAGGGGCGGTCGTGCGGGTCAAAGGCATTCCTCCGTGTCCAATGGGAGCATGTACCGGGCCGGCTGTCGATCCGCACCCCGAGCGGAGTACCGGAACCACGGTAGGATGCGGCGTGGTCCTCGCCGGTCAGTTCCTGGAGAGGCCGGCGCTGGTGGACGCCGGGGGGCTCGTCCTCGAGGGGCTGTTCCACCGTGGTCGACGGAGGCCCTCCCTGCTCGTCTGCCCGGCCCCGGGGCCCGGGGGAGGCATGGACGCGCCTCCCGTCGCGGAGCTGGCGTGGGCCGCGGCACGCGCCGGCCACGCATCGCTCCGGTTCAACCACCGCGGGGCCGGGGCCTCGCAGGGGGAGCCCGATCCGTCCCGGGCGCTCGACGACGCGCGCGCCGCGCTGGCGCACCTCGCCGCCACCGCCCGGCCGCCCCTCGCCATCGCCGGCGTGGGCGCGGGTTGCGCCACCGCCCTCGCGCTCGCCGCGGCCGACGGGTGCGCGGCGCTCGTGCTCGTCGCGCCGGAGGCGCTCTCGGCTGGCGTGCCCGCCGGCCTGCGCACGCTCGCGATCCTGCCGGAGCGAGGTGGCCGGACGACGCCGGAGGACGTGCGTGCGGCGCTCGGGCCGCTCGGGAAGGTGGAGGTGGTCGAGGGCGCTGATCCGCTGTTCCTCGCCGGCCTGCCGGCGGTGGGGCGGCTCGCGGTCGGGTTCCTGGAACCGGGGGCGAGCTGAGTCAGTCCCCGAGGAGCGCGATCGCGGCGAGCGAGAGCGCGCCGGCCGCGACGGCCCACCGCAGCACCGCCGGCACGCGACCCCAGCGGAACCGGCGCGAGCCCTCCGCGGCGCCGGCGGGCTCGAGCGGGTCCCCGGCGGCGGGCGGCGTGGTGGCTCGCCGGTAGGCGGCGAGCACCGGCACGAGCACCGCGAGGCCCAGGCTCGACGTGAGGAGGGCGACCACCGCGAACGAGGGCATTGCCTCGGCGCCCTCCACCGGACCCGAGGAGAGGAGCCCCCAGGCCGCGACCGCGTTGTTGGCGGCGTGCGCGGCCACCGCAGGCCAGATCGAGCCGGCGCGCAGGGTGAGCCAGCCCCACAGGGCGCCGAGGCCGACGAGGCCGAGGAACCGCACGGGATCGAGGTGGACCGCGGCGAAGAGCACGGCCGTCGTGATCACGGCCGCGGCGGGCCGCACGCGCGTGCCGAGCGTGGTGAGGAGGAAGCCGCGGAAGGCCGCCTCCTCGCAGAACGGGGCGATGGAGACGGCGAGCGCCGCGAGCGCGTAGCGCTCCCAGTCCGGGCCCATGAACAGGTGCGAGAGGTCGAAGGTGTCGAACCAGCCCGCGGGGAGGAGCCGCTGGAGCGTCACCTGCAGCGCGGCCGCGAGAAGCGTGCCCGCCGCACCCGCCATGCCGCCGAGGACGAGCAGGCGTCGGGGCACGGGCCGGATTCGCAGGTAGCGGGCGGGCCGGAGGTTCGAGCCCACGGTCACGAGGACGGCGGGGAGGAGGAAGGCGAACACCTCGGTCCAGAGGAGGCCGGCCCAGGAGGAGGCGCGCTGGGCGAGGCTGCCCGGAAGGACGAGCAGCATCACCATCAGGTAGAACGCCACCGCGCTCTTCCGGCCCGGGGCGGGGGCGCTGGCCGGGGCGCCCGGGCCGGCGGACGTTCGGGGAGGTGCGGCCTCGGGAGGGGGCGGGGCGTCCACGGCGCGGCAGCATGGCATCGCGCGGCGCCGGCGGGAAGGGCGCGGGACGGAGGCCCCGAGGGGCGCTCTGGGCTATAAATCCGGACCATGCGCTTCCAGAACCGCACGGTCGTCGTGGCCGTCGGCGGCGGCATCGCCGCGTACAAGGCCTGCGAGGTCGTTCGCCTGGTGGTGAAGGGAGGCGGGACCGCCCGGGTGGCGATGACGCCGGCGGCGACGCGGTTCGTCCAGCCGCTCACCTTCCAGGCGCTCTCGGGCGGCCCGGTGCTCACCGACCTCTTCGACCCCGCCTTCGAGCTCGCCTACGGCCACCTCGCGCTCGCTCGCGCGGCCGACCTCGTCGTCGTGGCGCCGGCCACGGCCGACCTCATCGCCCGGCTGCGCGCCGGGATGGCCGACGACGCCGTGACCACCACGCTCGTGGCCGCCACCTGCCCGGTGCTCCTCGCGCCGGCGATGAACACGCGCATGTGGCGCAACCCGGCGGTGCAGGAGAACCTCGAGGCCCTCCGGGAGCGGGGCTGGCACGTGGTGGGCCCCGCCTCGGGCGACCTCGCCGACGGCGACGTCGGCGAGGGCCGGCTCGCGGAGCCGGAGGACATCGCGCTCGCCGCATCGCGCCTGCTCGGCAACCTCGACCTCGCCGGCCGGCGCGTTCTCGTGACCGCCGGCCCCACGCGCGAGCACATCGACCCGGTCCGCTTCGTCTCCAACCCGTCCTCCGGGAAGATGGGATACGCCGTCGCCCGGGTGGCCGCCCGCCGCGGCGCGAGCGTCGTGCTCGTGTCGGGGCCGACCGCGCTCGAGGACCCTCCGGTCGCGAAGGTGGTGCGCGTCGAGAGCGCCGAGCAGATGGCTCGCGCGGTCGAGGCCGAGTGGGACGGCGTGGACCTCTTCGTGGCGGCGGCGGCGGTGTCGGACTACCGGCCGCGCGAGTCGGCCCCGAGGAAGAAGAAGAAGGGGGAGGGCGACGAGACGCTCGTGCTCTCCCGCACGCCGGACATCCTGGCGAGCCTCGGCGAGCGCTTCGCCGGCCGGAAGGACGGGCCGGTGCTGGTGGGGTTCGCGGCGGAGACCGACGACGTCATCGCCAACGCCCGCGAGAAGCTGAAGCGGAAGCGGTGCGACCTCGTGGTGGCGAACAAGGTCGGCGGGGACGGGGCGGGCTTCGGCGGAGACTCGAACCGCGTGGCGCTCGTGTCGGCCGCCGAGCTCGCCGAGATCGAGGGGCCGAAGGAGAAGGTGGCCGAGGCCATCCTCGACTGGATCATTCCGGTGATGGACGCCCGGAGGCCGAAGGCCTGAGTGTCCGTTCGCCCCGAGCGTAGGGTCCCCTAAGCGGGCCCGGAGTCGAGGGGGCCGAGTATCCCCCCGCGGCGACGCGGCTACGCAGCCAGCCTGGCGAGCGAGAGGGGCAGGACGAGCTTGCCCTGGATGGCCCGCCGGAAGCTCTCGCGGGTCTCGGCGGCGATGCCGTGCGCGTCGCGCGCCTCGATGCGGCGGTGGGCCAGCCGGTCGGCCAGCTGCTTGCGGAGGTCGGTCGCGAGCTTGATGTTCCGGCCGCCGGTGGCGTCGGCGCGAGCCGCGAGCGAGCGCTCGCCCTCGCGCAGCATGCCGAGGATGGCCTCGACGGCCAGGGTGTTCGTCTCCTCGACGAGGTCCTGCTCGAGCGGCAGGTTCCGCTCGGGCGCGAGCACCGATCGCGAGACGTGGTGGAACCGTGACATGCGCGCGCTCGCCACGAGGCCCCGGAAGAGCTGGCGCGAGACGCCGAACGGGATCACCGACGAGCCGGCCAGGTTGCGCTCGAGGAAGTCCTCGTGGCCGCGGATGGCGCGGGTCGACACCTGCCGGGCGAGCCGCGAGAGGTCGCGGTCCATGCGCTGGTCGTAGCGCAGCTCCCAGTAGGCGTGGCGCGTGTTCGACTTGTGGAACGAGGAGACCGTCTTGAAGGGCACGTAGTAGTTGTGCGCGACCGTGTCGGCGGCGAGATGGGAGAGGAAGCCGAGCGCGAAGGCCTGCTCGGCGCCGGGGCGCGCCTGGCGGAACACGTTGAAGCCGACGCGCCAGTTGTGACAGTGGTACAGGTACCTCGCCATGTTCTTGCCGACGACGATGTCCGCCGCGAGCGAGCCGTACAGGAACTCGTTGCCGAAGTCCTGGAGGACGGCCCGCGCGGAGGGCGCAACCGAGCCGAGGTTCTGGAGGGCCTGCGCCGAGAAGCTGAGGTGCGCGAGCGGGGCCCACGCGTGGGCGTGGGTCGGGACGACGAGGACGAGCAGGGCGATGGCCGCCAGCGGCAGCGTGACGAGGAGCTTGCTCATTCCGTGGATTCTCGGGGGCAAGAGGATTCTAGTTTCCGGGACCACTGCTCTGCAAACATGCGTGCCAGCTTTCGATGTCCGGTCCTCGGGGGCGATGTGAGCGACGGGCCACAGAGGATCACGCCGGAGATCGCCGCCATCGCCGCGGAGGCCGCGCGCCACGTCGCCTGGCTTCGCGAGGCGGGCGTGCGCGAGGTGCCACACCGTGCCGTCGCGCCGCCGCAGGCGCCCGATCGCGCGCCCCCGGCCGAGCGAGCGGTCGCGGGGGCGGTCGCCGCGCCGACCCACCCCGCGCGCGCGACCCCCGCCCTCCACGCGACGGGTGGGCGGGCCTACGCCCTCGACGACAAGGGATGCGGCAGCCCGGAGATGCTCGCCGTCCGCGAGGAGCTCGGCGAGTGCTCGCGCTGCAAGCTCGCACCGGGCCGCACGACGCTCGTCTTCGGCGTGGGCAATCCCCGGGCGGAGCTCGTGTTCGTGGGGGAGGGGCCCGGCGCGGACGAGGACGCGCAGGGCGAACCCTTCGTGGGCCGCGCCGGGCAGCTGCTCACGAGGATGATCGAGGCGATGGGCTACCGCCGCGAGGAGGTCTACATCGCGAACGTGGTGAAGTGCCGGCCGCCCGGGAACCGCAACCCCGAGCCCGACGAGATCGAGGCGTGCGAGCCGTTCCTGCGCGCGCAGCTCGCGGCCATCGGGCCGAAGGTGATCGTGGCGCTCGGCAAGTTCGCGGCGCAGACGCTGCTGCGCGACACGACGCCCATCACCCGTCTGCGCGGGCGCTGGTCCGAGTACGAGGGCGTGAAGCTCATGCCCACCTTTCACCCGGCCTACCTCCTGCGCAGCCCCGAGGAGAAGAAGAAGGCGTGGGACGACCTGCAGCTCGTGATGGTCGCGCTGGGCAGGAAGCGCCCGCCGAAGGGCGAGGGGGGCCAGCCGTGAGGCGCATCCGCATCGTCATCTCGAGCCTGGCGCTCGCCCTCGCCACCTTCGGCGCGCTCGCCGCTCCCTCCGGCGACGCTCCGTCCGCCCCGGCCCGCGTCCTCGGCGTCGAGGTGAAGGGCCCGATCACCGGCGGCACCGCCGAGTACCTCGAGGCGGCGATCCAGCGCGCGCGCGAGGAGGGCAGCGCGGCGGTGCTGGTCACGCTCGACACGCCGGGCGGCGCGCTCGACGCCACCCGCGAGATCGTGCAGGCGATGCTCTCGAGCCCGGTGCCCGTGATCGTCTGGGTCGGGCCGGCGGGGGCGCGCGCCGGCTCGGCGGGCGTCTTCATCACCCTCGCCGCCGACGTGGCGGCGATGCACTCGACCTCCAACATCGGCGCCGCCCACCCCGTGCTGGGCGACGGCAAGGACATCGCCGAGTCGGCGGGAAAGGACATGGCGAAGAAGGTGGAGAACGACACCGCCGCCTTCGCCCGCACCGTGGCCGAGGCGCGCGGGCGGAACGTCGCCTGGGCCGAGAAGGCCGTGCGCGAGAGCGTGTCGGTCACCTCCGCCGAGGCCCTGAAGCAGAAGGTGGTGGACCTCGTGGCCGACTCGCCGGAGGAGCTGCTCGCGAAGGCCGACGGCCGCGCCGTGCGCCAGACCGCCTCCGGCAAGCGAACGCTCGCGGTGGCGGGCGCGGTGATCGTCCCGTTCGAGAAGACGGTCCGGCAGCGGCTGCTCTCGTTCCTCGCCGACCCGAACGTGGTCGCGCTCCTCATGCTGCTCGGCACCCTCGGGATCGCCATCGAGTTCTACCACCCCGGCCTCGTGTTCCCGGGCGCGACCGGCGCGCTGGCGCTCTTCCTCGCGTTCCTCGGCATGCGGGTCATCCCGGTGAACGTCGGGGCCGTGCTCCTCGTGCTGGTCGGCGTGGGGCTCCTCGTCGCCGAGGCCTACGTGACGACGCACGGCATCGCCGGCGTGGGAGGCGTCGTCTGCATCGTGCTCGGCACGCTCTTCTTCGTGGACCAGGCCTCGCCCGACTACCGCTTCGAGCCCGGGGCGCTCGCCATCTCACCATGGCTGATCTGGCCCACGCCCGTGCTCATGGGGGCGGTCTTGCTCTTCCTGGCCTGGAAGGTCGCGGCGGTGCGCCGGCGCCCGCCCACCATCGGGGAGCGGGCCCTGGTCGGCGCTCCGGCCGAGGCGCTCTCGGCCATCGGCCCGGAGACCGGCGAGGTCTTCCTCCACGGCGAGTACTGGCAGGCGCGCAGCGCCGCACCCATCCCCAGGGGTGCGCGCGTGCGGGTCACCTCGGTGGATGGGCTCGTCGTCAGGGTGGTGGCCGACGGGGCGGGGAACGGGTAGAACCGGGCGTCCCTCCCGGAGGATCACGCATGATCTCCATCGGCATCCTCATCCCCGTCGTGCTCATCGTGCTGCTCGTCCTGTCGGGCGTGCGGATCGTGAACGAGTACGAGCAGGGCGTGGTGCTCCGCCTCGGGCGGTTCGCCGGGGTGCGCACCGGCGGCCTCAACTTCATCATCCCGTTCGTCGACCGGCTCATCATCATCGACATGCGCATCACCGCGGAGCAGGTGCCTCCGCAGGACGTCATCACCCGCGACAACGTCTCCGTGAAGGTGAACGCGGTCATCTACTTCCGGGTGCTGCAGGCCGACCGCGCCTTCCTCCAGGTCACCGACTTCCTCTTCGCCACCAGCCAGTTCGCCCAGACCACGCTGCGCAGCGTGCTCGGCCAGGTGGACATGGACGACCTCCTCGGCCAGCGCGACAAGATCAACCGCCAGCTGCAGGAGATCATCGACCGGCACACCGAGCCCTGGGGCGTGAAGGTCACCGCCGTCGAGGTGAAGCAGGTGGACCTGCCCGACGAGATGCGCCGCGCGATGGCCAAGCAGGCCGAGGCCGAGCGCGAGCGCCGCGCCAAGATCATCGCGGCCGAGGGCGAGCTCCAGGCCTCCGAGAAGCTCGGCCAGGCCGCCGACGTGATCGCCCGCTCGCCGGGCGCGCTCCAGCTCCGCTACCTGCAGACGCTGGTCGAGATCTCGGCCGAGAAGAACTCGACCATCATCTTCCCGTTGCCCATCGACCTCGTGAAGCCGTTCCTGGCCCTGGCCGACAAGCTGCCGCAGCCGAGGTAGCCTCGCGCGGCCCCCCTCGGGGCCGCTGAAATAGGCTGCCGGGCGCGTCGTAGTCCCGGGACACCTCCGGGAGAGAGGTCCGGCGGGGGGCGGTCGCGGGGTGGTCCCGCGGCCCCCTCCGCCACGCAGCACCTCCTCCGCTCGGGAGACCCCTCCATGCGCCTCGCCTCCACGCGCTTCGCCGCCGTCCTCGCCGTCGCCTGCCTCGCCGCGACCCAGGCCCATGCCTGGGGCTGGGATCGCGTGGTGGGCGACGGGAAGAAGGTCACCCAGACCCGCGAGGTCCCCGGCAGCTTCGACGCCGTCGCGACCCGCGGCTCCATCGACGCGCGCGTGAAGGTGGGGCCGGCCCCGTCGATCTCCGTCACCATCGACGAGAACCTCCAGCCCTACGTGAAGCTCCGCCTGGACGGCTCCCGCCTCGTCGTCGAGGAGGAGAAGGACGTCAACATGAGCTACCACGGCGACGGCTACGTCACGATCACCCTGCCCGCGCTCCGCAAGGCGTCCACGGGCGGCTCCGGCGACATCACCATCGACGGCAGCTCCGGTGGCGACCTCGTCCTCTCGACGAGCGGCTCGGGCGATCTGCGCTGGCACGGCGAGGCGAGGAAGCTCGAGGTGTCGACGAGCGGCTCCGGCAGCGCCATCCTCTCCGGCAAGGCGGCCTCCCTCGACGCGTCCACGAGCGGCTCGGGCGACCTCCTCGGCGAGGACCTCACCGTGACGGGCGACGCCGAGATCTCCACCTCGGGTTCCGGCGACGCCGAGATCCGCATGTCCGGCGGCTCGCTCCGCGCCCGCACCAGCGGCTCGGGCGACGTGGTCTACCGCGGCGACGCGAGGACCGTGGACGCGAGGACCAGCGGCTCGGGCTCGGTGATGAAGAAGTAGGGTGAGCGGCTTCAGGAACCGCCGACCCGCAGCGCCGCGTGGATCGCGGCGTCCGGCCCGGTCCACGCGTGGCTCATCACCGGCGTGTCGTGCGCGAAGCCCGGCGCGGCCGCCGGGCCGAGCACGATGAGCCCTCCCTGGCCCGCCACCCGCCGCCGGAGCGCCTCGACCGCGCTCCGTGCGGCCTCTCCGGCCCCGAGCCCGGCGCCCACGAGGCCCGCCGCGTGCCGCGCGAGCGCGAGCCGGACGATCGTCTCTCCGTGTCCCGTGCAGGACACCGCCGCGAGCGCGTCGTCCGCGTAGGTTCCGGCGCCGATCACGGGCGTGTCCCCCACGCGCCCGGCGCGCTTCATGAGCATGCCTCCCGTGGAGGTGGCGGCCGCGAGGTGGCCCGCCGCGTCGCGGGCGACGGCGCCCACCGTGCCCATCCCATGCCCGGGCCCTCCCGCGCGCGCCCGCTCCCAGCGCGCGCGCTGCTCCGGCGTCACGAGCCAGGCGTTCTCGACGGCCGGCAGGCCCACCTCCCGCGCGAACTCGGAGGCCCCGGCGCCCGCCAGGAACACGTGCGGCGACCGCTCCATGACCAGCCGGGCGAGGACCACCGGGTTCGCGACGTCGCGCACCAGCGACACGGCGCCGCACCTCAAGGTCGCACCGTCCATGATGGAGGCGTCGAGCTCCACGTCCCCGGCCTCGCCGAGCACCGCGCCCCTGCCCGCGTTGAACGTCGGATCGTCCTCGAGGGCCCGCACGGCGGTCTCCACGGCCGCGATCGCGCTGCCGCCCTGGGCCAGCACCGCCCAGCCGGCCGCGCACGCGCTGCGCACGCCCTCGACGCGTGGAGCTCCTGGACCCCCGGATGAGGCGGGGTCGTCGGCGCCGAGGTTTCCCGCGCCGCCGTGGACCGCGATGCAGGGGTAGGAGGCCATGTGCGAGAGCGTAGACGAGGTTCTCCACGCCCCGCGAGATCGTTGACTCCGCCCGCGCCGGTTCCCTATGTTCCGCCACGCTCCGTCCCCCGGAGCCTCGTGGAACGCCTCGGAGATCGGCCATGACCGGACGCGACGTCGTCATCGTGGGCGCAGCCCGCACGCCCATCGGCTCCTTCCTCGGCTCCCTCGCGGCCGTGCCCGCCACACGGCTGGGCGCCGTGGCCATCCGCGCGGCGCTCGAGCGCGCCGGGGTCGCGCCCACCGCCGTCGACGAGGTGGTGATGGGCAACGTGCTGCAGGCGGGCGAGGGACAGGCGCCCGCGCGCCAGGCGTCCATCTACGCGGGCGTCCCCGAGACGACGCCGGCCTGGACCCTCAACAAGGTCTGCGGCTCGGGCCTGAAGGCGGTCATCTCCGGCGCGCAGGCCATCGCGCTCGGCGACGCCGACGTGGTGGTGGCGGGCGGCATGGAGTCGATGTCGAACGTGCCCTACTACGACCGCACGGCGCGGACCGGGACGCGGATGGGCAACTTCGAGCTCGTCGACGGGATGATCTTCGACGGCCTGTGGGACGTGTACAACCAGCAGCACATGGGCCTGTGCGCCGAGCACTGCGCGGCGACCCAGGGCATCCCGCGCTCGGCCCAGGACGAGTACGCGGTCGAGTCCACGCGCCGCTCGATCGAGGCGTGGAAGACGGGCGCCTTCAAGGCCGAGATCGTGCCGGTGGAGATCGAGGGCAGGAAGGGCGAGAAGACGGTGGTGGCCGAGGACGACGGCCCGAAGAACGCGAAGCCCGAGAAGATCCCGGGCCTGAAGCCGGTGTTCAAGAAGGACGGCACCGTCACCGCCGCCAACGCCTCCTCCATCAACGACGGCGCCGCGGCGGTCGTGCTCATGACCGCCGAGCGGGCGAGGAAGGAGAACCGCACGGTGCTCGGCCGGATCACCGCCTGGGGCGGGGCCGCCCGTGCGCCGGTGGAGTTCACCATCGCGCCCGCCGACGCCATCCGGAAGACGCTCGAGCGGGTGAAGCTCGGCGTGAACGACGTCGACCTCTGGGAGATCAACGAGGCCTTCGCGGTGGTGTCCATCGCCAACAACCAGCTCCTCGCCCTCGATCCACGAAAGGTGAACGTGCGCGGCGGGGCGGTGGCGCTGGGCCACCCGATCGGCGCGTCGGGCGCGCGCATCCTCGTGACCCTGCTGCACGCCATGAAGGACCTCGACCGCAGGCGCGGCCTCGCCTCGCTGTGCATCGGCGGCGGGGAGGCGGTCGCCCTCGTGGTGGAGCGCCAGGGGGGCGGGCGATGAACAAGCTCGTCCAGTCGGCCGACGCCGCGGTGGCGGACATCCCCGACGGCGCCACCCTCATGGTGGGCGGGTTCGGCCTGTGCGGGAACCCGGAGAACCTGATCCTCGCGCTGCACCGCAAGGGCGTGAAGGACATCACCCTGGTCTCGAACAACTGCGGCACCACCGACCTGGGGCTGGGCGTGCTCCTCAAGGCGCGGCAGATCCGCAAGATCGTCGCGAGCTACGTGGGCGAGAACAAGGAGTTCGAGCGCCAGTACCTGTCCGGCGAGCTCGAGGTCGATCTCGTGCCGCAGGGCACCCTCGCGGAGCGCATCCGCGCCGGCGGGGCCGGCATCGGCGGCTTCTACACCGCCACCGGCGTGGGCACCAAGGTGGCCGAGGGCAAGGAGACCCGCGTCATCGCCGGCCGCGAGTACCTGCTCGAGCTGCCGCTCAAGGCGGACTTCGCGCTCGTCTACGCCTGGAAGGCGGACACCCAGGGCAACCTCGTGTTCCGGAAGACCACGCGCCAGTTCGCGCCCATGATGTGCGCCGCCGCCAAGGTGACCATCGCCGAGGCGCCGAACGTCGTGGCCCCCGGCGAGATCGACCCGGACCAGGTCCACGTTCCGGGCGTCTACGTGAAGCGGGTCGTGAAGGGGCAGGACTACCAGAAGTGGATCGAGCGCCGGACCGTCCGGCCCCGGGCCTAGGGAGGGACGCCATGCCGCTCACCCGCGAACAGATCGCCCAGCGCGTGGCCCGTGAGCTGCGCGACGGCTTCTACGTGAACCTCGGCATCGGCATGCCGACCCTGGTCTCCAACTACGTGCCCCCCGGCATCGAGGTGGTGCTCCAGTCCGAGAACGGCATCCTCGGCGTGGGGCCGTATCCGCTCGAGGGCGAGGAGGACCCGGACCTCATCAACGCGGGCAAGGAGACCGTGACGGTCCTGCCCGGCTCCTCGTATTTCTCCTCGGCCGACTCGTTCGCGATGATCCGCGGCGGCCACATCGATCTCGCCATCCTGGGAGCGCTCGAGGTTTCCGAGCGGGGCGACCTCGCCAACTGGCTCGTGCCCGGCAAGATGGTGAAGGGCATGGGCGGCGGCATGGACCTCGTCGCCGGCGCGAGGCGCGTGGTGGTGATGATGGAGCACGCCAACAAGGAGGGGAAGCCGAAGATCCTCCGCGAGTGCGCGCTGCCGCTGACCGGCAGGCGCTGCGTGTCCGCCATCTGCACCGACCGCGCCTGGATCGACGTCACGCCGGACGGCCTCGTGCTGCGCGAGCTCGCGCCCGGAGAGACCGCGGAGTCGGTCCAGAAGCTGACCGAGCCGAAGCTCATCCGCGATCCGAACGTTCGCGCCATGGTGGCGGCCTGACCGCTGCGCCGTGGCGCCGGTCCTCACCCTCCTCACCGACTTCGGGGCCGGCTCCGGGCATCCGGCCCAGATGAAGGCCGTCCTGCTGGGGAGGCTCCCGGACGCGGTCCTCGTCGACGTCTCCCACGAGGTGCCGGCGTTCGACGTGCTCGCCGGCGCGCTCCTCCTCGAGGCCTGCGTGCGGTGGTTCCCGCCCGGAGCGGTCCACATCGCCGTGGTGGACCCCGGCGTGGGCACCGGGCGCCGCGCCCTCGTGGTCGTGGACCCGGAGGGCCGGCGCCTCGTCGGCCCCGACAACGGCCTCCTCACCCCGTTCCTCGGCCCAGGTGCCCGGATCCACGCCATCGAGCCCGGACGAGCCGTTCCGGTCCCCGCCAGCGCCACCTTCCACGGGCGGGACCTGTTCGCGCCGGCGGCGGCGCTGATCGCCGGGGGCGCCGACCCGGC
>Ga0335084_10001721_pt1 | contig 20659 bp, 21 predicted proteins | sample Lox_Sample_44_FD_206721 | JGI IMG/M metagenome (GOLD analysis project Ga0335084, IMG submission 206721) | Soil microbial communities from Loxahatchee National Wildlife Refuge, Florida, United States - Lox_Sample_4.4 | ecosystem: Environmental > Terrestrial > Soil > Wetlands | place: USA...
CCTGCAGGAAGTTTCGATTCGGCCGCAGCGATGCGCGGGCAACTCGTGTTCGACGGCCCGGGAAAGTGCGCGACCTGTCACTCGGGATCGACCTTCACCGATGCGAACATCCGGCTGCATCCGCCATCGGATTCGATGGCAGAACCCGAGGTGCCCAGCTATGCCTCGCGCTCGGCCACCAAGCAGTACCGGACTTCGCCGCTGCGCGGCGTGTGGCAGCACCCGCCGTACTTCCACGACGGTTCGGCGCCGACGCTCGACGCGGTCGTGCAGACCTACAACGCGCGCCTGTCGCTCGGGTTGAGCGCAGCGCAGATGGCCGACCTGGCGCAGTACCTCAAGTCGCTGTGAGCGTCATGCGCCGTTGAAGTGCTTCTTCATGGCGGCGACACCCTGCGCCGCCATGGCACCGATCGGCGCTGCCAGCTCGTTCGGCAGCAGGTCGATGATCCAGACCAGGCTGCACGCCTGCTCGCCGTCGGCGAACACCTGCACCGATGCGTTGTAGTGGGCCGCGCGTCCGCCGACGATCGCGTAGGCGAGCCGACGTGTCGCGTCGTCGCAATCGACGAGCAGCTCGCGCGCCGTGACGCCGTTGACGAAGGTGACGACGCGGGCATCGCCATCGAGGCGACAGTCGGTCACGAACCCCGGCACGACGCGCCGGTGCACCGCGCCGAAATCGCGCACTGCGTCCCACACCTTGGCGGCGCTCACGCGCAGCGCGACGTCATTGCGGATCGATGCCATCGTGTCGTCTCCGGATCTGCCGATGCGATCGTAGCCGTGGACAGCGCCCGAAACTTGGCAAATCTTGCGCAGCGGCCGCGCGCTTACACTGCGCGCCACTTTGCGAACCGCGTGTCCTGCCGGAGGCGCCACGAAAGTCCTGTTCGACCTGCTCGCGTCCGCGTTCTGCGTCGCGCTCGCGTCGTGCGCGAGCGTGTCGTCGGTGCCGCCGCAGGCGCGTGCCGAACTCGCATCGACCGGAACCCTGCGCGCTGCGATCAACTTCGGCAATCCGGTCCTCGCGCAGAAGGATCCGGCAACCGGCGAACCGCGCGGCATCTCGGTCGACCTGGCGCGCGAGCTGGGCCGCCGTCTCGGCGTGCCGGTCGAACTGGTCTTGTTCGATGCCGCCGGCAGGGTGTTCGACGCGCTGCAGGCCAACCGCTGGGACGTCGCGTTCCTCGCCATCGATCCCGCGCGCGCGACGGACATCAGCTTCAGCGCGCCGTACGTCGTCATCGAGGCGACGTACCTCGTGCGTGCCGATTCGCCGCTGCGTGCGATCGAGGATGTCGACCGCGACGGCGTGCGCGTGGCGGTCGGCAACAAGAGCGCCTATGACCTCTTTCTGTCGCGCACGCTGAAGCACGCGCAACTGGTGCGCGTCCCGACGTCGCCGTCCGCAATCGAGACGTTCCTCAGCGAGAAACTCGACGCTGCGGCCGGCGTGAAGCAGCCGCTGCAGCAATTTGCACGCACGCGCAGCGACGTGCGCGTGCTCGATGGTCGCTTCATGGCGATCGAGCAGGCGATGGGCACGCCGAAGCGCAACGAGGCGGGTGCGCAGTACCTGCGCGAATTCGTCGAGCAGATGAAGGCCTCGGGCTTCGTCGCGCAGGCACTCGCGCGCAGCGGGCAGAGCGACGCCGCGGTGGCGCCGCCCGCGTCGCTGCGCTGACGCAACCACTGGAGCAATCCAACCAATGGCACTGAAACGCCCCAAAGGCTTACCCGGCACGCTCGTCGTGCTCGAACACACATCGAAGATTCTCAAGGGCAACCCGTTGGGCGACCCGCACGTCCGCAAGGTCGGCGTGTGGTTGCCGCCGCAGTACGACGAAGGCGGCGGCAAGCGCCGCTTCCCGGTTCTGTACGACCTCGTGGGTTTCACCGGATCGGGCCTCGCGCATTGCAACTGGAAGCCGTTCGGAGACAACGTGCCGGAGCGCCTCGCGCGCCTGATGCGCGAAGACAAGATGGGGCCCGTGATCGCCGTCTTTCCGGATTGCTTCACCGCGCTCGGAGGCAATCAGTACGTCAACTCGTCGGCGCTCGGCCACTATGCCGACTACCTCACGCGCGAGATCGTCCCGTTCGTCGACCGCGAGTTCCGCACGCTCGCAAGCCGCGAACATCGCGGCTGCTTCGGCAAGTCGTCGGGCGGCTACGGCGCGATCCTGCACGGCATGAAGTACGCGCGGACCTGGGGTGCGGTGGCGAGCCACTCGGGCGATGCCTGCTTCGACTTCGTCTACTGGCACGACTGGCCGAACACGCTCAACGAGCTCGCGCGCTTTCGCGTGCCCAAGCGCCAGCCCGGCGCCTACGACGCGCGGGGAGAAGCGGGCCGCAAGGGGCTTGCCGAAGGCATCGACGACGGCCGCATCAAGCGCTTCCTCGCGCACGTGTGGAAGAAGGAGAAGCTGTCGATGAAGGAAGGCCTCTGCATCATGAATCTGTGCATGGCCGCGACCTACGATCCCGACCCGCGTGCGCCGCTCGGCTTTCGCGTGCCGTTCAATCTCGAGTCGGGCGAGGTGATCGAGAAGCGCTGGCAACGCTGGCTCGCGCACGATCCGATCAGCCTCGTGAGACAACACCGCGACAACCTGAAGTCGCTGCGCGGCATCTTCATCGACTGCGGCTGGCGCGACCAGTTCCACATCCACTACGGCGCGCGCATCCTGTCGAAGCGGCTGGCGGCAGCAGGCATCCGCCACACCTACGAAGAGTTCGACGACGATCACTCCGACGTCGACTACCGGATGGATGTCAGCCTGCCGTTCCTGTACAAGGCGGTAAAGCCCTGATCCCGCATGGTTCGATGAGCGACGAACCATAATTGTCGTACGCGCGCGTATCTTGGCGGCATGATTCATCGGAGGAACAACGATGATTGCCGTCATCTTCGAAGCACAACCGCATGCGGACCGCAGGCAGGCTTACCTGGACGCGGCCGAACACCTGCGCCCAAGCCTTGCCAAGGTCGAGGGCTTTCTTTCCATAGAGCGTTTCGAAAGCCTTGCGCATCCTGGAAAGGTCTTGTCCCTGTCGTTCTGGCGTGACGAGGAGGCCGTCCGGCAGTGGCGCAACGTCGCCGAGCACCGCGGGATCCAGGAAGCGGGGCGCCGGTCGATCTTTGCCGACTATCGGTTGCGCGTCGCGCAGGTGGTTCGCGACTATGGCTTGCGCGACCGTACCGAGGCACCGGAGGATTCGCGCAATGTGCACGGGTAGCCGGAAACGCGCGCTTCCGCTGCTCGCCTGCAACGAGCGGCATTTCCGCATCGGTGGTCCCTGGGAAGGTCTCGATCTTTTCCTGCGCCATCTGCCGCCGACGCTGTCGCATGCGGGCGCACCGCGCGTCGTCCTCTATGTCCATGGCGCGACCTTCCCCTCGGGTCTGTCGATCGCGCACCGTTTCGATGGGCGCTCGTGGCGCGACGAGCTTGCCGATGCGGGCTTCCACGTCTGGGGGCTCGACTTCCACGGCTTCGGCGCATCGGACCGCTATCCGCAAATGGCCGAGCCGGCCGCATCGCGTCCTGCGCTGTGCCGCGCCGACGATGCGAGCCGGCAGATCGAATGCGCGGTCCGTTTCATCCGCGACCGCCACGACGTGCCGCGGATCTCGCTCATCGCTCATTCATGGGGGACGATTGCGACCGGTGTCTTCGCCACCCGCTGTCCGGAACTCGTCGAGCGGCTCGTATTCTTCGGTCCGATCACGCGCCGCGAGAGCAACGCGCAAGCGCCGGCGCTTCCGGCGTGGCGCTGCATCTCGCTCGAAGATCAGTGGCGCCGGTTCATCGAGGATGTGCCGGCGCGTGAAGCCCCCGTGCTCAGCAAGTGTCACTTCGAGGATTGGGGCGCGCGCTATCTCGATACGGACCCGGAGAGCGGCATGCGCACGCCCCCCAGCGTGAAGGTGCCGAACGGTCCGTCGCAAGACATCGCGGCGGCATGGTCCGGCGACCTTGCCTACGAGCCGGGTCGTATCCAGGCGCCTCTGGCGATCGTGCGCGGAGAGTGGGACAGCGTTGTCACCGACGCCGATGCGCGCTGGCTTTTGGATGCGCTGGAAGAGTCACGGCTGAAGCGCGACGTGAGGATCGCCCGCGCGACGCACCTGATGCACCTGGAAGAAAATCGCGCCAGCCTTTATCGCGCAAGCATCGGTTTTCTGCGCTCCGATCGTGGTGTGTAGCGCTTGAGCATTTCCCTCCCCCGCACGCGGGGGAGGGAGTCAAACAAAGTGCGGCGCGACGATGCGCCGCTCGCCGATCAGGAATGCGTCGGCCACGAGTTGAAACGGCCGCCAGTCGACCTCGGCCTTCGCCTCGCTGCACAGCGCGGCGAAGCGCGCGTACAGCCGCGGATACTCGCCTGCGAGACCGTGCGCGGGGGAAACGGGACGTCCATCGACAGCCAGCGTCGCACCGCCCTGCGAGAGCTTCGCGTGTCCCGTGGTGGTGGCGAGTTCGATGTCCCAGCTCTGTTCGCCCTTCTGCCGGAAATCGAACTCGGCATTGATGGCGACGCCGTCTTCGGTGCGCAGCCGCAGATTTGCCGCGATCGGCGCCTGCTGGTTCTCGGGGAACTCGAGCACCGCCTGCTCGACGCACACCTCGTGCGCGAGCACCTCGGTCAACACCGAGAGCGCGTTGATGCCCGGATCGAATACGCCGAAACCGCCGGGTTCCCAGATCCACTGCTGCCCCGGATGCCAGTGATGAACATCTTCCTTCCAGATGATCCGGCCGCCGGTGAGCGTGCGTCCGCACAGCCAGTCGCGCGTGGTGTCCACGCTTGCGGCGAAACGCGAGTGCCAGGTCTGGAACAGGGAGCGGCCGCGCCGTTGCGCCTCCTCGGCAAGCACCGCGATCTGGCGAGTGGTCGAGGTGGGCGGCTTCTCGAGCAAGACGTGCTTGCCTGCGCGCAGCGCTGCGAGCACCGCCGCGAAATGCGCCTGTGGCGGCGTGCAGATCGATACGCAGTCGAGTTGCGGCGCGCCCGCGAGCATGGCTTCGAGATCCGGGAAGTTGGCGACGCCGTCGACCTTCGCATTGCGGCTTGCGCATGCCACGAGCGCGAAGTCGCGGCTCTGCTTGAGCGCCGGAATGTGCTGGTCGCGCGCGATCTTGCCGATCCCTACCAGGCCCAATTTCAAAGGCATGCCGATCCTCGTCGGTTGTTTCGTGTCTAGCCCACCGCCGTACCGAACGCGGCGCCGACGCCAGCGGTAATAAGCATTGCCAGCACACCCCAGAACGTGACGCGCAGCGCGCCCGCGCCGATCGGCGCGCCTCCCGTGTGCGCCGCGAGTCCGCCGAGTGTCGCAAGGAACGCAAGCGAGGTGATGGCGACGACGGGGGCGAGCCACGCGAGCGGCGCGACGGCGACCATCACCAGCGGCAGCAAAGCGCCGAGTGCGAAGCTCGCTGCGGATGCAACAGCAGCCTGCAGCGGACGCGCGCGCGCACGATCGGTGATGCCGAGTTCGTCGCGCGCATGCGCGCCGAGCGCGTCCTTCGCCATCAGCTGTTCCGCGACCCGGTGCGCGAGCGCGGGTTCGAGGCCGCGATTCACGTAGATCGCCGCGAGTTCCTTCTTCTCGTACTCATGATCCGCAGCCAGTTCCTGGCTCTCGCGGTCGAGGTCGGCCTTATCCGTGTCCGACTGCGAACTGACCGAGACGTACTCGCCCGCTGCCATCGACATCGCGCCCGCGACAAGGCCTGCCACGCCCGCTGTGAGCACTGCGCTCCGGTCGGCGTTGGCAGCCACGACGCCGATAACGAGGCTCGCGGTCGAGAGGATGCCGTCGTTCGCACCCAATACTGCGGCGCGCAGCCAGCCAATGTGCTTCGCGCCGGAGCGCTCTGCGTGCACGTAGGCACGGAGCGCCGCCGTCTCCGACATCGATCGTCTATGCATGTCCCTCTCGCATTCCGCCGCGGCGGCGGAGTCAGCGATCCTTCGCCTGCGGCAATCGCGCGCGCGCGCGCATGCGCTGCACGAGCATGATCAGCATCACGATCGCGGCCAGCCCGAGCATCAACCAGAGCTCGATGTTATGCAACTCGCCGAGCACCGCGCTGGCTGCTTCACCGAACAGGTAGCCAACGCCCGCGACCAGCGGCGCCCAGATGATGGCGCCGATCGCATTGAACAACGCGAAGCGCCCGGGCGATACGCGCGATGTGCCGATGATGATCGGTCCGGCGATGCGCAGTCCGTAGGCGAAGCGCACGCCGACGATCACCCAGGCCTGGTAGCGCTCGATCAGGCGGAACACGCGTTCGCTCTGCTGCGCGACCGAAGGGAAACGCGCGAGCACCGCGCTGCCGTGCCTGCGCCCGAGCCAGAAGAAGAACTGGTCGCCGATGAAGCCCGCGACCGCTGCGATTGCGATCACCGCAAGGATGTCGAGATCGCCGCGGCTGGCGGCGAATCCCGCGAGCACGAGCAGCGTCTCGCCTTCGGCCAGGCATCCGAGCGTCAGGATCCAATAGCCGTGTGTCGAGATGAGATCGTGAAAGTCCATCGGCGTCGTTCCCTCTGCCGCGACCGGGAGCGAACTATATAGATGGAATCAGGCCGGCAAGAACAATGCCGGGTCGACCGGAACGCTGTTGAGGTAGACGGAGAAGTGCAAATGCGGTCCGGTGACGCGCCCCGTCGCACCGACCTTGCCGATCTGCATGCCTGTGCTGACGGGCTGGTCGACTGCGATGCCGATCTCGCTCAGATGCGCGTACAGAGTGAGCAGCCCCTGTCCGTGATCGACGATCACCTGGTTGCCAGAGAAGAAGTAGTCGCCGGTGTCGAGCACCTTTCCCGTGGCAGCGGCCACGACCGGCGTACCGACCGGTGCCGCGATATCCATGCCGGTGTGCGGACTGCGCGGCTGGCCATTGAAGAAACGGCGCATGCCGAACGAGCTCGAGCGTTTGCCTGGAGTCGGCGACATCATCGCCGTCGAGGCCGGTCCCTCGGTGCTGAAAGTGTGGAGCACCTCGGCGAGGTGCATGCGCTCGCGGTCGAAGCGCGCAAGATCGACCGGCGAAAGTTCGACCTGGCCCTGCGGCACGTTCAGATGCTGGGCGGCGTATTCCTTGTGACCGATCACGATCGGCATGGTCGCGACGCCACCCTCGAAATGCCGCACCTCGACCAACGCTTTCGTGCCGGGCTTCAGCGCGAGCGACAGGCCGACCAGCGCGACCCACTCCGAACCTTCGCGGATCACCAGGACGCGCTCGCCACCGAGTCGAACCTGCGGCGGCTGTTCGGAATCGCCGAGCTTGATCCGCGCGACCCCGCCGGGCACCGCGAGCGCGCGAGGCGACGGCGCCGCGTAGGCGGGCGACAGCCAGGCAGGTGCGACGATGGCGGGAACGAGCGAGATGAAAAGGCGGCGGCGATTCATCGCATGAACCCTACAGGACCGGCCAACGAAGTGATCCACCCTCAGACCCTGCCAATCGAGCGTAGTTCGAGCGGCCGTGCCACGGTAAGGCGGACGCGCGCGCGGGCGACCTTTTCGAGGCGGAAGTTCGAGGAGCGATCGAGCAGCCGCCGCTGCAGCAGCACCAGGCGCGCCTCGAGATTGTCGCCCACATCGGGCAGGCCGAAGGCCGGATCGAGGCGCAACTCGCGGCGAATCCGACACCCGATCCGGAGACGGGACTCGGCAGGAATCGCGTGCCCGAACCCATTCTGACCTCGGTGCCGGATGCGCACGCGAAGGCGCTGTATCCGCAGGGGTGGCGGGCGGTCAAGCCGTATTTGCGTGTGACGCGCCAGCCGAAGTAACGCTGGTGTCAGTCTGAGCCGCAGCGACTCCTGTCATTCCGAACCGAAGGCGATGGATCTCAGCGCATGCAGCGCCGAGATCCCGCGTTGCTCGGGATGACAAACGAGATCAGCGCTTCCCGCGCTCCAGCGGATAGCCAGCTTCGCGCCACGCCTGCATTCCACCGTCGAGCGCCACCGCGCGCTGGAATCCCATCGTGCGCAGGGTCGCGGCAGCCAGCGTCGAGATGCGACCCAATTCGCAACAGGTGAGGATCCGTCGAGTCGGATCAGGCAGTTCCTGATTGACGCGCAGTTCGAGTTGCCCGCGCGGCAGCAGGCGCGCGCCGGCGATGTGTCCCTCTTCGTATGCATCGCGTTCGCGCACGTCGAGGATCACCAGATTGGGATCGCCGGCCTCGACGCGTGCCTTCAGTTCCTCGAGCGACATGAAGGGGACCGTTGCCGCCGCCTCGGCGAGCATCTGCTCGACGGTCTTGCCGCCGCTCATGTTCGTGCGCAGCGCCTCGGTGATGTGCGTAGGCATCGTGAGATTGAGGTTGCGCATCATCGCGACGAACGCCGCGCGATCCTGCCTGCGCAGGCGCGGGTTCGATTCGATCTCCTCGCCGATGGTCGAGTGCGAGCGGCCCTTGTAGTCGTGTGCGGGGTAGACCTTCAGCTCCGGGTCGAGGCGCAACACGCGCTCGAAAAGACTGTCGTAGAGCGCGTCGGGATCGCCGGTCGGGAGATCGGTGCGACCGGTGGCGCCGATCAACAGCGTATCGCCGGTGAATACGCGATCGCCGGCCACGATGCACATCGAATCGCTGGTGTGCCCGGGCGTGTACAGCACCTGCAGGCGCAGCTTGCCGACGATGAGCATTTCGCCGTCGTCGAGCCGCAGGTCCACCAGCGGCGCAGCAGTCGCCCGGTGCATCACCGTTGGAACCTCGAGCTGGTGCGCCAGCTGGCGCGTCGCCGATAAGTGATCGGCGTGGGTATGCGTGTCGATCACGTAGCGGATGCGCAGTCCATTGCGTGCCGCGAGCGCGATGTAGCGGTCGACCTGGCTCACCTCCGGGTCGATCAGCACGGCGGCGCAGGTCTGCTCGCAGCCGACGAGATAGGACTGGCAACCGCCGCTTGCGATCTGCTCGAACACCATTGATAGCTCCCCGGATTTCGCTGCAGACGGTGCGAACACGTTACGCAGCCCCCGCGACATGGTCAAACGCGGACAGTGTCATCCCGAGCGGAGGTCATTCGCGGACTGGCATCCCGAGCGGAGCGAGGGATCTCGAACTCGTCGGCGGTTGGCGCGAGGCGCAGAAGGCGCACTTCGACGACGGCGCGTCGTTCGACCAGATCTATGCACTTGCCGGGCGCTGATCCTGCCGGGGTTTGCTCAGAACGAACCGGGCATCTCGTCACCGTGCAGCGGCATTCCGAGCTTGCGCAGGTGGTGCTGCACCTTCGCGACCGGAACGTTGCGCACGGTGACGCGCTCGTTGATCGCGACGGCGGCGGCGATGCCCGCCGCCTGGCCCGTGGCCATGCACGCGGGCATGTTGCGCGAGCGCGCATGCGCGGCGTGGTCGGCCGAGATGCAACGGCCGGCGACGAGGATCTGCTCGACCCGTTGCGGCAGCAGGCAGTGATACGGGATCTCGTACGGCGGCAGGCCGCGGAAATCCACGTCGGCGCCTCTGGGTTCGTGGATGTCGAGCGCTGACGCATCGGCCGCGATGCTGTCCGCGAAGCGCGTGCCGTTCACCGAGTCGGCACCGGTGAGCGTGTAGTCGCCGACGATGTGGCGCGTCTCGCGCACGCCGAGCACCGGTGCGATGGCCTCGATGCGCGCGCGCTCGAAGCGCGGCACGCGTTCGCGCAGGTAACGCGCGACACCTTCGATCTGGCGGTAGCAGTCGAGCACGGCGCGCGTGAACTGGACCGGATCGAATACGTCGACGCCGGTGACGCGCGTGCTGTTGACGTACCTGCGGCCGTCGGCGGTCTTCAGGGTGATGTTGTCACGCTGCAGCGTGACGCCGGTCTCGTCCTGGAACCGGCGCAGCGACTTGTTGAACCCGGTGAGCCAGAGGCCATAAGCGAGGCCCGCAGCGAGCACCAATCGCCTCATCGGATTTCCTGGCAGACGAACCGAGCGCAGCGCTCGGCGTCAGGCGGTCTTTTGCGCGGCGAACACGTCCGGCTGGTAGGCGCGCAGCGTCGTCTCGTAGGAGCGGCGCACGTGTTCGGCGGCGAGCGCTTGTGCCTGCACTTCGTCGCGTCCCTTGATCGCCTCGAAGATGGCGCGATGGTCGCGGATCGCGGCCTGGCGCCGCAGCGCCCCTGCGCGCGAAACCGTGCGACGCGAGATCACGATCTGCGCATTCAGCGAATGCAGCATCGTCTGGAGCCGCGTGTTGCGCGCCGCCTGCACGACGAGCGTATGGAACTCGTGTCCCATCTGCGCCCACTTCTGCTCGTCCTTCTCGTGCTCGTAGCGCGAGCAGACGTCACCCAGCCCTTCGAGCTCGGCGTGCGTGGCGCGCAGGGCAGCGTAGCGCGCGGCGGTCGACTCGAGGACCTCGCGCAGTTCGAAGAACTCGCGCAGGTCGTCGAGCGAACGGCGCGGCACGGTGTAGCCGCGCGAGGGCAGTTCCTCGAGATATCCGTCGCGCGCGAGCACCTTGAGCGCTTCGCGCACCGGCGTACGACTCATGCCGAGCCGGTCCGCGAGGTGGATTTCGTAGAGCGGCTCACCCGGATGAAGTTCGCCGTCGATCACCGCGTCGCGCAGCTGTGCGTACGCGCGGTCCATGAGTCCTTCCGGTTTGAGCGTGGTCACTGCGAGTTCTCTCTGTATACGCAAGGGGTCGAGCATTATGGTGCGGTGCGGAAAATAATGTCAAGAGCTAAGTTCAGCTGACTGAAGCGGTGCGTCGCCACTGCAAGGCGAGCGCGCCGAGGCCGAATAGAAGCGCAAGGAATGCGACGATGCCGCCTAGAAATGGCACGTGCCGCACGAGCGCGATGAGCAGCACCGCGACTGCCGCCGCGACCGCACGCCATCCCCAGGAACGCGCGCGCTCCGCCGCGAAGCGCTGCATGGCCCAGTCGCCGATCCCGATGGCCGTCAGTTCGTAGCCCAGCAAGAGCAGGATCGGATACGCGAGCAGAACGAGCAGCGCGAGCGGAATGCCGATGACGGTTGCGAGCAGGATGACCGCGGCAACGGGTACGCATACCAGGACGATGAAGCCCACGAGCAGCGCGAACCACGGCCGTCGTTTCAACACGTCGGAGGCGGTCGCGGTGAACGAAGGCGCAACGCCGGTCAGCACGGCGGCGAGCACCATCAGTCCCACGACCCAGACCCAGCCGAATCCGGACTGGTGCGGCTGCTTGTGCGCGCGCGGCCACGCCGCCTCGAAGTCGACCCGCTCGACGCCGCCCTTGACGATCGCCGCGGGGTTCTGCGTCAGCTCCCCGTGGGTCGCGTAGTGGAGCTTGCCGCCGATGCGCGCGTTGGGACCGAGCGTCAGTCGGCCGCCGGTTGCCCACACATCGCCACCAACCGCCGAATCAAGTGTGATATCGCCACCTGCGGCCTGCACGTAGCCGAACACCGGGCCTTCGATGCGCACGTGGCCTCCGGCAACGCTGAGGTTGCCGCTCAATTGCGCCTTCGGGCCGATCTCGACCTGGCCACCGACCACGCGCACGCTGCGCTTTACGGCTGCATCGAGCCGCAACTGTCCGCCGGCCCCGAATACCCCCGAATCCACGTCGCCCTTGATGCGCACGTCGCCTCCGGCCGCGACGACGTCGCCGCCGACGCGCGTGTCGATGTCGACGTTCCCGCCTGCTGCGAGCAGATCCGCTGTGACCGGTGTGGAAACGGAGACAGAACCGCCTGCGCTGAAGCGGTCGCCTCCCGCCTCGCGGTCGACGCGTTCCTCGGTGGGTGTGTCGGCTGCCGCCGCCGCGCCGGAGAGAAGCAACAGACAGACGATCGCGAGCTTGCGCATAGGGACTCCGTTGGCTTGCCTCCCATGCGGATCATCGCATTTCGGGATGACGGATCGTCCGGTCACTCCTTCATGCCGCACGCCACCGACAGATAGCGCCTCATGCGCAATGCCGCGAGTTCCGGATCGGCAAGCACGCCGCAGGCGTCGGCGAGCTCGAACACCTTCGCGAAGTGCACCGCTCCGCGTGCCGATTGCAGACCGCCGGCCATCGAGAAATGCTCCTGGTGGCCGTTCAGCCACGCGAGGAACACGACGCCCGCCTTGTAGTGGCGCGTCGGCGCGCGGAATATCTCCCGCGACAGCGCGACTGTCGGATCGAGCAGTTCGCGGAAACGCTGCGTGTTGCCTTCTTTCAGTTCGGCCAGTGCCGTGGCGGCGACCGGGGCGATCGGATCGAAGATGCCGAGCAGCCCGTGCGAATAGCCGGTCGCATCGCCCGCCATCAACTCGGCGTAGTTGAAGTCGTCGCCCGTGTACATCTTCACGCCCGCGGGAAGCTTGCGCCGCAGGTCGATCTCCCACTTCGCGTCGAGCAGCGACACCTTGATGCCTTCGACCTTCGCGGCGTTCTCGGCGATCAGCGTGTGCACGGTTCCGAGCGCCTGCGCGATGTCCGTCGTGCCCCAGTAACCGCGCAATGCCGGATCGAACATCTCGCCGAGCCAGTGCAGCACGACCGGCTGCGAGGCTTCGCGCAGGATGCGGCTGTACAGCCGGAGATAGTCGTCCGGACCGCGCGCGGCCTGCGCCAGCGCGCGGCTCGCCATCAGGATGACGCGGCCGCCTTCGGCTTCGACGACACCGAGTTGCTCGCGATAAGCGGCCATGACGTGATCCAGCGTGACATCCGGTCCCGCCGCGAGCTGGTCGGTTCCGACGCCGCACGCGAGATCGCCGCCGATGGCACGCGCGTGCCTGATGCTGCGCTGGATCAGCTCGCGCGCGACCGGCCAATCGACGCCCATGCCGCGTTGTGCGGTGTCCATCGCCTCGGCGACCTTGAAGCCGAGCCGATAGAGGTGCTCGCGAAATGCCAGCGTCGTGGTCCAGTCGACCACAGGCGATGCGTCCCACGGATCCGACGTCGCGAACGGATCGATCACGACGTGGGCCGCGGCGTAGACAGTGCGGTTGAACGTCGTGGGAGATCTGGCGGGCCGGATCGGTCGCGCCTTCATCTCGTACGACTTCAGGCTGCCATCGGCTTGGGGAAGACGGATCTGCATCGGGTTCTCCAAATCTGAGCGGTCTCAGTTGATGAGCCCGCGAATGTGATCGGCCGCCTTTTCGGCGACCATGATGGTCGGTGCGTTGGTGTTGCAAGAGGGAACGAACGGCATGACCGATGCATCGGCAACGCGCAGTCCATCGAGCCCGATCACCTTCAGGTCGGGTGTGACGACGCTCGCGCGATCGTGCGCCGGACCGATGCGACACGTGCCGACCGGATGGTGATCGGTCTTTGCGTTCGCGCAGGCGTACTCGAACAGTTCGTCGTCGGTCTTCAGGCGCGCGCCGGGCAGCACCTCGGTCTGCACATAGCGCTTCAGCGCGGGCTGGCCCATGATCTCGCGCGCCAGGCGAAGGCCATCGATCGCCATCACCTTGTCGTGCGGATCGGACCAGTAATTCGGGTCGAGCAGCGGCGCAGCGGCCGGGTCGGAACTTGCGAGCCGCACGGTGCCGCGCGACCTCGGCCGAAGGTACGCGGAGTTCAGCGTCACGCCGGCGTTCTTCAGCTTCGCCATGCCGGCTTCGATGCCCGAACCCAGTCCGAGGTGGAACTGGATGTCCGGTGAGCGCGCCTTGTTCACGCGATCCGCATACCAGAAGCCGCCCGTCTCGAAGAGGCTCGATGCGACCGGACCCTTTTTCAGCAGGAGATACTGGATGCCGGCCCACGCGGCGTGATGCGGCAGGTTGTACTTGTCGTAGGTGTGGTCGCCGGTGCACTCGGCGATCACGAAGAGGTCCAGGTGATCCTGCAGGTTCGCGCCGACGCCCGGGAGATCGTGGATCGTCTTCACGCCGACCGCGCTCAGATGATCCGCCGGGCCGATGCCCGACTGCATGAGCAGCTTGGGCGATCCGATCGCGCCGGAGGTGACGATCACCTCGCGATTCGCGCGTACGGTCGTCGGCGTGCGGCCGTTGCCGCTCGCTACTTCCACGCCGACGGCGCGCCGCCCTTCGACTATGACGCGCAGGGCCTGCGACTTCAGCTTGACGGTGAGGTTCGGCCGGCCGCGCACCGGATCGAGAAAGCCGATTGAAGCCGACGAGCGCCGCGCATTCAACTGATTGAGCTGGTAGTAGCCGAGGCCTTCCTGCGATGCGCCGTTGAAGTCCGCGTTGAACGGGATGCCCAGTTCCTGCCCCGCCTGGAAAAATGCCTCGCAGATCGGCAGAGGGCTGATCGGGTTCGACACGCCGAGCGGGCCGCCATAGCTGTGAAACTCGTTCGCGAAACGCTGGTTGTTCTCCGAGCGCTTGAAGTAGGGCAGCACATCGCGGTAGGACCAGCCGGCCGCACCCGCATCGCGCTCCCATTCGTCGTAGTCGGCCGGGACGCCGCGCGTGTAGAGCTGCGCATTGATCGATGAGCCACCACCGATCACCTTTGCCTGTGTGAAGCGCAGCACGCGATTCTTCATGTGCTTCTGCGGCACGGTGAACCACCCCCAGGAACCGATGCCCTTGGTCATCTTGGCGAAGCCCGCCGGCCAGTGGAAGAACGGATGCCAGTCGGATCCGCCGGCTTCGAGCAGCAGCACCTTCACCGACGGATCGGCGCTCAGGCGATTGGCGAGCACGCAGCCGGCCGAGCCGCCGCCCGTGATGATGTAGTCGTAGGTTTCCATGGTCAGAGTCTCGGGATGGAAAGCGCGCCGTCGACGTGGATCACCGATCCCGTCGCGAACACGAACTGGCCGCCCGCAAGGGACGCCACGACATCGGCGATGTCCTCGGGCGTGCCCCAGCGGCGCATCGGCACCAGGCCGTCGGCGATGAGCTTGTCGTACTTGTCGGACACGCCGGCCGTCATTGCCGTCTGGATGATCCCCGGCCGCACCTCGAAGACGCCGATGCCGAGCGGCGCGAGGCGCAACGCAAACAGCTTGGTCAGCATCGCGAGGCCCGCCTTGGACAGGCAGTATTCGCCGCGCTCGATGGAGGCCGCCTCGGCGCTCACCGACGAGACGGTCACGATCGAACGACGGACGAGCGATTCGGTCGCCAGCATGTGGCGCGCCACCGCCTGCGTCAGAAAGAACGTGCCGCGCAGGTTCGTATCGAGCACCTTGTCGTACGCATCGGCCTCGATCTCGAGCAGGTCACCACGCCGCGGCGAACCGATGCCTGCGTTGTTGACGAGGCACGCGATTCCGCGGTTGCCCCACGTGCGCACCGCATCGATGAGCTGTGCGTGCTCGGCCACTTCACCGAGGTCGCCTTGCAGGGCGACGGCGCGCGCGCCGGTCGCCTCGACGGCGGCGACCGTCTCTTCCGCAGCGTCGATCGCCATCGCGGCGATGTCGAAGCCGCTGCGCGCGAGCGCGAGCGCGATGGCGGCGCCGATGCCACGGCTCGCGCCGGTGACGAGGGCGAGCGGTCGCTCCACCGAGCCGGTCGCGTTCATCGGAGAAGCTCCTTCAACCGGGTGCGGATGTGCTGCCCGACGCGCAGGCCCTGAGCGGCAACCGTGAGCGCCGGGTTCACCGCAGCCGACGAGGGGAAGAAACCGGAATCGACGACGTAGAGATTGTCGTGATCCCACGCCTTGCACATCGCATCGAGCGCGGATGTCGCGGGATCGCTTCCGAAGCGGATCGTGCCGCACTGGTGCGACACGACTTCCGTGCCGAAACCTTTCGCGAGCACGATCGGATAGCCCGTGCGGCGCAGGATCCCCCTGCACTTGTCGACCCAGCGCCCATGCACGCGCAGGTTGGTCCGATGCCAGTGCAGATTGATCGCGCCGTCCGGCCGCACGGTCACGCGGCTGTCGGGATGCGGCAGATCTTCGCTTTGCGCGTACCAGTCGACGCTGTGCCCGGCCAGCGCGCTGCGTACGAATTTCGGCACCGTCGGCAGCGGGCCGCGCAGCATCGGTTCGCGGATCTTGCCGAGCAGTTGCAGGCTGCCGAGCGGCGCATCGCCGGCGCGCTCGCCGAAGTAGAAATCGTGCACGGCAAGCGTCTTCGGGAAGCGCGTCGTGTTGCGCTTCAGCGGGTGCAATGCCATCAGCGCGGTCGTGTTGTGCGTCATGTAGTTGCGTCCGACCACGTCGCTGCCATTGGCCAGGCCGCGCCGGTGGCGATCGGTCGCCGAGCGCAGCAGCAGCGCGGCGGAGTTGATCGCGCCGGCGCTCAATACGAAGAGGCTTGCGCTGATGCGGCTGCGCACGTTGCCCTCGACGATTTCGGCCGCGACGATGCGCCGCCCGCTGTCATCGGTGACGAGCCGATCGACGCGCGTACCGCTGCGCAACTCGACGTTCGGTTTGGCGAGAGCAGGCCGGATCAAGCGCATCTCGGCATCGCCCTTCGCATCGATCTTGCATGGAATCGCATCGCAATTCGCGCAGCGCTGGCAGCGGCCGCCAGGACCGAAGTCGATGGCGCTCGGCATCGGAAAGGGATGCAGCCCCTGTTGGCGCAAGCGTTGCTCGATCGCGGCGAGCACCGGCTCGTGCGGGACGGGCGGATGCGAGTACGCCGCGCTGCGTGGCGGCTCGGAAGGATCACCACCGGCTTGTCCGCGCACACCGAACAGCCGCTCAGCCTCGCCGTACCACGGCTCGAGATCCGCATAGCGGATCGGCCAGCGCGGCGAGATTCCTTCGTCGTATGCAATTTCGTCGAAGTCGCGCTCGCGAAAGCGGAACATCGCAGTGCCATAGAACTTGGTGTGGCCGCCCACGAAATAGAACATTCCCGGACGGAACGCGCGGCCGTCCGCGTACCACGTCTCATTCGTCTTGTAGCGCTGGTCGACGAAGACAGCTTCGATGTCCCAGTTCTGCGCTTCGCGCGGCAGGACCGGTCCGCGTTCGAGCACGAGCACCGTCGCGTCGCTCCCTGCGAGCTGCAGCGCGACCGACCCGCCTCCGACTCCGGAGCCGATGATGACGACGTCGTAGTGCTTGTCGGCCACGGCGATCACGCGATGAGGGCTTCCGTTTTCGGATCGAAACAGACGAGTTTGCCGAGATCGACCAGGAAGCGGGCTTTCTGCTTGGGCGCGAGCGATACATCCGGCTCGAGCCGCACCGTGAACTCATGGCCGCCGAGATCGATGACGACGAGCGTGTCGGCGCCCGTGGGCTCGATCACTTCGACCTCGGCCTCCACGAAGCGCTGCAGCGGACCGGCCACCATGCCCGGACGCGCGAGCGTGACCGCCTCGGCGCGGATGCCGGCGATCACGTCCTGACCGGAGTAACGCGCCAGCTCCGCCGTGACAGCCTCGCGCGGCAGATCGATCTTCACTTTCGGACCGTTGCCCTCCTGGAACACCAATGCGTGCCCGCCGTCTTCCGGCGTGAGCTGCGCCTTGACGAGATTCATGCGCGGGCTGCCCATGAAGCCGGCGACGAACGTGTTGGCGGGCCGGTTGTAGACCTCGTATGGTGTGCCGAGCTGTTGCAACACGCCGCTCTTCATGACCGCGATGCGCGTGGCGAGTGTCATCGCCTCGATCTGGTCGTGCGTCACGTACACGATCGTGGCCTTCAGTCGCTGATGCAGCTTCTTGATCTCGGTGCGCATGTCCACGCGCAATTGCGCGTCCAGGTTCGAGAGCGGCTCGTCGAATAGATACAGCTTCGGCTCGCGCGCCAGCGCGCGCCCGATCGCCACGCGCTGCCGCTGTCCTCCGGAGAGCTGGCGCGGTTTGCGCTCGAGCAGATGCTCGATCTGCAGCAGCTTCGATACCGAGCGGACGCGTTCTTCGCGCGCCCCTTTCTCGACCTTGTGCATCTCGAGCGGGAACTCGATGTTCTTCGCCACCGTCATGTTCGGATACAGCGCGTAGGACTGGAACACCATCGAGATGTTGCGCTCGGCCGGCGCGACACGGGTGATATCGCGTCCTTCGAGCCGCAGCAAGCCGCCGGTCGGCTCTTCCAGCCCGGCGATGATGTTCATCAGCGTGCTCTTGCCGCAGCCCGAGGGACCGACGAGCACGAGGAATTCGCCGTCCTGCAAGCCGATCGAGATGTCGTGCAGGATCTTGACGGCGCCGAAGCTTTTCTGGACGTTGACGAGGTCGAGCGATGCCATGAGTTTCTCCTTTAACCCTTGACCGAACCGGCCATCAGGCCGCGTACGAAGAACTTTCCCGACACCAGGTAGACGATCAGCGTCGGCAGCGCGGCGATGAAGGCGCCGGCGAAGTGGACGTTGTATTCCTTGACCCCGGTGCTGCTGTTCACGAGGTTGTTGAGGGCGACCGTCAGCGGGAACGAGCTGAAGTCGCTGAACGAGGCGCCGAACAGGAAGTCGTTCCAGATGTTGGTGAATTGCCAGATCACCGTCACGACGATGATCGGCGCGCTGTTGGGCAGCAGGATGCGGCCCAGCACGCCGAAGAAGCTCGCGCCGTCCATGCGTGCGGAGCGGATCAGTTCGTTCGGGAACGCCGCGTAGTAGTTGCGGAAAAACAGCGTCGAGAAGCCGATGCCGTACACGACGTGCACGAGTATCAGGCCCTTCACCGTTCCCGCCAGACCCAGCAATCCAAGCGTCTTGGCCATCGGAATCAGCACGATCTGGAACGGCATGAACACCGAGAACAGCATCGCGCCGAACAGCAGGTGCGCGCCGCGGAACTTGAACTGCGTGAGGATGTACCCGTTCAATGAGCCGATCAGCGTCGAGATCGCCACTGCCGGAACAACCATCAGGAACGAGTTGGTGAAATAGGGCTTCAACCCGGTGGGCTGCACGCCGATCTGCGCAGTGCTCCACGCGGTGAGCCACGGCTCGATGGTCCACGCCTGCGGCAATGCCAGCAGGTTGCCGCTGCGAATCTCGTCGAGCGGCTTCAGCGAATTGACGATCATCACGTAGACCGGCATCAGGAATAGCAGTGCAAGCACGATCAGCACTGCGTAGAGAACGATGCGGCCGATGCCGAACGTGGTCGCAGGCCCGCTGGCGCCGTGCGTGTGCGCCAGCGCGTGAGAAGTCGCCTGTGCGTTAGCCATTTTTCACCCTCCGCATCTCGCTCAGCAGGTAAGGCAGCACGAGCACGCCGATCGCGAACAGCATCAGCACCGAACTGGCGGCGCCCACCGCCATCTCGTTGCGCGTGAACGTGTACTGGTACATGAACACCGAAGGCAGCCAGGTCGACCTGCCGGGACCGCCGTTGGTGAGCGCAATCACCAGGTCGTAGCTCTTGATCGCCATGTGGGCGAGGATCACGAATGCCGAGACGAACACGGGGCCGAGCTGCGGCACGATTACGCGCAGGTAGATCTGCCAAGTCTTCGCGCCGTCGACGCGCGCCGCATTGATCTGCTCGCTGTCGACGCCGCGCAGCCCCGCGAGGAACATCGCCATCACGAAGCCGGTGGTCTGCCAGACCGCGGCGATCACGACGCAGTAGATCGCCATGTCGTTGTCCTTGATCCAGTCGAAGCTGAAGCTCTCCCATCCGAGGTTCTGCATCGTGTGCTCGAGGCCGACACCCGGATCGAGCAGCCACTTCCACGCAGTCCCGGTGACGATCAGCGACAGCGCCATCGGATAGAGGAAGATCGACCGGAACACCGTCTCGGAGCGGATCTTCTGGTCGATGAGGATCGCGAAGGCAAGTCCGAGCAGTCCCGCGACGCCGATGTACAGGATCGCGAAGATGCCGAGGTTGCCGACCGAGACCTGCCAGTTCTCCAGGCTGAGCAGGCGCTCGTAGCTGGCCGGCCCGGCGAAGCCGTAGCTCGGCATCATCGTGGAGGTCGTGAACGACAGGTAGATCGTGAACATGATGTAGCCGTACACGCAGATCAGCACGAGCAGGACGCTGGGGCTGATCATCAACTTGGGCAACCAACCGGCTTTCATGGGCGAAGCTCCGCTTGGCCGTCGGCTGCCGCAGCAGCCGACGGTGATTGTTGGAACGAAGACGGTTAACTGTTCGCTGCGGAGGCCAGTGCGGCGGCGGCTTTCTTGTCGTCGAGCTGGCCGTTGAAGTGGCGCGTGATCACGTCGTAGAAGCCGTTCTTGATCGATGCCGGCACAGCGTGGCCGTGCGCCATCGAACCGACGAGCGTTCCCGCCTTGCTGGCCTCGGCCACGTCCTTGATCGCCTTCTTGCCGCAATCGTCGAAAGCGGTGTCAGGCACGTCGGTCCGCGCGGGTGCCGAGCCCTTGACGACGTTGAAGGCCGACTGGAATCCCGGATCCATGATCGCCGCGGCGAGCTTCTGTTGCGCGGCGGACTTGTCGGGATCGCTCAGCTTGAACATGACGAACTGGTCGGTGTTGAAGGTGACCATGCCCTGCGTGCCCGGGAAGCGGAAGCAAAGGAAATCCTTGCCCGGTACCTTCTTCGCATTGATGAACTCGCCCTTGGCCCAATCGCCCATCAGCTGGAAGCCCGCCTTGCCGCTGATCACCATGCCCGAGGCGATGTTCCAGTCGCGCCCCGAGAAGTCCTTGTCGACGAGCTTGCGGATCTGGCCCATGCGATGGAACACCTTCTCGGTGGTCGGCGAGTTCAGCGCCTTCGGATCGAGGTCGATGAAGGCCTTCTTGTAGTAGTCGATCCCGCCCGTGGACAGCGCCACCGCGTCGAAGATGGTCGCT
>Ga0335084_10001722_pt1 | contig 20657 bp, 19 predicted proteins | sample Lox_Sample_44_FD_206721 | JGI IMG/M metagenome (GOLD analysis project Ga0335084, IMG submission 206721) | Soil microbial communities from Loxahatchee National Wildlife Refuge, Florida, United States - Lox_Sample_4.4 | ecosystem: Environmental > Terrestrial > Soil > Wetlands | place: USA...
CGCGCGGGACGAGCAGGGTAAGGCTGGCGGGCAGCGCCGGCGCGGGCGCCGAGCGGTAGCGGTCGAAGCGATAGGCGGCCAGCGCCGCGCCCTCGCTCACCGCGTGCACGACCGCGGCGCTGGCGTGGGCGCCCAGCGCCACGGCGGCGCGGCGCGCACGCGTGCGCGTCGCGTGGCGGACGACGGCGTCGGCGAGCTCGTACCAGGCGCCGATCGCCGGTGCACGGCCGACGCCGATGAGCAGGATGAGGGCAGGGCGGGCAGCACCGTGGGTCTGATAGAGCAGCTGCTGATCGGGCGCGCCGGAGAAGCGCGCGCGGCGGGCCTCGGCGACGAGGCGGCCGCCGAGGCGCCGGTCGAGCGCCAGCACGGCTGGTGCGCCGGCGAGGGCTCCGGCCACGACCGGCACGACCAGGAGGTCGGTGGCGATGCGTTCGGGAGCGACGGTCGACAGCGTGGTGGCCATGCTCAGCCGTTGCGTCCGGTGCTGTGGCGGTCGAGGTAATCGAGCAGCAGCGCCTGCTCGTCGGCCGACAACGGCGGTACCCCACGCCGCGCCAACTCGCCCTGCATCCGCTCGACGGTGATCTTCCACATCTCGGCGGTCATCACCCCGGGCGCGTAGAGCCGATGGCAGCCCGTGCAGCGGGTGGCGTAGAGGCGCGCGCCGGGGGACTCGGGATCGGGGAGCCTGGCGTCGCACCCGGCGACGAGCAGGACGACCAGCACCCACGCGCGCCCGCACGCGCTCGCGCTCGCTCGCACACCGTCACGCTTCCTGGCGAAAGATGGCGGCTTGACCGAAGCTCTCTTCCACCCCGACTTCAATGGCGGTCAGCGCGTCGATGCCCTCGGCGGCCAATGCGGCGCGCAGCTCGCCGGCCAGATAGCGCGCCAGCTCCTCGGCCGAGGTGTGGATGATCGGCAGCAGGAGGACGTCGGCGCGCGGGAAGCGAAACTCGTCGTGCTCATAGCGCACGCAGACCGTGTCCCCGTCCTCGCGGACGCTCAGGCAATCGCTGTTGGCGGGGATGAGCAGGTGCTCGTCGAGCCGGTTGCAGAGTGCGCGGGTGATGCGCTTCACGACGCCGAAGTCGACCACATAGCCCTGCGCGCCGAGCGGCCCGTGCACGGCGACCGACACCCGATAATTGTGTCCGTGCAGCCGCTCGCGGAACCCCGGATAGGCGATGAAGTGCGCGGCGGAGAACTTGAGATAGTCCTTGGTGACGTGGACGCGGAATGACTGCGGCCCGGGCATCGGTCCACGCTACCACGCCGGTTCCCGCCATTGTAGGGGCGCGCGGGTCGGCGAGCGCCGACGCCCATGCCCACACAACCGCGGCGGCGCGGCGGCTGCGTGCCCGCTTGCGGAGCCCGGCGAAGTGCGACACAAGAACAGGATGCGCTACGACTTCACGCCGGCGCAAATCGCCTGGCGCGACGAGGTCCGCGCCTTCGTCAGGGAGCACTTGACCGAGGCGCTGCTGGCCGAGTTGCGCGAGGCCGGCAACGAGGGCAAGGGGCCGCTGGCCGACCGGTTCATCCTCGCCCTGCGCGATCGCGGCTACTGGGGCCTGGCGTGGCCGGTGGAGTACGGCGGGCTCGGGCGCTCGGCCATCGACCAGTGGATCTTCGTCGACGAGCTCGAGAGCGCCGGCGCCCCGATGCTGCCGTTGACCGTCACCTCGGTGGCTCCGACGATCATGCGTATTGGCACCGAGGCGCAGAAGAAGGAGTGGCTGCCGCGCATCGTCGCCACCGAGGTCGACTTCGCCGTCGCCTACTCCGAGCCGGATGCCGGCACCGATATGGCGTCGCTGCGTACGCGCGCCGTCCTCGACGGCGACGAGTGGGTGATCAACGGCCAGAAGATGTGGAACACGATGGCGCACATGGCGACGCACAACTGGGTCGCCGTGCGCACCGAGCCCGACGCGCCCAAGCACAAGGGCATCTCGATGATGATCGTGCCGATGGACGCGCCGGGGGTGACCGTGCAGGCGATCTACGTCTGGCCCGGGCTGCGCACCAACGCGCTCTTCCTCGACAACGTCCGCGTCCCGCGCGACCACCTGATCGGGGAGCGCGGCATGGGCTTCTACTACGCCGCCATGGCGCTCAACTTCGAGCGCCTCTCGATCGGCTCGGTCGGCATGATCCGGCGCTACGTCCGCGAGCTGGTGGCGGTGGTGCGCGAGCTGCGCGTCGACGGGCAGCCGCTGCGCGAGCATCCCTGGGTGCGCGAGCGGCTGGCGCGCTTGGCGGTCGACATCGAGGTGGCGCGCATGCTCGGGCTGGAGACGGCCTGGCAGCTCGCGCAGGGCAGCGTCCCGGCGGCCCCATCGTCGATGGCGAAGGTGTTCGTCAGCGAGCTGGCGCAGCGCGCCGCCGACGCGGGCACGGAGCTGCTCGGGATGAACGGGCAGCTCCACCCCGACGAGCCGGCGGCCCATCTGCACGGGCGCATGCAGTGGCTCTACCGCACGGCGCCGCTGCTGGCGTTCGGCGGCGGGACCAACGAGGTGCAGCGCAACATCATCGCGATGCTGGGCTACGGCCTGCCGCGCAAGTGACCCGGACGATCGCCATGCAGCTCACGTTCACCCCCGACCAGCAGGCGTTGCAGAACGCGGTCGAGCGCTTCTGCCAGGAACAGGTGACGGCGGAGCGGCTGCACGCCTGGCAAGACCAACCGCGGCAGATCGACGCGCGCGCCTGGCGCGTGATCGCGGACCTCGGCTGGTTCGGCCTCGGGCTCCCCGAGCCCTCCGGCGGCAGCGGGCTCGGCTTGGTCGAGGTCGCGTGTCTGCTGCAGGAGTGCGCGCGCGGCCTGGTCCCGCGCAGCGTGATCAACGCCGTGCGCGGCGGCTGGGCGCTGGCACGGCTCGATGCGGCCGCCAGCGAGCTGGCCGAAGTGGGGCGCGGTACGCGCGTGGTGGCGCTGGCCTTCGACGAGGCCAGCGCGAGCGACCCGGCCGCCTACGCGACGACGCTGGAGGACCACGGCGGCGCGCCGCGGGTGCGGGGCGAGAAGTGGTACGTCCCCGGCGGCCTCAGCGCCGACTACCAGATCGTCGCGGCGCGCGAAGGCAGCGGGGTGTCGTTGGTGCTGGTCGCGGCGGAAGCCACCGAGCGCGCCGCGCTGCGGACCTTCGACGGCGAGGAGCAGGCGCTGGTGCGCTATGCCGCGAGCCCGGTGCTGCGCCGCCTCGGCCCGGCCGGCGACGCCGCCAGCGCGCTGCGCGCCGTGCGCCGGGAAGGAACGGCGCTGGCGCTGGCGGAGATGGTCGGCGGTATGCAGGCGGCGCTCGACATGACCGTCGCCTACGTGAAGGAGCGCGAGCAGTTCGGCCAGAAGCTGGCGGTGTTCCAGGCCGTGCAGCACCAAGTCGCCGACATGGCGACCGCGTACACGGCGGCGCGCCATCTGGCGTGGCAGGCGATCACGCGGATCGCCGCGGGCACCGAGGTCGGGCTGGAGCTGATGCATGCCGGCGCGTTCGTCCCGCAGGCGTTCAAACGCATCACGACCGCGGCGCATCACCTGCACGGCGGGGCGGGATACGTCGTCGAGCACCCGCTCCACTACCACAGTGAGCGCGCCCAGGCGCTCTGCATCCGCTATGCGCCGGAAGCGCCGGCGCTGGCGACGATTGCCAGCGACCTGCTGGACTGACGCGGGCGGGAGGTCAGAAGTCCGACAGCTCGCGGTCGGCCGGCAGCGGCAGGTAGGGCTGAAGCAGCGTGTCGAGCGCCGCGAGGACGAAGGTGGCGGCGCCCAGCGCCAGCAGGCGGCGACCGTTCAGGTGCTCGAGGTCGATCCAGTCGAGCGCCAGCGGGACGGCGACGACGGCCACCGCCAGCACCACGGCGGTAATCCCCAGCCCGTTGGCGCCGACCTTCACGCGCACGACCCGGCTGACGAGCGCGAGCACCAGGAAGGTCAGGATCGCCGAGAAGAAGTAGAACGGAATCACTACGAGCCAATGTGCCACGCGCAGTCCCTCTCTGTTCAGCCGTAGGTGGGCCCCCGGTGAAAGTCAACCGAGCAATCGGCGAGGCGGTCGATCCGACGCTGGCGCGGCTGGTGGAGCGCCTGCGGGCGGTCGGTTTCGGCGCGCCGGCGTTGCGGGACCGCCTGGGGATCGGCATGCCGGACGACGTCGGCTTGCTGAACCATGCGCCCGCCTGCGAGCGCCTGCGCGCCGATCGGTCGGCGCTCGGTGCGGCGATCCGGCTCTTCTACCTGGAGGGCGACGAGGCGGCGGCGCCCCTCCGCCGCCTGTTGCCGGTGTCGGAGCAGACCGCGCTCGCGCGGGCGGGGATGCTCGCCGTACGGGCAGGGCGCGTACGGGCACGCCTGCGGGTGGACGCGCATGGATCGCTCTACCTCCTGGGCGACCGACGCCTGCGCGCGCCCGACCGCGGCGCCCTGCATCTGCCGCGCGGCGACATGGTCTACCCACCGGGCAGCGACTCGGTGCTCCTCGCCGAGGCGGTGCCGGCGCGCGATGGCGAGCGGGTGCTCGACCTGTGCACCGGCAGCGGCATTCAGGCGCTCGCGGTCGCGGCGCGCGCCGCGGCGGTGGTGGCGGTCGACATCGGCGCCCGCGCCGCCGCCCTGGCGCGGCGCAACGCCGCATTGAACGGCGCGGCCAACGTCGAGGTGCGCCAGGGCGACCTCTTTGCCCCGGTGCGCGACGAGCGCTTCGACCTCGTCCTCGCCAACCCGCCGTTCGTGCCCGCGCCGCAGCGCGGACCCGCCTATCACTCGGGCGGGCCGCGCGGCGATCGCGTGCTGCGCCGGGTGGTCGCCGGGCTCGGCGCGCACCTGCGCGAGGGCGGCCGGGCGCTGATCGTGTCGCACCTCGCGCTGCGGCGCGGTGAGACGGCGGCGGCGGCGCTGGGACCGTGGGTGCGCGGCTTCGACGGGCGGGTGCTCGCGCTGGTGCTCGAGATGGGGACACCCGTCGATCTGGCTGCCGCGCAGGCGGTGTTCGCGCTCGACGGCGGCTTCGCGGGATACCGGGACGAGGTGCGCCGCTGGGTGGCGTACCTCGAGCGCCACCGCATCGAACAGATCGTGCTCCTCCTGATCGCCGCGGAGCGGGGAGGGCGCGGCGGGCTCGAGGTGGTCGAGGCCTTTCAGCGCACCCTACCGCTGCCGCTGTCGCGGCCGCCGGCGGCGCTGATCACCGGGTGGTTGCAGCGCGGGTGAGGGGCACTTCCCCGCCCGCGCCGAACGCGCTATCAGGTCGCCATGCCGCGAACCGCCCGCGCCGCGCTGGCCCTCGGCTGGTGTGCGCTCAGCCTCTCCGCCTGCAGCACCAGCAAGCCGACCCTGTACCCGAACGAGCAGTATCAGAAGGTCGGCGCCGAGCAGGCCGACCGCGACATCGCCGACTGCGAAGCGAAGGCGGAGCAGTATGTGAAGACCGGCGGCCAAGGGGCGCAGATGGCCAAGGAGGGCGCGCGCAACGTCGGCGTCGGCGCCACCGTCGGCGCGGCCAGCGGCGCGGTGGGCGGCGCCATCGGCGGGAACCCCGGCGAGGGCGCGGCGGTGGGCGCCGCCAGCGGCGCGACGGCCGGGCTGCTCGGCACCATGTTCGGCTGGATGTTCCGCTCCTCGGAGCCCGATCCCGTCTATCGCAATTTCGTCGAGACCTGCCTGCGCGACAAGGGCTACAACCCGATCGGGTGGCAGTGACGGAGGCCGCGCTGCGCGCGGCGTTTGGCGTTCGGCATTTGCCGTTTAGCATGCCGCCACGGTTCGTACGCTGCGTACCTCGATGCTTGGGCGCTCGGTGAGACGGGTAGGCAAGGCGGAGGGATCGCGCTCCGCGCAGAACGCTGAACGCCAAACGCTCAACGCGCCGCCCGCAGGGCGGCGCTCAGTCGTACTCCTCGACCAGGCGCATCGGGCGCAGCTGCTCGCGCGGGATGCCGTCGAGGAAGCGCGACGGCTTCGACAGCACCATGCCGGCGGCGCGGTCGTACATGTTGATCGGGTAGCTGAGGTAGAGATGGCGCTTGGCGCGGGTGACGGCCACGTACAGCAGGCGCCGCTCCTCCTCGAGCTCGTCCTCGCTGTGCATCGCGTGCGCGGAGGGGAACTTGCCGTCGACCGCCCAGATGACGAAGACGGTGTGCCATTCGAGGCCCTTGGCCGAGTGGATGGTGGATAGGCAGAGGAGCCCCTCGTCCGCGTCGACGGCGAGCACGTCGCCGACGCTGTCGGTCGGCGGCTCCAGCGCCATGTCGCTGAGCAGCGTCTGCAGCGAACGGTAGCGGGCGGCGATGCTGACGAAGTGCTCGAGGTCGCGCTGGCGCTTCGGGTGATCGTCGGGGTGGACGCGCTTGAGCAGCGGCTCGTAGTAGCGCAGCACTTCGCCGAGCTGCTCGTCCGGCCGCTGCCCGCCGCCGATGCGGCGCAAGAGGCCGGCGAGGGCGCGGACATCGGTCGAGTAGGGCTTGCCGCTCAGCGCCTCGAGCGCGGCGGGGACGTCGGCCGCGTCGAGCAGCCGGCTCGCCAGGTCGTCCGCCGTGCGCGGACCGATGCCCTCGAGCAGCAACAGCAGGCGGTGCCAGGACACCGCGTCGCGCGGGTTCTCGATCACCCGCAAGTGGGCGAGCACGTCCTTGACGTGCGCGGTCTCGATGAACTTGAACCCGCCGCGCTTGATGAACGGGAGGTTGGCGCGCTGGAGCTCGAGCTCGAGGTCGAAGGCGTGGAAGCTCGAGCGGAAGAGGACGGCAATCTCGGGCAGCGGCACGCCCTCCTCGCGCAGCTCCAGGATGCGCTGGCAGACGAAGCGCGACTGGTAGTTTTCGTTCTCGGCAGCGACCAGCAGCGGCGTCTCGCCGTCCGGCTGCTTGGTGAACAGGATCTTGGTGTAGCGCTCGCGCGCCTGCGAGACGACGGCGTTGGCGACGTCGAGCACGGGCTGCGTGCTGCGGTAGTTCTCCTCCAGCGAGATGACGCGGGCGCCCGGGAAGAGCTTGGGAAAATCCATGATGTTGCGGAAATCGGCGCCGCGAAACGCATAGATGCTCTGCGCGTCGTCGCCGACCGCCATGACGTTGTCGTGCTGCGCGGCGAGCAGGCGGACGATCGCGGCCTGCAGCGGGTTGGTGTCTTGGTACTCGTCGACCATGATGTAGCGATAGCGCTGTGACAGCAGACGGCGCACCGCCTCGTGGTCGCGCAGCAGCTCGTGCAGCTTCACCAGCAGGTCGTCATAGTCGACCACCTGCCGCTCGGCCTTGTACGTCCGGTAGGCGCTCTCTAGGGCGACGAGCTCGTCGGTGTGCTCGTCGAGATGCCCGTAGGCGGCCTCGATCAATTGGTGCAGCGCGCACGACTTGTTCACCGCCATGCTGAACATCTCGGCGATGGTCTGCTTGCGCGGGAAGCGCTTGTCCTTCTTGTCGAGTCCCAGGCGGGCGCGCAGCAGGCCGATGACGTCTTCCGCGTCGCCGCGGTCGAGAATCGTGAACGAGCTGTGCAGGCCGAGCGCGCCGCCGTGGCGGCGCAGGACCAGGTTGGCGACCGAGTGGAAGGTGCCGCCCGCGACCTCCTCGCAACGGCCGTCGAGCAGACCGGCGGCGCGGCGCAGCATCTCGGCGGCCGCTTTGCGGGTAAAGGTGAGGAGCAAGATGGCGTGCGGGTCGACGCCCTGCTCGACCAGGCGGGCGACGCGAAACACCAGGGTGCGCGTCTTGCCGCTGCCGGCGCCGGCGACGACCAGCACGGGGCCTTCGGTGCTGAGCACGGCGTCGAGCTGCGCCGGATTCAGCAGGCCCTGGTAGTCGAGGCGGAAGTGCGGTTCGCGCTGCGGGCGCCGCAGGACGTAGGTGTCGCCGGTGGTGGGCATGCGTCGGATGGATGGCTGCGCTATGGAATCTACCAAGACGGGACGGGGGTCGGCCAATGCGACGCGAAGAAAAATCGAACCCGCTGGCGGCGCGATACGAGCTCGATCTGCGGGGCGTGCCGTGCCCATTGAGCTGGGCACGGACCAAGGTGCGGCTCGAAGCGCTGGTCCCCGGCGAACAGCTCACGGTTGCGGTCGACGACCCGAAGGGCGCGCGCGACATCCCGCGGGCGGCCGAGGCGGAAGGCTACGCGGTCGAAGAGACGGTGCTGGAGGCGGGCGTCTGGCGCCTGCGCATCCTGGTGTGAAAACTCATCGGGTGTCTCAATCCGCCGCACCCATCATATGGACTTTCTTGGTGTCCTTGGTGGTGGCGAGGAGCTCCGAGACGGACGCGTTCAGGCCCGGATGGATGAGTTGCGGAGCGAGCTCGCTGAGCGGGATGAGGACGAAGCGGCGCTTGGCGAGCTGCGGATGGGGCACCTTCAAGTTGCGCTTGTCGATCGTCTCGTTGTCGTAGAAGAGGATGTCGAGATCGATGATGCGCGAGCCCCAGCGCTTGCCCTTCACGCGCTTGCGGCCCATGTCGGTCTCGATCTGCTTCAAGCGTTTCAAGAGCTCGGCAGGGACGAGCTCGGACTCGAGCTCGACGACGCTGTTGCAGAACCAGGTCTTGGCGTTGCCGTGCGGCTCGCTCTCGTAGAGCGAGGACTCCTTCACCACGCGGCTCTTCGGGAGTTCACCGAGCCGGCGCCGGGCTTCGCGGCAGTTGGCCCGCCGGTCGCCCAGGTTGGACCCGATTCCGATGAACACACGGTGCGGCATACCATCTACCTTCCCCGCACGACCTCCTCAGCCGCGCGCCGCCGTGTGTGCGGCGCCGACGTCCCGATACGCCACCTTCGGCGTCGCCTCCGAGCGCTCTTGCTGCACCAGCGGCGGCACGCCTGCGCCGCTTGTACCGGTATCCGCAGCGCTTTGCAACTCGCAACCCGCAGGCGTCGACGTCATCGTCGAAGCGAGTCGAGCGACGCCTTGAGGCGGCCGACCCCCGGTGATACTCGACAGCCGACATCGCCGCGAAACGCCCCGTGCTCGGAGGACCGATGCTGTCAGCAGAGCGTCTCAAGCAGATTCCCCCGTACCTCTTCATGGAGCTGCGCCAGAAGATCGGCAAGGCGAAGGCGGCGGGGATCGACGTGATCAGCCTCGCCATCGGCGATCCGGTCGAGCCGACACCCGAGGCGGTGATCCACGAGCTGGGACGCGCCGCACAGGATCCCGCCAACCATCAGTATCCAACCGACGAGGAAAAGGGGATGCTCGGCTTCCGCGACGCCGTCGCGCGCTGGTACGCCAAGCGCTACGCGGTGACGGTGGATCCCAACAGCGAGGTCCTCGCCCTCATCGGCTCGAAGGAAGGGTGCCACCACTTCGCGCTCGCCCGGGTCAATCCGGGTGACGCCGTGCTGATGACCGACCCCGGTTATCCCGCATACCGCGCCAGCATCCTGCTGGCCGGCGGCGAACCGGTGACGGTGGCGATCCGTCCGGAGCAGGGCTCCCTGCCGGTCCTCCGCGACATTCCGTCGGCGGTGGCCAAGCGCGCCACGGCGATGTTCCTGAACTACCCCAACAATCCGACCGGCGCCGTGGCGACGACCGCGTTCCTCAAGGAGCTGGTCGAGTTCGCGCGCACCTACGACATCGCCATCTGCTACGACAACCCGTACATCGAGATCGTCTTCGACGGCGAGCAGCCGCTCAGCTTCCTGTCGGTGCCCGGTGCGAAAGACGTCGGGGTGGAACTCAACTCGCTCTCCAAGCCGTTCAACATGACCGGGTGGCGCCTGGGCATGGCGCTCGGGAACCCCGATCTCATCGCGGCCATCTCCAAGGTGAAGGAGAACACCGACTCGGGCGTGTTCAACGCCATTCAGTACGCCGGCATCGCGGCCTTCACGCACTGCGAGAACACGATCCCCCACATGCTGCAGATCTACTCGCGCCGGCGCGACCTGGTGGTCGCCACGCTGCGACAGGTCGGCGTCGAGTACACGCCGGCGCGCGGCACGTTCTATCTCTGGGTGCCGACCCCGCAGGGCATGTCCAGCCTCGCGTTCGCCGACATGCTGCTCGAGAAGGCCCGCGTCGTCGTCGCCCCCGGCCGCGGGTACGGCGAGTTCGGCGAGGGGTTCTTCCGCATCTCCCTGACCGTTCCCGACGCCCGGCTCGAGGAGGCCATGGAGCGGGTGCGGCAGGCGATGGAGCAGTAGGGCCGTTACCTCAAAACAGGCGGACATCGAGCTGGAGCGATTGGTTGTTAGGTTGCTAGGTTGTTAGGCCCGACGACGAACCGCGAAGTCGCCAACAGCCCGACAACCAACAACTAACAACCTCGGCCGCGTCGACCGCGGGGCGTGCCAGCAGCAGGAAACCTAGGTTCCCCGCGACAAGCCCAGCACGTCGGCCATCGAGTAGCGGCCGAGGGGCTGTCCCGCCAGCCAGATCCCCGCCCGCACCGCGCCGCGCGCCAGGCAGTCGCGGCTCTGGGCCCGGTGGGTGAGTTCGAGGCGCTCGCCCATGCCGGCGAACACGACGGTGTGATCGCCGATGATGTCGCCGCCGCGCAGGCCGACGATGCCGATCTCTCCGCTCGGCCGCGGGCCGACGATGCCCTCGCGGGCCAGGCGCTTGCGTTGCTCGAAGTCGGTGCGGAGGCCGTCGGCGACGGCGCGCCCGAGGGCCAGCGCCGTGCCGCTCGGGGCGTCGACCTTCATGCGGTGGTGGATCTCGACGACCTCGGGGTCGAACCCCTCGCCGAGCGCCGCGGCAGCCGCGCGTACCAAGGTGAGCAGTACGTTGACGCCGACGCTCATGTTGGCGGCGATGACGCAGCGGGTCTGCGGCGCCAGACGGTCGAGTTCGCGTTGCTCGGCCGCCGAATAGCCGGTGGTGCCGATGACGATGCCGGCGCCGCGCTCGACGGCGGTGCGCAAGTGCTCGACCGCAGCGGCGGCGACGGTGAAGTCGAGCGTCACGGTCCCTGGCGCCGCGGCGTGCGCGTAGTCGTCGCTGATCGGGACGCCGAGCGCGGGGCCGCCGGCGAGCACCCCGGCGTCCTGGCCGACGGCGGAATGCCCGGCGGATTCGACGGCGGCGTGCAGGTGCGCCGCCGGCTCCTGGCTGATCAGGCCGACCAGCGTGCGGCCCATACGGCCCGCGGCGCCGCAGACCACGAGCGGAACGCTCACGCCGGACCCCAGCTGGCGGCACCGGCGCCGGCGGGAGGACGCGCGCCCACCGCACTCACAGCCGCGCGCCTGCCTCGCGCAGCGCGCTGCGCAGCGCCTCGCGCGGCCCGGCGCTCATCGGAAGCAGCGGCAGGCGGAGCTCGTCGCGGCAGAGGCCGAGCATCGACATCGCTGCCTTGATCGGGATCGGATTGGTCTCCAAGAACAGCACCCGGATGAGCGGCAGCAGGGCATAGTGGCGCGTGCGCGCGGCGGCCCAGTCGCCGCGCAGCGCGGCGTCGACCGCTGCCCCCCACGGCTTCGGGACGCAGTTGCCGACCACGGAGATGACGCCGATCCCGCCGACCGCGATGATCGGCAGGGTGAGCGCGTCGTCGCCGGAGTATACCGCCAGCGCCTCGCCGCAGCGCCGAATCACCTCCTGGACCTCGTCGAGCGACCCGGTGGCCTCCTTCAGGCCGACGATGTCGTCGAGCTCGGCGAGCCGCGCCAGCGTGGTCGCCTCGATTTTCGAGCCGGTGCGGCCCGGGATGTTGTAGACGATGAGCGGGAAGCCGGTCGCCGCCGCGACTTCGCGGTAGTGCCGGTAGATGCCCTCCTGCGTCGGCTTGTTGTAGTAGGGTGAGATCAGCAGGGCGGCGTCCGCGCGCGCGTCGCGCGCGGCACGGGTGAGGCGGATCGCCTCGGCCGTGGAGTTGGATCCCGTCCCGGCGACCACTGGCACGCGGCCGCGCGCGAAGCGCACCACCAGCTTGACCACTTCGATGTGCTCGTCGTGCGACAGTGTCGCCGACTCGCCGGTGCTGCCGCAGGGCACGAGCCCGGCGGTCCCGTTGGCGATCTGGTCCTCGACGATGCGCTCGAGCGCATCGGCATCGATGGCGTCGTCGCGAAACGGGGTGACCAGCGCGGTCAGCGAGCCGGGGATTCGCAGCTTCATGCGTCGACCTCGATCTCGCCGCGAAAGACCTCCTCGGCGGCGCCGGCCATGTAGACGTGATCGTCCTCGGCCCGCCACTCGATCGCGAGGTCGCCGCCGTTGAGCCGCAGCGTGGCGTGACGGGCGGTGCGCTGCGTCAGCACACCGGCCACGAGTGCGGCGCAGGCGCCGGTGCCGCAGGCGGCGGTCTCGCCCGAGCCGCGTTCCCAGACCCGCATGCGCAGCATCGCCGGGCTGTCGACGCGGACGAACTCGGTGTTGACGCGGCTCGGGAAGAAGGGATGGCGTTCGAAGCGTGGGCCAATGGTCGCGAGGTCGAGATCTTCGACCTCGGGCACGAAGACGACGCAGTGCGGGTTGCCCATCGACACGCAGGTGACGCGGTAGGTGCAGCCGTCGACCTCGAGCGGTGCGTCGATGACGGGTCCCTCGGCGGCGACCGGAACGCGCGGACCGTCGAGCACCGGGGCACCCATGTCGACCGTGACCCGGGTCACGATGCCGTTGCGCGCCTCGAGGTGCAGGACCTTGATGCCGGCGTCGGTGTCGACGCGCAGCGGGTTGGCGCGCACCAGGTCGTGCTCGGCGACGTACTTGCCGACGCAGCGGATGCCGTTGCCGCACATCTCGCCGCGGCTGCCGTCGGCGTTGTACATCTCCATGCGGCAGTCGGCGGTGTCCGACGGGCAGATCAGGATCAGACCGTCCGAGCCGATGCCGGTGCGCCGCGGGCTCACGCGCCGCGCCAGCGCGGCTGGATCAGCGACGCGATGGGCGAAGCAATCGACGTACACGTAGTCGTTGCCGATGCCGTGCATCTTGACGAAGGGCAGGGTGGCCATGTGGAGCGCGCGCGTCGCCTCGCTTCTCGTTTGTGGGGTAGCACGAGGGCTGCGAAACGGAAAGTCGCGTTCCGCAATCGTGGGAGAATGACCATCAGCCGCCAGGCGTTGCGTGGGGCGTGTGCCGTGGCGCGGGGGTCGGCACGGCGCGCTGGACGGTGGCGATGTTCGACGGCTGGCTCACGTAGCCGTCGGTGGTGAACGAGATCACGCGGTATTGGTAGGTTTCGCCGACCGCCGTCTCGGCATCGAGCCAGGTGAAGTGGTGGGCTTGCTGGAAGCGGTCGCGGTCGGTCACCGCGACCGTCGCCAGCGGTGCGAACGACCCGCCGGCGGTGCTGCGCTCGACACGGAAGGCCCCGAGGTCGGCCATGCGTGCGCCGTCGACGTAGCGGTCCGGACGGCGCCACGTGAGGCGAACCCCGTCGGCGGCGTTGACCGCCGAGAGGTCGCTGATCGGTTCCGGCGCGACCAGCTCGGGCGGCCGCACGGGCGTCTTGCGGCCGCAGGCGGACACCGCGAGCACGGCCAGGGCCAGCCCCCACAGCGCGGCTCCGCGACCCACCCCGACCATGGCGGGGACCCTTAGCGTCGCGGCAGCGGGCGGGTCAATTGAGACTGTCGGGTGACGGGGGAAGCTCGGCGGCTGTCGCAGCGGGCGCCAGCGGGGCACAGTCGGCGGGACTCGCGTCGCGATGGAGGCCGGCGAGCACCTTGCCGAGCGCCGCCAGATTCACCGGCTTGCTGATGTAGCCGTCCATGCCCGCCGCCAGGCAGCGATCGCGATCGCCCTCCATCGCGTGCGCCGTCATGGCGACGATCGGCAGCCGTGCCCCTGCCGTCTCCGCGTCGCGGATCCGGGTGGTGGCCTCGAAGCCGTCCATCACCGGCATCTGGATGTCCATCAGGATGATGTCGTAGCGATGCCGGGTGACCGCCTCCACCGCGTCGCGCCCGTTCTCGACCACGTCGGTCTGGCAGCCGAGCTTTTGCAGGAGGCGCTGGGCGACCAGCTGATTGATGCGGTTGTCTTCGGCGAGCAGCACCCGCAACACCCGCGCGTCGGCGCTCGCGGCGACAGCGGTTCCGGGCCGGCGCTCGGGCTCGCTCGCCTGCTCGCCGAGCGCGCTGAGCATCGCGTCGAGCAACGCCGACTGACGCACCGGCTTGGTCACGACCGAGGCGAAGCCGACCTGCCGCGCCGCGCGGGTCCCACCGCGCAGGCCGCCGATCGACGAGAGCAGGATCAGCGGCACGGGCGCGAAGCGCGGGTCGGCGGTGATGCGGCGCGCGGTCTCGATACCGTCGAGGTCGGGCATCCGCATGTCGAGCAAGACGAGGTCGAACGCGTCGCCGGTCGCGGAGCACTCGAGCTGGGCGAGGGCGGTGCCGCCGCTGGCAGCCTCGGTGACGCGGCATCCCCACGCCTCGAGCGAGCGGCGGAGGATCAGTCGATTGGTCGCGGTGTCGTCGACGACGAGGACGTGCAGGCGCGCCAGGCGCGAAGGCGCGGCGCGCAGCAGTGCGGCCGCGGCGGGCGCGCGCTCGAGGGGCAGGTCGACCCTGAACGTGCTGCCGGTCCCCGGCGTGCTGTCGAGGTCGATGTGCCCGTCCATGAGGCGAACCAGCTCCTTGGAGATGGTCAGGCCGAGCCCGCTGCCGCCGTACGTGCGCGTCGTGCTGCCGTCGGCTTGGGTGAAGCTCTCGAACACCGCCACCTGGCGCTCGAGCGGAATGCCGATGCCGGTGTCGCGCACCGAGAGTCGCACGGTGTGGCGGCTGGGTGCCGCGTCGAGCCGCTGTACCTCGAGGACGATCTCGCCGCGCTCGGTGAACTTGATCGCGTTGCCGACCAGGTTGACCAGGACCTGGCGCAGGCGGGGCGGGTCCCCGAGGACGCTGCCATCGAGGTCGGGGGGGATGAAGGTAATCAGCTCGAGGCCCTTCTCCTGGGCGCGCACGGCGAAGACGTCGGCGACCTCCTCGACCAGCGCGCGCAAGTCGAGCGCGACGCGGTCGATCTCCACCTTGCCGGCCTCGATCTTGGAGAGATCGAGGATGTCGTTGATGACGTGCAGCAGATGATCGCCGCACTGCGAGAGGATGCGCGCGAACTCCCGCTGCTCGGAGGTCAGCTCGCTGTCGAGCAGGATCTCGGTGGTGCCGATGATGCCGTTGAGCGGGGTGCGGATCTCGTGGCTCATGTTGGCGAGGAACTGCGACCGGGCGCGCGCCGACGCCAGCGCGAGGTCGCGAGCCGCGGCGAGCTGATGGGCCTGCTCCTGCAGCTGGCGCGCCTGCTGTTCGGCCTGCACGCGCGCATCGTCGAGCGCCTGGACGTACCGTTCGAGCTGCTCGCGGGCGTCGCGCCGCTCCATGGCGATGCCGAGCACGCGCGCGGCGGCCTCGAAGAGGTCGATCTCGCGCCGGTCGGGAAGCCGCGGCGCCGAACGATACGCTGCGATGATGCCGAGCACGCTGTGATCGGCTGCCAGGATCGGTTCCGACCAGGTCGCCCGCAGCCCGCAGGAGAGGGCGAGGGGCCGCACGCCCGCCCAGATCGGCTCGGTGGCGATGTCCGCGGTCATCACCCGTCGGCCGGAGCGCGCCGCGGCCGCACACCACTCGGTGCGCGAGCCGACCGGGACGTCCTCGAGGACCCCGCGAAAGGCGTCGGGGAGACCGACGGCGGCCGCACAGCGGAGGCGTTTGGTTTCGCGGTCGAGGAGCATCAGGGCGCACTGCAGATCGGGCACCTGTTGGAGGATCGCCGCGAACAGCTCGGCGCAGACCTCGGACAGGGGCACGTCGGCGGCGATGCGCTCGAGCACGCGCTGCTGGCCCGCCTGCAGCACCTCGATCGCCTTGCGCTCGAACAGCTGGTGCTCGAACGTGGCCGCGACGTAGATCGACGCCGCGAAGGCGCAGTAGGCGGACACCACGAGGTTGGTTCCCAGCCCGGCGACGTGCGGCAAGAAGCTCACGCTCACCACCGCCGCCAGGGCCACCTGGGGTCCGGTCCCCCACGGGAAGACGAGCCCGGCACCGGCGACCATCACCGGGAGCAGGAGCGTCGGCATGAGCGGGTCGGCGGTGTAGTAGCCGTTGACGGAGACGACGATGCAGGTGAGGCTCCACGCCCCGACCGCCACCGTCGTGCTGCGCTGCCAGCCCGACCGGCTACTGACGGCAATCAGCCCGACGGCGATCGCCTGCAGCAGCGCGCCGGCCAGCTTGAGCAGGATGAAGTCGTAGGGGACGTGGGGCGTGAGCCGGAAGTCGGACAGGGCGCTGAGCACCAGGCCGGTGATCGAGAGGTAGAGCAGCCGCCGCATGCGCACGACGACGAGCGGCCCCGTTTCCTCACGTAGTGCTTCGCGAATCGTGGGCAAGCGAGCACCGGGCATTTGACCCCCCGTACCGCAAGGATCATGCCTTGTGCCGTATGTGACCACAGGAAGGATTCAGCGCGCCAAACGCGCTTCCAGCGTCACCCAGTGGTCAGTGGTGCAACGTTCTGTGGCCAGCCCGCCAGGCGGGGGGTCGGGGGACCGAATCGGGGGTCGGGGGTCAGTGACCGCCTCCTGGCCCCCGGCCCCCTGACCCCGCCCCTCACACCCCGAGGGCCTTCAGCCGGCGCTCGACGTTCCGGGGCGAGGTGCCGCCGACGGCGCGCCGCCGCATGACGGCGGCTTCCTGGGTGAGCCAGCGGCGGACGTCACGCCGGAAGGCCGGAGAGAAGTCGCGCAGCTCGGTGAGGCTGAAATCCTCCAGCGTGCGCCCCTGTGTGATGGCGACCTGGATGATCGCGCCGACGATGCCGTGCGCCTGGCGGAAGGGTACGCCCTTGGTCGCCAGGTAGTCGGCCAGCTCGGTGGCCAGCGTGTAACCGGCGGCGGCGGCGGCGCGCATGCGGTCGGCGCGGATTCGCAGCCGCGGGACCAGGGCGACCAAGACCTCGAGCGAGGTCCGGATGGTGTCGACGCTGTCGAACACCGGGGCCTTGTCCTCCTGAAGGTCGCGGTTGTACGCCAGCGGCAGGCCCTTCAGGACGGTCAACAGGTTGACCAGGTTGCCGTACAGGCGCCCGCTCTTGCCGCGGATCAGCTCGGCGACGTCGGGGTTCTTCTTCTGCGGCATCATCGAGCTGCCGGTCGCGAAGGCGTCGGGCAGATCGACGAAGCCGAACTGCTGCGACGACCACAGCACCACCTCGTCGGCGAAGCGGCTCAGATGCATGCCGAGGATGGCGAGCGCAGCGAGCAGCTCGGCGGCGAAGTCACGGTCGCTGACCGCGTCGAGGCTGTTCTCGCTCACCGCATGGAAGCCGAGCTGGCGGGCGACGAAACGGCGGTCGATCGGGAAGGTGGTCCCGGCGAGCGCCCCGGCGCCGAGCGGCAGGATGTCGGTGCGCGTCAGGCAATCCGCCAGGCGCGCGTCGTCGCGCGCCAACATCTCGACGTAGGCGAGCAGGTGATGCGCGAACAGGATCGGCTGCGCGGGTTGCAGGTGCGTATAGCCGGGCATGATGGCATCGATGTGTTTGCGCGCCAGCGTGCCGAGGGCGCGCTGCAGCGCCGCGAGCCCGGCCCGGATCACCCGGATCGCGTCGCGGACATACATGCGGAGGTCGAGCGCGATCTGGTCGTTGCGGCTGCGGGCGGTGTGCAGCTTGCCGCCGGCTGGCCCGATCTTCTCGATCAAGCGGCGCTCGATCGCCATGTGGATGTCCTCGTCCTCGGGGCGGACGCGGAACCGGCCGCCGTCGAGCTCGCGCTTGATCGCGCGCAGCCCGCCGACGATGCGCTGCGCATCGCGCTGCGGGACGATGCCCTGTTTGGCCAGCATCCGGCAGTGCGCGATGCTGCCGTCGACATCGTACGGGTAGAGCCGGCAGTCGACTGGATACGAGGTCGTGAAGGCCTCGACCAGGGGATGCGTCGCTTCGGCCATGCGGCCGGCCCAGGCCTTTGGTGCCGTGCGCGCGTGGGCGCGTGGGCGCGGGCTGGCACCGCCAGAGCGGCGCGGAAGGGACCGTCGGGGTCGCCGTTGTGCCATCGTATCGGGGTCAGTAAACCGCGGTGCTGCTCGGCGCCCGTGCGCAGGCGCACATGGGCGCACCCGCGCACGCGCTCACGCCTTCTCCACCAGGGCGCGGATGCGCAGGCGCAACGCGTTGAGACGGATGAAGCCCTCCGCGTCGGCTTGGCGGTAGACCGTGTCGTCCTCGAAGGTCGCCACCTCGGGGTTGTACAGCGAGCGGGCGGACTTGCGCCCGGTCACGATGACGTTGCCCTTGTAGAGCTTGAGGCGGGCGGTGCCGGTGACGGCGCGCTGCGCGTCGTCGACGGCGGCCTGCAGCATGTGGCGCTCGGGCGCGAACCAGTAGCCGTAGTACACCATCTCGGCGTAGCGCGGGATGAGGCCGTCGCGCAGGTGCATGACCTCGCGGTCGAGGGTGATCGACTCGACCGCGCGGTGGGCGACGTGCAGCAGCGTCCCTCCCGGCGTCTCGTAGACGCCGCGCGCCTTCATGCCGACATAGCGGTTCTCGACCATGTCGACCCGCCCGATGCCGTGGCGGCCGCCGATCTGGTTGAGGCGGGCGAGCAGCGCGGCAGGCGACAGCGCCTCGCCGTCGACGCGCACCGGATTGCCGCCCTCGAAGTCGATCTCGACGTACTCGGCTTTGTCGGGCGCCTTCTCCGGCGCGACCGTGAGCACGAACATGTCCTCGTACGGTTCGCGCCAGGGGTCCTCGAGGATCCCGCCCTCGTAGCTGATGTGCAGCAGGTTGCGGTCGGTGCTGTACGGCTTCTCGCGCGTTACCGGTACCGGGATCCCCTTCTGCTCGGCGTAGGCGATGAGCTTGGTGCGCGAGGTGAGGTCCCAGATGCGCCACGGCGCGATGACGCGAATGCCGGGCTCGAGGGCGTAGTAGGTCAACTCGAAGCGGACCTGGTCGTTGCCCTTGCCGGTGGCGCCGTGCGAGACCGTGTCGGCGCCTTCGCGGCGGGCGACGGCGATCTGATGCTTGGCGATCAACGGCCGCGCGATGGAGGTCCCGAGCAGGTAGACGTGCTCGTAGACGGCGCCGGCGCGCAGCATGGGAAAGACGAAGTCGCGGACGAACTCCTCGCGCAGATCCTCGATGTAGACCGCCGACGCGCCGCACTGCTGGGCCTTGGCCCGCGCCGGCTCGAGCTCCTCGCCCTGGCCGAGATCGGCGCAGAAGGCCACCACCGGCACCTGGTAGCGCTCGATGAGCCAGGTCAGGATGACCGAGGTATCGAGGCCGCCCGAATAGGCGAGGACGATCTTCTTCGGCGTCTGCTCCATGCGTCGATGCCCCAAGACAAAAGCGTGACCGGTGAGGCGGTGACCGGTGACCAGTCCGTGCTGCCCGGCTCCGTACCGGTCACTGGTCACGGTTCTTTTTTCAGTGTCTCCCCATCTGCTGGTTCAGCCAGACGAGCACGCCCTTCTGGACGTGCAGCCGGTTCTCCGCCTGATCGAAGACGATCGACTGCGGCCCATCGATGACCTCGTCGCTGATCTCCTCGCCGCGATGGGCCGGCAGGCAGTGCATGACCACCGCGTCGGGCTTGGCGAGGCGCAGCGCGGCGCCGTTGACCTGGTAGTCGCGGAAATCGCGCCGGCGTTGCGCGGCCTCGGATTCCTGACCAATGCTCGCCCACACGTCGGTGTAGATCACATCCGCGTCGCGCAGCGCTTCGGCGGCATCGTGGGTGAGCTGGATGGTGGCGCCTTCGGCACGCGCCGCGTCGACGGTGGCCGGGTCGGGCTCGTAGCCGCGCGGGCAGCCGAGCGCCAAGGCGAAGTTGAAGCGCGGCGCCACCGCGATCCACGAGTTGGCGACATTGTTGCCGTCGCCGAGCCAGGCGACGCGCATGCCGTCGAGGCGGCCGCGCCGCTCGATCAGCGTGAAGCAGTCGCTCAGCACCTGGCAGGGATGGCGCATGTCGGAGAGGCCGTTGAGCACCGGCACCCGCGCGTGGGTGGCGAGCTCGACGAGCGTCTGATGCGCGTTGGTGCGCGCCATGATGAAGTCGACCCAGCGCTCGAGGTTGCGCGCGATATCGGCCACCGACTCGCGCTCGCCGAGGCGGATGTCGGCGGGCGTCAGGTAGACGGCGTAACCGCCGAGCTGGGTCATGCCGACTTCGAAGGTCACCCGCGTGCGCAGACTCGGCTTCTCGAAGATCATCGCCAGCGTCTTGCCGGCGAGCAGCGCCGGCCGCTGACCGGCCTTCAGGTCGCGCTTCAGGCGCGCCGACAGGTGAAGAATCTCGTCGAGCTCAGAACGGCTCAGCGCGTTGAGGGTGAGGAAGTCGCGCTTCATGCCGCCAGCACCCGATCGATGATGGCGAGCGCCGCGTCGACCTCCGCGCCGCTGACGGTGAGCGGTGGGGTGAGGCGCAGCACGTTGCCGGCGGTGCAGTTGATGATGAGCCCGTTGGTGCGGCAGCGGTCGACGATCGCCGCCCCCGCCTCGCGGAGCACGGCGCCGACCAGCAGCCCGCGGCCGCGCACGGCTTCGATGATCGGATGCGTGGCAGCGAGCTGCTGCAGCCCGGCGCGCAGGCGCTCACCCATCGCGAGACAGTTGGCCAGCACCCCCTCGCTCTCGAGCGTCTCCATGACCGCCAGACCGGCGGCGCAGGTGAGCGCGTTGCCGCCGAACGTCGACCCGTGCGAGCCGCTGTCGAACGCCGCCGCGGCA
>Ga0335084_10001723_pt1 | contig 20654 bp, 22 predicted proteins | sample Lox_Sample_44_FD_206721 | JGI IMG/M metagenome (GOLD analysis project Ga0335084, IMG submission 206721) | Soil microbial communities from Loxahatchee National Wildlife Refuge, Florida, United States - Lox_Sample_4.4 | ecosystem: Environmental > Terrestrial > Soil > Wetlands | place: USA...
GTGGGACGCCGACGTGCGGCCCGATTTCAAGGGCCTGCCGCCCGGCTCGGGCAGCGTGAAGCAGGGCGAAGAGGCCTGGGAGGCCAAGTGCGCCTCCTGCCACGGCAGCTTCGGCGAATCGAACGCCGTGTTCCCGCCCATCGCGGGCGGCACGACGCCTGCCGACGTCGAGCAGGGCCGCGTCGCGGCGCTCGCGAAGCCCGGCGAGCAGCGCACGACGCTGATGAAGTTGTCGCAGATCTCGACGCTGTGGGACTACATCCGCCGCGCCATGCCCTGGAACGCGCCGAAGACGCTGGGCACGGACGAGGTCTACGCGTTGACGGCCTACATCCTCAACCTGGGTCGCATCGTGCCGGACGACTTCGTGCTGTCGGAGCGCAACATCGCCGACCTGCAGAAGCGCCTGCCGAACCGCGACGGCATGGTGCGCATGCCCGGCCTCTGGGACGCCAAGGGCCGCGGCGACGTGAATAACGTCGCCTGCATGAAGGACTGCCCGGCCGAGGGGCGCGTCCTTTCCCGCCTGCCCGACGCGGCGCGCGGCGCGCACGGCAATCTCGCCGAGCAGAACCGGCTGGTGGGCCCCGTGCGCGGATGGGCGACGGGACCGGTCTTGGCGGCGGCCGCGCAGCCCGATGCAGCTCGCCAACTCGCGGAAAAGTCGGGCTGCCTCGGCTGCCATGGCGCGACGCAACGTCTCGTCGGGCCTTCGCTCGCGGAGATCGCCGCGCGCTACCGGAACGACGGCGGCGCGGAGTCGCGGCTCGCCGCCAAGGTGATGGCCGGCGGCCAGGGCGCCTGGGGCGCCGTACCCATGCCGCCGCAATCGCAATTGCCGGAGGGCGACATCCGCACTCTGGTCCGCTGGATCCTCACGAGCAACTAGACGAAGGAGACTTCATGAATTCATCGCGCAGACATGTGCTCAAGGCCGGCGGCAGCGCCGGCGTGCTGGCGCTGCTGCTGGCCGCCGGCATCGTCCGGCCGGGCGAAGCGCTGGCGCAGGCGAGCCCTTCCGCCTTCGAGGTCAAGACCCTGACGGAGGCGCTGAAGGCGCTCGGCGCGCAGAACCCGGCCGTCTCGGACGCGATCCAGATCAAGGCGCCGGAAATCGCCGAAAACGGCGCGGTCGTGCCGATCGGCGTGGAGAGCCGCCTGCCGGGCACGCAATCGATCGCGCTGCTGGTCGAGAAGAACCCCCAGCCGCTCACGGCGAGCTTCGACATCCCGCCGGGCACCGAGCCGAACATCTCCACGCGCGTGAAGATGGGCGAGAGCTCCGACGTCTACGCGCTCGTCAAGGCCGAGGGCAAGTTCTACGTGGCGAAGAAGGAAATCAAGATCACGCTCGGCGGCTGCGGCGGCTGAGCGAAACTGGAGAAGGAACATGGCAGATCCGATGAGAATCCGCGTCGCGCTGCGCGACGGCGTGGTAAACGTGAGAATCCTGATGAGCCACGAGATGGAAACGGGCCAGCGCAAGGACGGCTCGGGCAAGCTCGTGCCGGCGCACTACATCAAGAGCGTCACGGCCACCTGCCAGGGCAAGGTCGTGCTGCAGGCCCAGTGGGGACCGGCCGTCGCGAAGAACCCGTTTCTCGAGTTTTCCTTCAAGGGCGGGCAAAAAGGCGACAAGATCGTGGTCACCTGGGAAGACAATAAGGGCGACAAGCGCAGCGACGAAGCCGTCGTCAATTGATCCAGACCATCGAGCCGGCGCTTCGCCGGGAAAGAGGAGGAGAAATGAGCACAACACTTGCATGGACGACAGCGGCACTCGTGTGCATTGCCGCGACACCTGCGGCGGCGCAGGACGTCGCGGGCCGCAACCTGGCGGCCTCGTGCGCCATCTGCCACGGTACCGACGGGCGCATTGCCACCAAGGACAGCCCGTTGATCCCGCTCGCCGGGCTGCCGAAGGACCACATCGCCACGCAGTTGCGCGCATTCCGCGACGGCAAGCGTCCGGCCACGGTCATGCATCAGATCGCCAAGGGCTACACCGACCCCCAGATTGACGCGATCGCGGCCTGGTTTGCCGCGCAAAAGCGCTAGGAGGCGCCATGAAACGCAGAGACTTCCTGAAAACCGTCGGCGCATTGTCGCTCGCGGGATGCGCGAGCGCGATGCCTTCGAGGGCGCGCGTCGTGGTGGTGGGCGGCGGCTTCGGCGGCGCCACGGCCGCAAAGTACATCCGCATGTGGGCCCCGTCGGTCGATGTCGTGCTCGTAGAGCGCGAGAGCGCCTTCGTCTCCTGTCCTATTTCAAACCTGGTGCTGGCAGGCTACTCGAGCATGCCGGAGATCAGCCATGGCTACGATGGCCTGCGGCGCCACGGCGTGCAGGTCGTGCAGGACGACGCGATTGCGGTGGACGCACAGAAGAAGACCGTGCGCCTGGCGCGCGGCGGCGACATCGCCTACGAGCGCCTGATCGTTTCGCCCGGCATCGACTTCAGCTTCGCGGACATCGAAGGCTACGAGGCCGCAATGCAGGCAGGGCGCGTGCTGCACGCGTGGAAGGCCGGTGAACAAACGGTGGCGTTGCGCCGCCAGCTCGAGGACTTGCGCGACGGCGGCGTGGTGGTTCTGTCCATTCCGCTCGCGCCCTACCGCTGCCCGCCGGGACCGTACGAGCGCGCGAGCATGATCGCCGCCTACCTCAAGCAGGCCAAGCCGCGCTCGAAGCTGCTGGTGCTGGACGCCAACCCGGACGTCACCTCGAAAGGCCCGCTGTTCAAGAAGGCGTGGTCCGACCTCTACCAGGGCGTCCTCGAGTACCGCGGCAACGCGAAAGCCGTCGGCGTCGACGCGCGCAGCATGACGGTGAAGCTGGAGGTGGAGGACGTGCGCGGCGACCTGCTGAACGTGGTGCCGCCCCAGCGCGCCGGAAACATCGCGATGAGCGCCGGGCTGATCACGCACAACAACCGCTGGTGCGACGTGGACTGGCGCAGCATGGAATCGAAAAAGGTCCCGGGCGTGCACGTGCTCGGCGACGCGACGCTGTCGGCGCCGCTGATGCCCAAGTCCGGCAGCATGGCCAACAACCACGCGAAGATCGCCGCGGCGGCGATCATCGAGCAGCTGAGCGGCCGGCCGCCGCAGCCGGAGCCGCAGATCCTGAACACCTGCTACAGCTTCGTGTCGCAGAAAGAGGCCATCCGCGTCTCCTCGGTCCATCGCTGGGACGCGAAGGACGCCACTCTGAAGCCGGTGGCCGGCTCGGGCGGGGTATCGGCGGCGCGCAGCGAGGCCGAGGGCACGTTCGCCTGGAACTGGGCACGCACCATCTGGTCGGATACGCTGTCCTGAACGCCCTGCCGGCGGCTGCAATGACGCAGACCAAGGGATGGAGGAGAGATTGAAAGTTCAAATCGGAATAGCCGGCGCACTCGTCGCACTGTTCGCGGCGGCGCCCGCGGCCGCCCAATCGGCGGTGGACGAGATCGCCAAGTACCGCCAGCAGCTGCAGGACGGCAATCCGGCGGAACTCTGGGAAGCGCGCGGCGAGGCGCTCTGGAAGCACAAGCGCGGGCCGAAGAGCGTTTCGCTCGAAGCCTGCGACCTCGGCAAGGGGCCGGGCGTGGTGAAAGGCGCCTACGCGGAACTGCCGCGCTACTTCGCGGACGCCGACCGCGTGATGGACCTGGAGACGCGGCTCGTGCACTGCATGGTGAGCCTGCAGGGCTTCAAGTTCGAAGACGCGGTCAAGCGGCCCTTCGGCAACGGCGCAGATCGGTCCGATTTCGAGGCGCTCGCGGCCTGGATCACCTCCGAATCGAAGGGCGTGAAAATGAACGTGAGCTTGAGCCATCCCAAGGAGCTGGAGGCCTACCGCATCGGCGAGAAGATGTTCTATTTCCGCGGCGGCCCGCACGACTTCGCCTGTGCCACCTGCCATGGCGAAAGCGGCAAGCGCATCCGCCTGCAGGACCTGCCCAACCTCACCGACAGGGCCGGCGCGCAGTCCGCCTACACGACCTGGCCGGCCTATCGCGTCTCGCAAGGCGAAGTCCGCACCTTCCAGTGGCGCTTGAACGACTGCTACCGGCAGCAGCGCTTCCCTTTCCTGAAATTCACCTCCGAGGGCTCGATCGCGCTCACGACGTTCCTCGCGCACAACGCCAACGGCGCCGCGTTCAACGCGCCCGCCATCAAGCGCTGAGGGGACCGACATGAGAAAGAGACTCTTTTGGGTTGCCGCCGCGGCGCTCGCCGCGGGCTGCGCGAGCATGAGCGACGAGGAAGCCTCGCAGAAGGCGCTCGCGGTGATGAAGGCCTCGTTCGCCGAGCGCGGCCAGGCGAAGCTCGACCGCCTCGACCAGGACGAAGCGCAGAAGCTGTGCAGCGTTCCGCCCGCGACGACGCTGCCGAAGGACGTGACGGAACGGATCGAAAAGGCCAATCTCGCGTCGATCCGCTACCCGGCCGACGGCAGGCTGCTCGGCGACTGGAAGAGCGGCGAACGGATCGCGCAGAGCGGCCAGGGCAAGCAGTACTCGGACGATCCGAAGCAGCCCTCCGGCGCCAATTGCTACGCCTGCCACCAGCTCAGCAAGGCGGAGATCTCCTTCGGCACGATCGGCCCGAGCCTGTACCACTACGGCAAGCTGCGCGGCGCGGGAGAAGCGATCCAGCGCTACACCTACGGCAAGATCTACAACTCCCAGGCGTTCACGGCCTGCTCGAACATGCCGCGCTTCGGCCACAAGGGCATACTTACGGAACAGCAAATGAAGGACCTCACCGCGCTGCTGCTCGACCCGGGCTCGCCCGTAAATCAGTGAATCGCCGCGAGTTCCTGGGCGCGCTCGCCGCCGCCGCCGCCTGCGGCGCGCCGCTCGGCGCGGCGCGCGCCCAGGCCGCGCAGGCGCTCTACGAAGTGCCGCGTTTCGGCAACGTCAGCCTGCTGCACTTCACGGATTGCCACGCGCAGCTGCTGCCGAGCTATTTCCGCGAGCCCAGCGTGAACATCGGCGTCGGCGAAGCGGCCGGCCGCATGCCGCACCTCGTGGGCGAGCATTTGCTGCGGCTCGCCGGCATCCAGCCGGGCACGCCCGAGGCGCACGCCTTCACCTTCCTCGACTTCGAGCACGCCGCGCGCCGCTACGGCAGGATTGGCGGCTTCGCGCACCTCGCCACGCTCGTCAAGCGCCTGCGCGCCGCGCGCCCGGGTGCGCTCTTGCTCGACGGCGGCGATACCTGGCAGGGTTCGGCGACTTCGCTCTGGACTCGCGGGCAGGACATGATCGATGCCTGCAAGCTCCTCGGCGTGGACCTCATGACGGCGCACTGGGAGTTCACGTACGGCAGCGAGCGCGTGCAGGAAGCTGTCAAATCGCTCGCACCCATCGAATTTCTCGCGCACAACGTCAAGACCGCGGACTTCAGCGACCCGGTGTTCAAGCCCTATGCGATCCGCGAGCAGAACGGCGTGCCGGTGGCCGTCATCGGCCAGGCGTTCCCCTACACGCCGATCGCCAACCCGCGCTACTTCGTCGCCGAATGGACCTTCGGCATCCAGGAAACCGAGCTGCAGAAGATCGTGGACGAAGTGCGTGCCAAGGGCGCGCAGACGGTCGTGCTGCTCTCGCACAACGGCATGGACGTGGACGTGAAGCTCGCCGGGCGCGTGCGCGGCATCGACGTGATTCTCGGCGGGCACACCCACGACGGCGTGCCCGTGCCCGTGCTCGTGCCCAACGGCGGCGGCCGCACCGTGGTGACCAATGCCGGCTCCAACGGCAAATTCCTCGCCGTGCTCGACCTGGAAGTGAAAGGCAGGGTGCTCGATTTCCGCTACCGGCTGCTGCCGGTGTTCGCGAATCTCCTGCCCGCCGATCCCGCCATGGCGGCCCTCGTCGAGCGCGTGCGCGCGCCGTACCAGGCGAAGCTCGGCGAGAAGCTCGCCGTGACCGAAGGGCTGCTCTACCGCCGCGGCAACTTCAACGGCACGTTCGACCAGCTGATCCTGGATGCGCTGATGAGCGTCAAGGACGCCGAAATCGGCTTCTCCCCGGGCTTCCGCTGGGGCACGACGCTGCTGCCCGGCGACCCGATCCTGCGCGAGCACCTGATGGACCAGACCGCCATCACCTATCCCTACGTCACGCTGAGCGAGGTGACGGGCGCCACCCTCAAGACGATCCTGGAAGACGTCTGCGACAACCTGTTCAATCCCGATCCCTACCTGCAGCAGGGCGGCGACATGGTGCGCGTAGGCGGCATGGACTATGCCTGCAATCCGCTCGCGGCGATGGGCGCGCGCATCTCCGATATGCGTCTGCGCGGCAATCCGATCGAGGCGGACAGGCGCTACAAGGTGGTCGGCTGGGCGCCGGTCGCCGAAGGCGGCGGATCGGGAAATACGGGCGAGCCGGCCTGGGACGTCGTCGAGCGCTACCTCAAGGACCGCAAGACGGTCGCGGCGCGCGCGCCGAACCTCCCCCGGCTGATCGGCATGGAACGCAATTCCGGGATGGCATGAGGCTTCTCCTCGCGGCCGCCCTGCTCGTCGTTTCGGCCGCCGCGCAGGCGCTCGAGCCGATCCGCGTTTCCGGGAGCGCGTACTTCATCCGCGGCGAAGCCGGCGTACCGTCGATCGCGAACCGCGGCCACACCTCGAACGCCGGGTTCGTCGTCACGCGCGAAGGCGTGGTGGTGTTCGACACTCTGGGCACACCGGTGCTCGGCCGGGAGTTCCTGGAAGCCATCCGCAAGGTCACTGCGGCGCCGATCCGGCGCGTGATCGTCAGCCACTACCACGCGGACCACTTCTACGGCCTGCCTGCGTTCAAGGACGCCGGCGCGGAAATCTGGGCGCATCGCGCTGCGCGCGGTTATGTGGATTCGGAAGCCGCCCGCCTGCGCCTGGCCGAGCGGCGGGAGTCACTCGCGCCCTGGGTGGGCGCCGACATGCGCCTCGTGCCCGCCGACCGCTGGCTGGAAGGCGACACCACCTTCCGCATGGGCGGCCTGACGTTCCGGGTGTTCCCGGTCGGTCCCGCGCATACGCCCGAAGACCTCGCGATGGCAGTCGAGGAGGAGAACCTGCTTTTCGTGGGCGACCTCATGTTCGCCGGGCGCATTCCCTTCGTAGGCGACGCCGACAGCCGCGCCTGGATCGCCGCCATCGACCGGATCGTGACATTCAACCCCAGGGTCATGGTCGGCGGCCACGGCGACGTCTCGCGCGACGCCGCGGCCGACCTGGCGCTGACGCGCGACTACCTCGTCTACCTCCGGGAGAAAATGGGCGCCGCGGCCGACGACCTCGAGGATTTCGAGGTAGCCTACGCAAAAGTCGACTGGTCGCGCTTCGCGCATTTGCCCGCCTTCGAGGCGGCGAACCGCCGGAACGCCTACAACACCTATCTGCGCATGCAAGGAGGCGACAAATGAGGGGCCTGATTTCGATCGCTGCCACAGCATTGCTGGCGCTCGCGGGCTGCGCCGGCACCGGCGACACGTCGGTCAGCAGCCCGGTGGGTCCGGACAAGGTGGTCTACCACCTGAACGAAGGCCTGCCGCAGGCGACCAACGGGCTGCGCAACATCCGCAACCACCTGGAAGTGAACCCGAAGGCGCATATCGTGGTCGTCGCGCACGCCCTCGGCGTCGATTACCTGATGAAGGGCAAGAAGGACGCCAACGGCAATCCCTACGAAACCATCGTGCAGGACCTGAAGAGCCAGGGAGTGAAGTTCGACGTCTGCGAGATCACCCTGCGCAACCGCAAGTTGACGAAGGACCAGTTCATCGAGGAAGTGGACTACGTGCCCTCGGGCGTCGCCGAAATCGCGCGCCTGCAGCAGCGCGAGGGATACGCCTACCTGCGACCTTAGGCCGGTTGCGGCAATCCCTCGAGGTAGCCGACCGCCGCGCTGCGGCGGTTGCGGAAATTCCTGTCGACGAGCGGCGCGAGGCTTGATTTCACCTTGTCATGCAGCGGCGATTCCCAGTCGCCCGCGTGCTGGAAATTGCTCATGACGTAGGCAAATCCGCCGACGTCGTCTGCCGCCTGAAGCCCGGTGGACTCCGCACCAGCCGGGCAGGAAAGGACACGGGAAAGCGAGCGCGTGTCCACGTTGTAGGCCCACAGGAAATTGTTGACGTGCATGCCGCTGTCCTCGCCGACGAACAGCGTGCGCAGGCGATCGGAAAACTTGAGATTGTCCGGATTCGCGACGCGGTCCGCGTCCGCGGCATTGCCCATCGCGTCGGGATGTGCAAGATCCCTGCCGACGAGCTCGGGTACGGCGCTGAGTTGCAGCGGTGTCCAGTCGCTGTCGATCGCCCTTCCCGCCGTGTCCTTCTGGCCGCGCGCCATCGGCAGCTGGTAGACCGCGCCGGCCTTGATCGCGGCGACCTTGATGCCACTCTTGCCGTCGGTCATCGATTGGTAGATGTAGGACATCGCAAGGTAGGCGACCCGGTCGCGCGAATTCACGGTCACGCCTTCCATCTTGGTAAAACCGAGCGTGCCGCCGGCCGCGGCGGCCCAGCGGTGCGTTTCGAGAAACGCCGCCGCTTTCTCCCTGCCCGGCACGAAGCGCACCCATTGCGGCTTGCCGCCGTAGTGGATCGCCTTGTAGGCGGGATCGTGCGGATCGGCCGTCTTGACCTCTACGATGTCGGCTGCCTTCAGGCTGTCTGCCAGGCGCTCGATTTCGTCGCTCGTAGCGTGGCCAAGGTTGATCCAGTCCAGGTCGAATACGCCCCCCTGGTCCACCGCGACGCCGGCCTGCTGGCTGCACTTGGCGACGTACAACGTGCCGCTGGAGAGATCCGCGGGCCGGTCGGCGATGAACATGAACAACCCGCCGTTGGTCGCGTCGTCTCCCATGAGCACCGTGCGCCGGTCGGGCATCACCTGCGCCACCTCGTGCGAGAGGCGGCCGAGGCAGTAGTGCTTCTTCAGCGTCCCGGTGCCGTCGGCGTGCACCGTCACCTCCGGAACATGCCCGTAGTGGTAGGGATTCGCCTTGCCGGGATCGCCGAAAAAATTGCGACTGAACGCCCGGAACGAGGCGTTCTGCGCGATCGTGACCGCGTCGGGCTCGTACTCCTCGCTGCCCAGGTGCGTATTCCACGGCGACAGGCTCGCGCCGCAGGTGATCCACAGCCCGTGCGCCCTGCTGGTGTCCACGTTGTGGTACTTCACGAGCCGCAATTCGCCGGTCTCCCGGTCCTGGTCCAGAGTGAGAACGGCTACGGGCGATGGAAGCTGGCCGTACATCTTCTCGTCGCGCGCGTTGCGCGTCGTGTACTCGAACTGCACGACCGCGAACACGGTGTTGCCGCGCACGCCCGCGACATTCGCCGGAATCGGCTGCAGCAGGCTGTAGCCGTCGGGGCAGTCGGAAAAGAACTGCGTGGGCGCCGGCGCCGACGCGTCGAGGATCGGCCCGCCTTGCGCGTCGTAATAGCCGCCGGCGAGCGTCGAGCCGCCGCGCCCGTCCGGCACGCGGTCACCGGTGAAGAACAGCGGCCGGTAGCCGAGCTTGAAGGTCTGCTGCCGTCCGCCCGGGTAGGTCACCGCGAGGCCCGATCCGACCGTCGTCGTCGCCTGCGCCTCGGCCAAAGTGGGCGCGGGCATGCCGATGAAGGCCGCGTTCAGGGGCGCCGCGCCTGCTTGCGGCGTGGCACAACCTTGCAGCGAGACGGCCGCCAGCGCCGGGAGCCCGGCCACGGGAATCAGGGGGGCGCCAGCCAGCAGGCGCAGCGCTTCACGGCGGGACATTGCGGCCGGAACAGTCATGCTTTCGCTCCCATGGATTGCGGGCGCAGCCCCTTTTCCCAGAGTACCGCGCCGTTCAGATCCTTGAGCTGCACCGTCAGGATCCCAGATTTCGCTTCGATCTTCGCCAGGCCGTAGTACTGCCCGCCCTCGGTGGGCGATGCGTTCGCCTTGCCCGGCGCCTTCTGGAACACCACCTGCGGGCCAAAGGTGTTGTCGAGCGCGTTGGGACCGAAGCCGCCCGCATGGATCGGCCCGCTGACGAACTCCCAGAACGGATCGAAGTCCTTGAAATGCGCCTTGCCCGGATCGTAGTAGTGCGCGGCGCAGTAGTGCACGTCGGCCGTGATCCACACGACATTTTTGATTTTTTTATTTTTTAAATAAGAAAATAGACTCGCAAATTCCAATTCCCGGCCGAGCGCCGGGCCGTCGCCGTTGGCGACCGCTTCGAACATGTCGCGGCCCTGCGCGTCCTTGCCGTCGCCGACCAGCAGGCTGATGGGCATGTCTGCAGATACCAGCTTCCAGGTCGCCTTGGAGTGCGCCAGCCCGTCCTTCAGCCAGGCGAGCTGCTGCGGCCCAAGGAAAGCGGCGTCCGGCCCCGGCCGCTCCTGCCGGTTGTACGAATTCGGACCGCGGTAGCTGCGCATATCGAGGACGAATACATCGAGTAGCGGGCCGTAGGAGATCTTGCGGTAGACGCGCTCCGATTCGTCCGCGCCGTGGTATCGAAGCGGCGCGTACTCGAGGAAGGCACGCGTCGCGCGCGCGGCGAGGAGCTGCACGCTCTTCTCGGTGTAGCGCTTGTCCGCAGCAAGGTCCTTGCTGTCGGACCAGTTGTTCAGGACCTCGTGGTCGTCCCACTGCCAGACCTGCGGCACCTCGGCCGCCATGCGGCGTACGTTCTCGTCCATGAGGTTGTAGGCGTAGCGGCCGCGGAACTCCTTCAGCGTCTCGGCGACCTTGCTCACCTCCTCGGTGACCAGGTTCTTCCACACGGTACCGTCGGCCTGCTTCACTTCCGCCTGGATCGGGCCATCGGCGTAGATCGTGTCCCCGCAATGCACGAAGAAATCCGGGCGATCGCGCCGCACGGCTTCATAGCATTTCATGCCGCCCCAGTCCTTGTTGATCCCCCAGCCCTGGCCCGCGGTGTCGCCGGACCACGCGAAGCTGAGGTCCCGGCGCTTCGCGGGCATGGTGAGGAAGCGCGCGGTGAGCGGCTCGGAGAGCGCCCGGTCGCTAGACAGGCCTTCGAAGGCCACGCGCACGAACACCTCGCGATCGTTTGCGAGCCCCGTGAGATCGAGTCGGGCGGTGTAGTCGCTCGTTTCCAGCGCGAGCGGACCGCGCAGGCGCACGGCATCGCTGAAGTCCGGACTGTAGGCGCGCTCGACGACCAGGCGCGAGGGACGGTCGGCGCGGCTCCAGACGATCGCGCGGTCGAGCGTCACGTCGCCGATCTGCAGCCCGGAGGCGATCTGCGGGCGCGAGCGCTCGGAGGTGATGATGGCGGGCGCCTGGGCAAGCGCGGGAAGGGACCACGCCATGCCGGAGGCAAGCGAGTTCCTCAGAAAACGGCGTCGCAGATGATTTTCCATGGCCTTTCAGGTGGTAAGTGAGAAGGGTTCGGATTTCTTGCGTTCCAGACTGCGCAGCACGGTTTCGAAGTCGCGCAGCCCAGGGGTGGCACGCCCCGCGATCTTCGCAAGATCGTCCCAGCGCCGCAGGCGGATCGCATCCCACGCGAAGGGCCGCGAGAGAAACCGGTCGGCGGCAAGCGTGTCGAAGCGGCCGCCCTGCAGCTCGAGGCTGTGCCTGGAGGCCGGCGAGAGCGCGTCCCAGTAGCCGCTCTCGGCCCTGCAAAGATAGCGCTTGGCGTCGACGTGCAGCCGGATCGGCTCGAGCACCGCGTCGGCGAATATTTCGCGCAGGAAGGGAATCGGGAGGTACTGGTGGACGTCGTCGGATTCGCGCTCCAGCGCGTGCGGCAGATCCGCGATCAGGTGTCCGACATCGTGCAGCAGCGACGCCGCGATGAGCTCCGCGGAGGCGCCGCCTTCGGACGCGAGCATCGCGCACTGCAACGCGTGCTCGGTCTGGCTCACCGGCTCCGAGCCGTACATGCGCGCGCCGCGCGTTTCATAGAGCCGGAGAATGTCATCCACGCTCAGGCCCATGGCTCCTCCTAGATGAAGCGCTTGCGAATCTGCGCGGAAAGCAAATCGACCAGGCTTACGGTCACCACTACGATAATCATGACCGCGCAAGTCTCCTGGTAGTAAAAGCCGCGGATGATTTCCCAGAGCACAACGCCAATGCCGCCAGCGCCTACCATGCCGACCACCGTGGCGGAACGCACATTGGATTCGAAGCGGTAGAGCGTGTAGGAGATCCAGAGCGGCAGCACCTGCGGGATCACCCCGAACGCCACCTCCTCGATCCGGCTCGCGCCAGTCGCCCGAATGCCTTCGACCGGCTGTGGATCGATTGCTTCCACCGCCTCGGAAAACAGCTTGGCGAGAATTCCCGTGGTGTGCACCCATAGCGCGAGTACCCCCGCGAACGGTCCGAGACCCACGGCAACCACGAACAGCATCGCGAAGACCATCTCGTTGATCGCACGACAGGCGTCCATGACCCGGCGCACGGGCTGGTGGATCCACCACGGGGCGACGTTTGCCGCGGAGAGAATTCCGAACGGCACGGCGCAGACGACGGCCAGCGCCGTGCCCCAGACGGCGATTTCAAGGGTCGCGACCATCTCCTGGAGGTACAGACGCCACTCGCGGAAATTGGGAGGGAAAAAGTCCGCCAGATACCGCGCCATGTTGCCGGAGTCGCGCAACAACTCGGCGGGCCGCATGTCGGCCCCCTTCCATGAAGCTGCGAGGATGGCCAACACCACGCCCCAGGCCAGCATGCGGCCCAACCCGTGCCGCGGCAGCGCGGCAACGGGGTCGGCCAGCGCGCCCGCGGATGCGGCGGACATCTACTTTTTCAGCGCGGCGAGTTGCTGGGTAAGCTCGGCGAGCTTGCGGTCGATGACGGCGAGCTTCGCCGATTTCTCCGCGTCGGGAATATTGGCATCGGCCTGGAGCTTGGTCTTTTCGCGGAACAGCTCCAGCTGCCGGATCGGCAGAAGTTGCGCATTGGAAGATTCCTTGAAGCCGATCCACTCCTGGATACCCAGCAATTTCTTGCGCTGTTCTTCGGCCAGCGGTCCGGTCGAGCCGTAGGCGACGAAAAAGTCCTTCAATTTCGCCTTCAACGCCGGGTCGAGATCGCGGCGCCAAACCAACGGATCGGAGGCAATGAGCGGAGATGTCCAAAGGATGCGCACCTCGCCGTAGCGGTCGGGCATGCGGTTCTTGAGCACGTACATTTGCTCGGTGTTGTTGGTAGCGACGTCGACCTGCTTGTTCAGCACCGCCATCAGGTTGGTCTCGTGATTTGCACTCCGAATGGACTTGAAATGCGTCTTGGCGTCGATATGGTTGAGCGCGAACACGTAGTAGCTCGGGACCACGAAGCCGGACGTCGAATTCGGGTCGCCGATGCCGAAATTGATCTCCTTGCCGCGCTTCAGCACGTCTTCGAACGTCTTGTACGGGCTGTCGCGGTGCGTGATCAGCAAAGAGTAGTAGCCGTCTCCGTCCGGCTTAACGGTCTGCACGAACACCTCGCCATTGGCGCGGTCCACCGCCTCGATTGCCGATTTGTTGCCGAACCACGCCAGGTCCACCTTTTTGAAACGCATCGCTTCGATCACTCCGGCATAGTCGGTGGCGAAGAAGGCGTTGACCTTCACGCCCACGCCGTGCGCCATATCGTCGAGCACGGGCTGCCAGCGCTGCCGCAGGGCCGCCGATGAGTCGGTCGAAATGATGCCGAAATTGACCTCGGCCGGTTTCTGGGCCGCGGCGGGAAACGCCACGGCCGCCGCCAGCACGATCGTTGCAAGAATATTCCTGAACATGGGCATGCTCCTTTGAGTCAAAGAATCAGGCGGCGCGTGCCGCCTGCAAATTTGTTTCCAGGCGACGCGGACCGAGCGCGGAAATGTGGTCCGTCGTCGACAGGACCTCGTCGGCCTCGGCGCCATAGAGTTCGCGCAGCAGCGCGGGACTCAGGTCCGCCGACGGTCCGTCGTAGACCACGCGTCCGTGGCGCAGCGCCACCGCCCGCGCGCAGTACTTGAGCGCGACATTCACCTGGTGCAGAGACACCACGACGGTGCAGCGGTCCTCGCGGTTGATCGCCGCGAGGATTTCCATCACGCGGCGCGAGGATTCCGGATCGAGCGAGGCGATCGGCTCGTCTGCCAGCACAATCTTTGCGCCCTGGACCAGCGCGCGCGCGATCGCGCCGCGTTGCTGCTGTCCGCCCGACAAGGTGGACGCGCGCTGCGCGGCCTGTTCCGCGATGCCGACGCGCGCCAGCGCGCTCATGCCCTGGCCCAGCTCGTCCCGCGAGAAGCGCCGCGTAAGGCTGCGCCACAGCGGCAGCCGGTGCAGCATGCCGGTCATGACATTGACTATGAGCGGCAACCGTCCGACCAGGTTGAACTGCTGGAAAATGAAGCCGATGCCGGCACGTACCCGGCGGATGTCCGGCACCAGGCGCCCATTGCGCTGTACCGGCTGCCCATGCACCTGGACCTCCCCGCCTCCGGGATTGCAGCACACGAGCCCGGCGATGTGGCGCAACAGCGTGGACTTGCCCGAGCCCGATGCGCCGATCAGGGCTACCATCTCGCCGGGCAGAATTTCGAGATTGACGCCGTCCAGTGCCCGGCGCTGGCCAAACGACTTGCTCAGGGTGGTGACGCGGATCGCTGGTTGCATGGGGCTTCGGTGCGGCCGGCGCAGTCTAGGCAGCGCAGGTGACAGCCTGTTGACACCTTTGTGACAACTCAGCCGCGCGCGCCCTATGCACGGGCCGTGCTGCCGATGTCGTCGAGGCTCTTCTGCAGGGCGCTCCTTTCGAGCTTGTCCACGGGGAGGCTCACGAAGATTCGCAGCCGGTGCTGCAGCTCGTTGAAGGCGTGGAAGAAAGCGCGCTGCTTGGCTTCGACGTCGCCTTCGGCGGCCGCCGGATCCTTGATGCCCCAATGCGCCGTCATCGGCTGCCCCGGCCAGACCGGACAGGCTTCGGCGGCTGCCTGGTCGCAGACGGTGATCACGAAATCGGGCGCGGGTGCATCCGGCGTCGCGAACTCATTCCAGCTCTTGCTGCGCAAGCCGTCGGTGGGCATCCGGTTCCACTCAAGCAATTCGCGCGCGAACCGGTTCACGACGCCCGTGGGCTGGCTGCCCGCGCTGTACGCGCGGAAGCGCCCGGCACCAAGGGCGTTCAGGATCGATTCAGCCATGATGCTGCGTGCCGAGTTGCCAGTGCAGAGGAACAGCACGTTGAGCGGCTTGGCTGGCATGCGCACACTCCGGCTGGCGCCTAGACCACCCTGCGGCCTTCGCGCCAGACCGCGCGCACGACGGGCTGCTCGCCGACCATGCGCACCTGCACGAGGTCGGCGCGCAGGCCGGGCGCGATCTCGCCGCGATCCGTGAGGCCCGCGGCGCGCGCCGGATTCAGGCTCACGGTGGCGAGCGCCTGCGGAATGCTGAAGCCGGCATCCTTCGTCAGGCGGAACGCTGCCATCAGCAGGCTGGCCGGTACATAGTCCGAGGAGAGCGCGTCCAGCAGGCCGCGCTGCGCGAGGTCCACCGCCGCGACGTTGCCCGAGTGCGAGCCGCCGCGCACCACGTTCGGCGCGCCGGCGACGATCGCCATGCCCTTGTCGCGCGCCGCCAGCGCGGCTTCCACGCGCGTCGGGAATTCCGAGATCGCCGCGCCCTCGCCATGCGCCTCGTCGACATGGCGCGGCAGCGTGTCGTCGTGACTGGCGAGACGGATGGCGTGCTCGCGCGCGTAGGCGACGACGTGGCGCCGGTGCGGAATCGCGTAGCGCTCCTGCTTTTCGCGCGCCTCGGCGATCGATTGCATGAACGCCTCGGCGGTCCAGCCCTTCTTGCCGCAGTAGTAGACGCGCGCATGCTCGAGGTTCTCCCACTGGCGCTGCCCGGGCGTGTGGTCCATCACAGAGATCAGCCCGACCCGCGCGCGGCCGCGAAACGGCTCGAACAGTTCCAGCAGGTTTGGCGCCGGCAGCTCGCAGCGAACATGCAGCTTGTGCTCGGCGCGCAGCAAGCCGCCGGCCTCCGCTGCGTCGATCGCCGCCAGCACCGAGCTCATGTCCTGGCCGCGCAGCCCCTCGAAGCCGACGTCGCCGATGCCCAGCGCGTCGTAGACGGTGGTGATGCCGGCGGCAGCGATCTCGGCGTCGTGCCCGAACAACGCCGGCAACTCGGGCCAGCGCACTTTCGGCCGCGGCATCAGGTGACGCTCGAAATTGTCCGTGTGCAGCTCCACCAGGCCCGGGATCAGGTAGTCGCCCTCCAGATCGACCGATGCGCAGGCCGCTTCGGTGTCTACCGACGCGATGCGCCCGTCTTGCACGCGCAGCGATCCCTGCAGCACCTCGCCGCCTGTCACCACGCGCGCATTTTTCAGGACGAGTTCAGTACTCACGCGGCCTCCATGTCAAGCACGCGCGTGGCGACCGCGTCGCGGACTTCGCGGTCGTGGAAGATGCCGACGATTGCCGCGCCCGCGGCGCGCGCCTCGTTGATCAGCGTGATGACCGTGAAGCGGTTTTCCGCGTCCAGCGAGGCGGTCGGCTCGTCCAGCAGCAGTACCGGCCGCTTGCGGATCAGGCCGCGAGCGACGTTGATGCGTTGCTGCTCGCCGCCGGAAAAGGTTGCCGGCGCCACGCTCCACAAGCGCATCGGGACGCGCAGGCGCAGCAGCAGCTGCTCGGCCTCCTGGCGCGCGTGCGTGGCGGCGCGCTCGTCGTAAGGGCCATCCTCCAGCAGCGGCTCGGCGACCACCGCCAGCGCCGGCACCCGCGGGATCACGCGCAGGAACTGACTCACGTAGCCGATCGTCTCGCGCCGCAGCCGCAACAGTTCGCGCGGCGAGGCGTGCGTCACGTCCGTGCCGCCAATGCGGATCGACCCCGCGCTCGCCCGATAGTTGGCGTACAGGCACTTCAGCAGCGTGCTCTTGCCGCTGCCCGAGCGGCCCTGCAGCGCCACGCATTCGCCCGCGTGCACTTCGAGCGTGCGCCGGCTCAGCACCTGCAACTCCGCGCCTCCCTGGTTGTGCAGCACGAACGACTTTGCCAGGTCGCGCACTTCGATCGCCGCCGCACCGGCGTTCGCGCCGGTGCTCACGGCTGCAGCACCGAGGACACGAGCAGCTGCGTGTAGGGATGCTGCGGGTCGTCGAGCACCTGGTCGGTCAGACCGGACTCGACCGCGCGGCCGTCCTTCATGACCATCATGCGGTGCGCGAGCAGGCGCGCCACCGCCAGGTCGTGCGTCACCACGATCGCCGCGAGCGGCAGGCTGCGCGTAAGCGAGCGCAGGAGGTCCAGCAGCTTTGCCTGCACCGAAACGTCCAGGCCGGACGTTGGCTCGTCCATGAACACGAGGCGCGGCCGCGTGACCAGGTTGCGCGCGATCTGCAGCCGCTGGCGCATGCCGCCGGAAAAGCCGCGCGGCGACTCGTCGATCCTCAGCGGATCCATCTCGACACGAACCAGCCAGTCCGCCGCCTCGCCGCGGATCCGGCCGTAGTGGCGCGCGCCCAGCGCCATCAGGCGCTCGCCGACGTTTGCCCCCGCCGATACGCCCATGCGCAGTCCCTGGTCGGGGCTCTGGTGCACGTAGCCCCAGTCCGTGCGCGCGAGCAGCCGGCATTCGGCTTCGGAAAGCGCGTAAAGGTCCTTCAGGCCTTCATGCCGCGTCTGGTATTCGACGCGGCCCGCGTCCGGTCGCAGCCGCCCGGAGAGGCAGTCGAGCAGCGTCGTCTTGCCCGAGCCCGATTCGCCCACCACCGCCATCACCTCGCCGGGCCAGAGCTCGAGCGCAACTTCGTCCACGGCAGTGCGTGCGCCATAGCGCTTGGTCACGCCCGCGGCGCGGAGCAGCGGCTCGCTCATGCGTCCGCTCCCCTGCGCTGGCGGCAGTAGTCGGTGTCCGAGCACAGGAACAGGCGAGCGCCGCGGTCGTCGGCGATCACCTCGTCGAGGAAGCTCTCGCCCGAGCCGCACAGCGAACAGCGGCTGGCGCGCTTCTCGGCCTGGAACGGATGGTCCTCGAAGGCGAGGCTCTCCACCCGGGTCCAGGGCGGGACCGCGTAGATGCGCTTCTCGCGGCCGGCGCCGAACAGCTGCAGCGCCGGGCTCATGTGCATCTTCGGGTTGTCGAACTTCGGAATCGGCGAGGGAGACATCAGGTAGCGCCCGTGCACCATCACGGGATAGTCGTAGGCGGTCGAGATCCGGCCGTAGCGCGCGATGTCCTCGTAGAGCTTGACGTGCATGAGGCCGTACTCGCCGAGCGCGTGCATGCGGCGCGCCTCCGCCTCGCGCGGCTCGAGGCGCTGCAGCGGCTCGGGCACCGGCACCTGGTAGACGATGATCTGCCCCGCGGCGAGCGGCGTCTCCGGTATGCGGTGCCGGGTCTGGATGAGCGTCGCTTCGTCGGTACGTTCTGTGATCGCCACCCCGGTGGTGCGCTGGAAGAAGCGGCGGATGTTGACCGCGTTGACGGTGTCGTCCGCCCCCTGGTCGATCACCTTGAGCACGTCACGCGGTCCGATCAGCGCCGCCGTCACCTGGATGCCGCCGGTGCCCCAGCCGTAGGGCAGCGGCATCTCGCGCGAGCCGAACGGGACCTGGTAGCCCGGGATGGCCACGGCCTTCAGGATCGCGCGCCGGATCATGCGCTTGGTGCGCTCGTCGAGGTAGGCGAAGTTGTAGTGCGGCTCGCGCGCGGCGGCGCGCGCATCCGCGATCGGCACCGGCGCGTTCACGCCGACTTCTCCACGGGTTTTCCTTCCCGCATCCTGCGCACCATCTCCAGCTCTGCCTGGAAATCCACGTAGTGCGGCAGCTTGAGGTGCTGCACGAAACCCGAGGCCTCCAGGCAGTCGGAATGCGAAAGCACGAATTCCTGCATCTGCGCGGGCGAGGCGGCCGCCTCGCCGAGCTCGCCGGCGCGCAGCGCACGGTCCACCAGCGCCATCGCCATCGCCTTGCGCTCGCTGTGGCCGAAGGCGAGGCCGTAGCCGCGCGTGAACTTCGGCGCCTCGGATTTCGAGCCGGCGAACTGGTTGATCATCTGGCACTCGGTAACTTCGATTTCGCCGATGCACACCGGAAATCCCAGCTCTTCGGCCACCAGCTCCACCTGCACCGCGCCGTAGCGGATCTCGCCCGCGAACGGATGGCTGTGCGAGTAGCCGCGCTGCGTCGAATAGCCCATCGCGAGCAGGAATCCTTCGTCGCCGCGTGCCAGGTTCTGCAGACGCGCGGCGCGCGGCGCCGGAAAGCCGAGCGGGCTGCGCGTGAGATCCGGCGGCTCCGGGTCGCCCGCGGAAGGATCGTGCATTTCGATCAGGCCCTCGGCATTCAGCAGATCGACGACGCCCGGCACCGGCTCGGACGTGGCCGGCGCCTCCGCGGCAGGCTCCGGCGCGTCGTCCTGCGCGGCGAGTGCGAAATCGAGCAGGCGCTGCGTGTAGTCGAAGGTCGGCCCGAGCACCTGCCCGCCCGGCAGGTCCTTGAAGGTCGCCGAAATGCGCCGCGCGAGGCGCATGCTCGACGTGTCCAGCGCCTCGCAGTAGCCCAGGCGTGGCAGCGTGGCGCGGAAGGCGCGCAGCAGGAAGATCGCTTCGACCGCGTCGCCGCGTGCCTGCTTCAGCGCGAGCGCCGCCAGGTCCGGATCGTAGACCGAGCCCTCGGTCATCACGCGATCGACCGCCAGCCCGAGCTGCTCGCGAATCTGCTCGACACCCAGCTCGGGGACGGCAGGATCACCGCGGCGGGCCTCGTCCAGCAGGCGATAGGAATTCAGGATTGCGCGCTCGCCGCCTTTCACCGCCACGTACATCGGAAAGTCTCGCTCAGCGCTCGATGCGCGTGGTGCGGGGCAGCCCGCAGAGGCGCTCGCCGCACGACAGATAGAAGTCGACGCCGCGCGGGAACAGGGCGTGGTTGCGTTGCCATTGTTCGAGGAAGCCCTCCCCGAGCGCCGACACTGACAGACGCGCCTCGCCGCGCACGCCCGGACCGCTCAGCCGCCAGCCGGCGTCGTTGAAGGACGGCACCTGCAGCACGACCGTCGCCGAGCGCTCCGGATATTCCTGCGATCCGGCGCCGAAGGATTCCAGCGTCGGCAGTTCCTCAATGCGCGCGACGAGGGCGAAGTCCGCCTCGCCGGGCGCGGCCGCAAACGAGCAGCCCGTGTGAAACTTCAGGCTCGTCGCGATCTGCGCACCCGCGACGCCGGGCGACAGCCACAGGCGCGTGTCCTGGTCGAGCAGCGAGAGCAGCAGCGCGCCCGCCGCCGGATCCACACCGGGCAGCGCGTGCAGCCTCGCGCCCAGAGTGACGAGGGTGCCGGGGCTCGCGAGCGCGTCTAGACAGTCCCGGAATGCCGCTTGACTGTCGAGCACAGGATCGGCAAATCCGGGGCTGACCGCGGCCAGGTCGAGCGCGCTCATCGGCCTGCCTGCTTCATGGCTGGCCCGCCTCTCTTGCCAGCGTGAGGAATTCGACGCGCGTCGCCTGCGCCTTGCGCTGCGCGCGGGCGGTCTTCGCCTCGAGCTCGGCGCGCAGCGGCTCGAGGAGGCGCCGGCGCACGACCTCGCGCCAGTCCGCCGACTGCAGCAACGCGTCGGCGAGCGCCGCGAGCTCCGCCTTGCGCTGCGAGCGCCCGCGCACGTAGGCGACGCCGACTTCGCCGCTTTCGATGCGCAGCGCACAGCGCGTCAGCGTC
>Ga0335084_10001726_pt1 | contig 20640 bp, 23 predicted proteins | sample Lox_Sample_44_FD_206721 | JGI IMG/M metagenome (GOLD analysis project Ga0335084, IMG submission 206721) | Soil microbial communities from Loxahatchee National Wildlife Refuge, Florida, United States - Lox_Sample_4.4 | ecosystem: Environmental > Terrestrial > Soil > Wetlands | place: USA...
TGCGGCGGAGTAGCGTGCCTTGACACCAAAGTCCTTCTCGATGCTGGTGCGGATCTGTTCAATCGCGGCTTTGTCACCAAAACCGTTGAGCATGACGTTGGCTCCGTCCTGCGCGAGCGCGCGGGCGGTGGCCAGACCGATGCCTGAGGTCGAGCCGGTAACGAGCGCAGTCTTGCCTTTAAGCATCGCAGTCCTCACAGGCTTGAGCCGCAAACCGCGGCAATGGCGGGCCGGAAACTGCCTCTATTTTTGTTGCACCGCAATATATATGTTGGTGATTCACGGATTCGAGCGGTTTATCGTTAGACTTCAGTCTGAAGGCGGAACAGTTCTTGCCCAGAAAAACACACGCGCACGCGATATTTCCGAAGCCCGGCCACGACCATCAGCGCTGTGCGAGCGACGCCATCGCGCATGCTGAAACGATCTGCGCTGCGCGCAAGGAGCGGCTGACACCAATGCGCCGCCGCGTCCTCGAGACGTTGTTAGCAAGCCATCAACCGCTCGGCGCCTATGAGTTGATCGATCGCCTGTCGGTGCGCGGGACGCGGCCGGCGCCGATCACCGTATATCGGGCGCTCGATTTTCTACGCGAGCAGGAGCTCGTCCATCGTATCGAGAGCCGTAACGCCTTCTTCGCATGCGTGCACAATCACGATAGCAACGATCCGGTGGTGTTTCTGATCTGCGAAAAATGCGGCGCGGTCGGCGAAGCGGCTTCTGCCGCGGTGGCTGACACGATCAAAAATGCATCGCGGGCGGCCGGATTCGTGCCGAAGACACCGGTGATCGAAATCTCTGGCATCTGCGCGCATTGCATGGCCGCGTGAGGCAATTCCCGCATTGTCCAGCCCCGCTTACACATCGACCACGCGTCCGCTCGATGCGCTCGCCGCCGGCATCGTGGTGGTGTTGTGTTTGTCCTGGGGATTCAACCAGGTTGCAACCAAGCTGGCGATCGCTGACATCCCGCCGCTGACGCAAGCCGCGGCGCGTTCGGCCGTCGCCGCGCTGTTGATTTCGGCGTGGTGCCGATTGCGCGGCATTCCGCTGCTCAAACGTGATGGCACGCTATGGTTCGGCCTCGCAGCGGGATTTCTCTTTGCTGCCGAATTCGTACTGATCTTTCAGGGCCTCCTTTACACAACGGCTTCGCGCGCAACGTTGTTTATCTACCTCGCGCCGTTTTTCGTGGTGCTCGGCGCCCGGATTGTTCTGCCGGCGGATCGCTTCAGCGCAGCCCAGTGGCTGGGCCTCGGCCTGTCCTTCATCGGCATGCTGATTGCTTTCGGGGTGCCGACGCCGGCGATGGATCCGCGCCAGCTCATCGGCGATGTGATGATGGTCGGTGCGGCGTTGTTTTGGGCGGCAACCACGCTGATCATCAAGGCCAGCCCACTGACGCGCGTGTCAGCCGAAAAAGTGATGCTCTATCAGCTCATCGTGTCGGCGCCGGTCATGGGCGCAATAGCGCTCGTTATTGGCGAACGTATCACGCATATGCCGTCAGCTTTGGCGCTCGGTTCGCTCGCCTATCAAACTGTTTGGGTCGTCAGCATAACCTTTGTTATCTGGTTTGCATTGATTGCTCGCTTTTCAGCGAGCCGTCTTTCGGCTTTTACGTTTCTCACGCCGCTATTCGGTGTCGCCGCCGGTCATCTTGTGCTCGGCGAACCGCTGACGCTGGCTTTTGCGGCGGCAGTCGCACTGGTCGCGACCGGTCTCGTGCTGGTGAACAAGTCACGCTGATGCTACGAAATCAGCTCGTTTGCCTATCCATTCGCGCCTCTGGCAGAATTTTTCGGCTTAATTGAACGGACGAATAAGATCTCGCTGCGGAGCGCTGGCCGTACTATATTGAGTTAGGATTTTCGAGGCCGGAGTAGTCGCGAATGGCATTGTCTGGGCGTCACAGATCTGTCGGAGTTGATGTGGGTGGCGTCGTTGTTGGCGGCGGGGCACCGATCGTGGTGCAGTCGATGACCAACACCGACACGGCCGACGTGGAGGCGACCGCGCGCCAGGTGGCGGCGCTGGCGGCAGCCGGCTCCGAGCTGGTACGCATTACCGTAGATCGTGACGAAGCGGCCGCCGCGGTGCCGCGCATCAAGGAGCGGCTTGGCGCGTTCGGTGTGCGCGTGCCATTGGTAGGTGACTTCCATTACATCGGCCACAAGCTGTTGGCCGATCACCCGGCCTGCGCCGAAGCACTCGACAAGTACCGCATCAATCCCGGCAATGTCGGCTTCAAGGACAAGAAGGATAAACAGTTCTCTGCCATCATCGAGATGGCCCTCAAATACGGCAAGCCTGTGCGCATCGGCGCCAATTGGGGCTCGCTCGACCAGGAGCTGTTGACGAGGTTGATGGACGAGAATGCCAAATCAAGCACCCCGCGCGATGCCCGCTCCGTGATGCACGAAGCCATGGTGCAGTCGGCGGTGCTGTCGGCGGCGCGCGCGCAAGAGCTCGGACTGGCGAAGAACCGCATCATCCTCTCGGCCAAGGTTTCGGCGGTGCAGGACCTGATTGCGGTCTATGGCGAACTCGCGCGACGTTGCGATTACGCGCTCCATCTGGGGCTGACCGAAGCCGGCATGGGATCCAAAGGTATCGTGGCCTCATCAGCGGCCATGGGAGTTTTGCTGCAACAGGGCATCGGCGACACCATCCGCATCTCGCTCACGCCGGAGCCCAACGGAGACCGCACCCGCGAAGTGCAGGTGGCGCAGGAGCTATTGCAGACCATGGGTCTGCGTACCTTTGTGCCGCTGGTGGCAGCCTGTCCCGGCTGCGGGCGTACCACCTCGACCACGTTCCAGGAACTGGCCGCCGATATTCAGGGGTTCATCCGTGATTCGATGCCGGCCTGGAAGACGCGCTATCCGGGAGTGGAGACGCTTAACGTCGCGGTGATGGGCTGCATCGTGAACGGCCCCGGCGAATCCAAGCACGCCGATATCGGGATCTCGCTGCCTGGCACCGGCGAGCAGCCGACCGCTCCGGTGTTCATCGACGGCAAGAAGGCCGCCACCTTGCGCGGAGCAACGCTCAGCGATGACTTCAAGCAAATGGTGATCGACTATATCGAGCGTCGCTGGGGGACAACCGCAAGGGCGGCGGAATAAGTCACGCGAAGCTGCATCGGGCAGCGCTGCCTAGATCCAGCCGCCGCCGTCCTTGCCGCGATTCGCTACACTTGCTTCTTCCAGATCCAGTTCGTACTCGATACGTCGCCGCGCCTCGTCGGTGATCTTGCCATCGCGCAAAAGCCCATAAATGAATTCACGCTCGGCATCGATCAGCTCTTTTTTCACCGAAGCGCTCAGCCGCATCTGCTCGAGACTTTCATCCAGGTTGTCGGGCAATATTTGCGAGCGGCTCTGATTGCGCGTACGCAACAACTCGATCACCTCGTCGGGCAATTCACGCTCGTTGATCAGCTTGTCGAGGCGCTTTTCGACCTGCTGCAGCGCTGACACGCGTGCATCGAGCTCAGCCTGGATTTCGTCCTCGTGCTCCTGGTGGGCAAGCCGGTTCAATCCAAGGGAGCGCACGACCCACGGCAGCATCGCGCCTTGCCCGATCAGCGTAATAATGATTACGCCAAACGTGACGAACAGGATCAAATCGCGATGCGGAAATGGATCTCCACTTAGCACTGTAAAGGGGATTGCCAAGGCAACGGCGAGCGAATCCACACCACGTATGCCAGTGAAAGCGAGGAAAAAGGGAGCTTGCCAACGTGGCGATGGATCCCGTCTGGCAAGTGACGGACTCACCCAGCGCGGAATGTACGTCGCAGGAAAAATCCAGAGAAAACGGGCAACAATCGCGATCACAGTGGTCCAAATAGTCGTGACGACCAGCTCGCGAATGGTGAAGGCATGCGATTGATCGATCAATGTACGCGCCTGCAGGCCGGTAACCAGAAACACGAGACCCTCGATCAGATAGACGAACAGACCCCAGAAAAAAATTCCCTGTAGCCGCGTTGAAAATGGAATTAAGAGCGGGCCATTCCAGCTCACGTAAAGGCCACATGCGACCGTTGCGAGTACGCCCGAACCTCCGAGATGAGCCGGTACCCAGAACGCGACATAAGGCGTCATCAGCGAAAGCGTGATCTCAACGCGCGGGTCGCGCGCCCAGTTCCGGAGGTGAAGACTAAGCCAGCCAACCGCGAGTCCATAAATGGTCTCGCCAATCACAATGAGGACGAAAGTGACGGAGGCGTGTTCGAACGAGAACGTGCCAGTACTCACGGCGGCTACCGCGAAACGATAAAGCACCAGCGCGGTCGCATCATTGGCTAGGCCCTCTCCTTCGAGAACCACGACGATACGGTGCGGCAACCCAAGCTTTCGCGCGATGGCAAGCGGCGCCACGATGTCGGTTGGCGAGATGATCGCGCCGAGTAAAAACCCGACGCCCCAATCAAACTTCAGAAGATAGTGCGTGGCCGCGGCGATTGCGCAGGTTGTAAACAACACGCAGCCGAAGGCGAGCAGGGCAATCGGACGCAGATTGAACTTGAATTCGCGCCAGCTCATGGCGACGCCGGCGGAATAAATCAGTGGCGGCAAGATCACCAACAATACGACTTCCGGCGCCAGCTCGACTTTTGGCAAGCCGGGAACGAATGCAATGCCGATGCCTGCAACGACCAACAGGACCGAAGGCTCAATCTTAAGGCGCTTGGCAGCGATGGCGACCGCTGCCAGCAGTCCCAGCATGAACAGCAGCGTCTGTACGACCTCGGTCATGTCAAATTAGATTCGCCACCATATTCACCGTGAGTGCCAGCACCACCAGATTGAAGAAGAATGACAAAACGCCATGGATTGAAGCCATACGGCGAATAACCTTGCTCGTGATGGCGACGTCAGAGACTTGCGAGGTCATGCCAATCACCAACGAGAAATAGAGAAAATCTCGATAATCCGGCTTGTGATCACCGGGGAAACGCAGCCCGCCGATTATCCCGTCGCTGCGTTCGCCATAATATTCATGCGCATAGTGGAACGAAAATATCGTATGCACAAAAGCCCACGATAGCAGGATAGTTACGAACGCCAGCAGCACATGCAGCGTTGCACTACCGTGAGTTCCCCCTTTGGCGCCGCCGAGCGCGAACACGACAGCAACGAGACTGGCGAATGTCGCGACGATCGAGAGCACGAGGATAAAGGCGGCGCCTTCGTCTTGTTCCGATGCGCGGCGGCGAATCTGCGCGATGTCGGCGTGCCACATCATTGGAAGCGTCAGGACAAGATAGACCGCGACAGCTATGCCCCATGCGCTCAATATACGTGTTCCCCATAAAAACCCGAGCGGCGCTGCAGCGGTGGCGACGGCAATCCCGACGACGATCGCAATTGCAAGCTTGGCATGGAGTTTGACAATGCGTAGCGGCAATGCTGATGGCGGCGGCTGGCGGTTGCTCTTGGCCATGTCGCGATCCGTGCGCGCCATTCAGGTTTTCCGCTCAGCGACGAAGCGGGCTGCAGCGCGCAGAGTTTCCGCCCTTGCACCAAACGGTGCCAGCGCGGCGTCGGCTTGCGCAACCAACTCTTTGAGACGGGCGCGCGCGCCGTCAGTGCCGAGCGCGGCAACCAGTGTCGCCTTGCCGGCAGCGGCATCTTTGCCGGCGGCCTTGCCCAGCGTCTTCGCGTCGCTCTCCACGTCGAGCAGATCATCGGCAATCTGAAAAGCCTGACCGATCGCCGTACCGTAGCGGTCCATGCTGGCGAGCGCTCCGGCGTCGGCTTGTCCGAGAATAGCGCCGGCGCGACAGGCGAAGCGGATCAGGGCACCGGTTTTCATTGCTTGCAGGGTCGCGATCTCGCTTTCCGTTAGCCTGCGCTTTGGGTCGAAGCGACCTTCGGCGGCGAGATCGAGCATCTGCCCGCCCGCCATGCCACCCAGACCAGATGCGCGGGCGAGCTCCGCAACCAGGGCGACGCGTACTGCCGGATCGCCGTGCACTTCGGTTCGTGCCATGACGTCGAAGGCGAGCGTCAGGAGCGCATCGCCGACGAGGATGGCCGTTGCGTCGTCGAAAGCCTTGTGGACGGTCGGCCGGCCACGGCGCAGATCGTCGTCGTCCATAGCAGGCAGATCGTCATGCACCAGCGAATAACAGTGTACGAGCTCGAGTGCTGCGCCTGCCGTCAGTGCGCCTGTTCGCGCGGCACCGAATACCGCGGCTGTCTCGACCAGCAAAAACGGCCGCAGACGCTTACCACCATCCAGCGTCGCGTGGCGCATGGCTGCAACAAGCCGCGGCGGGCGCGAAATTTCGCCGTCGAGCGGCGAATCGCCGAGGAGTCGCGTGAGCAGCATTTCGGTCTCGGCAGCGACCGATGCGAGCCGGGCGGGAAAGTCGGTGATACCCTTGTTCATCGTGGCATTGTTTAGCCGTTGCACGTGGTCCCGCAAAGTGGGCGGTGATAGCGGATCGAATAGGCTAATCTTTCCCCGTGCAGCAATCGGGCCAAAAATCAGCCTTCCGGCGTATGCGGACGCTGCGGCGGCCGTTGCGTGCCGTCGCTGTCACCGTATTGGCGGTGTTTTTGCTGCCGTACCTGATCACGCCGATCTACGCCATGATCAATCCTGTCTCGACGGTCATGCTCTGGCGATGGTTGAGTGGAGCGAGGGTAGAACGGCAATACGTCCCCATCTCGCGCGTCTCACCGGCACTTCCACTGACTGTGATTATTGCCGAGGATGGCCGCTTCTGTGGCCACCATGGAGTCGATTTCACTGAACTACGCGAGGCCATGGCCGAAAGCGACGACGTCGATGAGATGCGCGGTGGTTCGACGATCACGCAGCAGGTGGCAAAGAACCTGTTCCTTTGGCAGGGGCGCAGTTATGTGCGTAAGGCGCTAGAGTTTCCCCTGGCGCTATGGATCGACCTGGTGTTGCCGAAGCGACGAATTCTGGAAATCTACCTCAACATTGCAGAATGGGGTCCCAACGGCGAATTTGGCGTCGAGGCTGGTGCGCGGCGCGCCTTTGGCAAGTCGGCTCGCGATCTTTCCCGCTATGATGCCGCATTACTGGCGGCGGTCTTGCCCAATCCGGTCAATCGCAATGCGCGGCAGCCGGGACCGGGCTTGCGGCGACTGGCCGGGCTCTATGTCGGTCGGGCGGCGCAGGCGCCGGCAGCGGCCGCTTGCCTGCGGCAAAGCCACTAGCCTTGTCGCGAGCCTTCATCTATAAGCCCGCCTTCAAACCGATATATCGCGCTTTTTCAGGAGTTTCGTCCCATGGCTGTGCCGAAAAGAAAAACCTCGCCGTCGCGCCGCGGCATGCGCCGTTCCGCCGACGCGCTCAAGCGGCCGACCTATGTCGAGGACAAGGATTCCGGCGAATTGCGCCGCCCGCACCACATTGACCTGAAGACCGGTATGTACAAGGGCCGTCAGGTCCTGAAGGCGAAGACTGAGGTCTAACGCGATATCGGGCGGCCGGAGGTAAAGCTGCGCCATGTCCATGCTCGGCTTTCCGCTGCTGCTGATTCCATTCGCGATTTACAACATCGTCGCGTTTCTGATGCCGGGGGTAAGCTGGACCGGCGTGCTTACCACCGTGCGAATGGCATCTGGTGCCGACTGGACCATGTCGGCCGGCGACATGCTTATCGCGTTGGCAATCCTGCTACTGTGCGCCGAGGTCGTGAAATCGACCCGTATCGGAATTCGTACGGTTGTCGACCATGGATTGTCGCTCATCCTTTTCTTGGGCATGTTGGTTGAGTTCATCCTGGTCCAACAGGCCGCCACCGCGACGTTCTTTCTCCTTCTCGTCGTAAGCTTCGTCGATGTGCTCGGCGGTTTTGCTGTAACTTTGCGCTCGGCCCAGCGGGATCTTACAGTTGAGGGTGTCGAGCGGGCCTCGCCCTGATCGTGCCATCATTTCTGGTTTTGCAATGAGTCGCGATTTTCAGCTGCCCGGCCGCTCGCCCGTGATTGCCTGTGAAGGCATGGCGGCAACCTCGCATCCACTGGCAACGCTCGCCGCGATCGACGCCTTGCGCGCAGGGGGCACCGCCGTCGATGCGGCCGTGGCGGCGGTCGCAACGCTGTGCGTGATCGAACCGCACATGACCGGCATCGGAGGCGACTGCTTTTGTCTGGTGTCGCAGCCGGGCAGGCCGGTCTGGGGCTACAACGGTTCCGGCCGTGCCGGAGCGAAGGCGTCCGATCAAGCCCTGCGTGCCAAAGGACTAACCGAGATCGGCAATTCGATACATGCGGTCACGGTGCCTGGCGCGATCGACGCCTGGGAGGCGATCCTGAAATCACATGGCCGCTTCGGTCTCGATCGTGCGCTGGCGCCCGCCATCAAATATGCCGAGGGCGGATTTCCCGTGGCCGCGCGTGTCGCCTGGGATTGGCAGAGACATGTTGGTAAACTCAAAGCCGACTCCGGAGCAGCAAAACATTATCTGTTTAATGGCAGCGCACCAAAGGAAGGCGATGTCATCCGCTTCCCTGCGCTTGCTGCCACCCTGAAGACCATCGCCGCGAAAGGCGCGCGGGCCTTCTACGAAGGCGAGATCGCCGACGATATGACAAACACGCTCGCCGCGCGGGAATCTTTCCTTACGGCAGAGGATTTCTTCCGTCATCGCGGTGAAGCAGTTGAGCCCATTTCGACCAATTATCGGGGGCTCGACCTGCTCGAGATTCCACCGAATGCGCAGGGGCTCACTGCGCTGGTCATGCTCAATATCCTCGAGAACTTCGACGTCGCTTCGCTCGATCCATTCGGCGCCGAACGTTTCCACCTGGTGCTGGAAGCCGCGCGCCTGGGCTTTGCCATTCGCGATACCCACATTGCAGAACAGACACATATGCGAACGCCAGTCACCGATCTTCTCGATAAGAAATTTGCCAAGAAGCTCGCGTCGCTTATCGATATGAAAAAGCGGTCGAAGCTGCCAAGCGCGCCCGCGCCGGGCAACGACACGGTTTATCTCACGGTGGTCGACCGCGATCGCATGGCGGTATCATTCATAAATTCGCTCTACTCCAGTTTTGGTCTCGGCATCTGCACCGAGAAGACTGGCATCATGCTGACCAATCGCGGCGCATGCTTTACGCTCGAACCCGATCATCCGAATACGTTTGGCCCCGACAGGCGGCCGATGCACACCATTATTCCGGCGCTTGCCATGCGCGATGGCCGCTGCGACATGAGTTTCGGCGTCATGGGTGCACACTATCAGCCGATGGGCCACGTGCAGATCATTCTCAATATGCTCGACTACGGCATGGATGTGCAGCAGGCGATCGATGCTCCGCGTTTCTTCTTTGAGGGCGAAAAGACCGGCGTCGAACACGGCACCCCGGCGGCGACAGTCAAAGGGTTAAAAGAGCGCGGGCATGACGTGGTGATGGCGAGTTCGCCGTGGGGTGGCGCGCAAACGATCAAGATCGATTGGAACCGCGGCGTGCTGATCGGCGGCTCGGAGCCGCGAAAAGATGGTTGCGCGCTTGGTTATTAGGCGGTCAGCGCGGCGGCCGTCCGATAGGCGGCAAGCGCCACATCCGGTTCGACGCGACGACGCTCGCGAGTTTGCGGATGATGATCTTTTGTTGCGACGAGCTGGGCGAGAAACGGGGCGTGTCGGTAGTGGGTCGCCGGCTCGGCTGACGCTGTCACGGGCGAGAGCACGATAAGCGCGCGGCTTTCGGTGGACTGCTCGTCGCAGCCTGATTCACCCGGCAGCGCTGGATCGGGTTGGTTCACGAGTGTATCGAAATCGTCAGGCCGCATCGCAATACCGTGTCAATTCAGGACATCGAGTCCTTTTCCGCCATGCAATGGGCAAGCTGTGTGCCGCGCACGTTAACGCGCCTGACACCGGCATCATTGCTGGCACCGCTGAGAGCAGCTTCGGCGTTCCAAAAAGGGGCGATCGTGAGCCGCGCCCAGCGGTAACCGGCTATTCTTTTCCGCCGATCCTATCCAGGCGCTTCTGCATTTCGTCGAGCTGACGCTTGAGCTCGTCCATTTCGCTACCCGAGCCCTGCGGTTTGTCTGACGATTTCGTCTGCCCGCGCGCAAACGGCGCAAACATGGCGAATGTTTTCTCAAACATCTCCATGTTTCGCCGCACCTGATCCTCGAGAGGGCCAAAAGCCCCGACGCCGAAAGCCTGCGCCATTTGTTCGCGAAATTTGCCCTGCTCCTTCGAGAGCGAGTCGATCGAGGCTTCCAGGAAACGCGGCACCAGCATCTGCATGCTGTCGCCATAAAAACGGATCAACTGCCGAAGGAAAGCGATTGGCAGCAGGCTTTGACCTTCCTTGTTCTCTTGTTCGAAAATTATCTGTGCGAGCACCGAGCGCGTGATGTCTTCGCCGGTCTTGGCATCGTAGACGATGAAATCATCGCCGCTCTTGACCATCGCGGCGAGGTCTTCGAGCGTCACGTAAGTGCTCGTGCCGGTGTTGTAGAGCCGCCGGTTCGCGTATTTTTTGATAGTGACCGGCTCTTTTTTGTCTTCTGACATGCTGACGACGTTTCCCCTGCCAAGGGTTTGAGCATAGCCAATTTCCGCTTCTGTGGGCCACCGTTTTGTGGCGGCGCGGCAGACGGCGGGGAGACCAAGGTCACCCTTGCGGAAAGGGTGAAAAAGCGCCAATTGTCGCGGGTATCTGCGAGGCAGGTCTTGTTGACAGACCCGCGTGGCCTGCCGAGGATGTGGCATCGCCGAAATGACCAGCCCCGCCCGCCAAGGCCTGTAACAGGAGCTTCTGATGAAAGACGATATCGTCATTGTGAGCGCAGCCCGCACGCCAGTCGGTGCTTTCAACGGGGCATTCGCGAACCTGCCGGCGCACGAGCTTGGCAAGGTTGCGATCAAGGCGGCACTGGAACGTGCAGGTGTTGAAGGCGGCCGCGTCAGCGAAGTGATTTTGGGACAAATACTGACTGCCGGACAGGGCCAGAATCCGGCGCGGCAGGCTTCAATTGCGGCGGCCATCCCGGTAGAGACCCCCGCTTGGGGCGTGAACCAGCTATGCGGTTCAGGTTTGCGTGCGGTGGCGCTTGGCTATCAGGCGATCGTCAATGGCGACAGCGAGATTGTTGTCGCCGGTGGCCAGGAGTCGATGAGCATGGCGCCTCACTGCCAGCATTTGCGCTCCGGCATAAAGATGGGCTCATTCGAAATGATCGACACCATGATCAAGGATGGGCTGTGGGATGCCTTCAACGGCTATCACATGGGTACCACCGCCGAGAACGTTGCCAAACAATGGCAGATCACCCGTCAGCAGCAGGATGAATTTGCCGTCGCCTCGCAGAACAAGGCCGAAGCCGCGCAGAAGGCCGGGAAATTCAAGGACGAGATCACTCCGGTGACCATCAAGTCGCGCAAGGGCGATGTGGTGGTGGATACCGACGAATATCCGAAGTCCGGCGTCACGATGGATTCGATTGCCAAGCTGCGTCCGGCCTTCGACAAGGAAGGCACCGTGACGGCGGCTAACGCTTCCGGCATCAATGACGGCGCTGCCGCAGTTGTTCTGATGAAAGCCAGCGAGGCCGCCAAGCTCGGCAAAACCCCGCTTGCGCGCATCGTGTCGTGGGCACAGGCCGGCGTCGATCCGGCAATCATGGGAACCGGGCCGATCCCCGCCTCGCGGGCCGCTCTCAAAAAAGCCGGCTGGAAGAAAGAAGACCTCGACCTGGTGGAGGCCAATGAAGCTTTCGCCGCACAAGCCTGTGCGGTCAACAAGGATCTCGGATGGGACACCGCAAAGGTCAACGTCAATGGCGGTGCCATTGCCATTGGCCATCCAATCGGTGCTTCTGGCGCGCGGGTTCTGGTGACCCTGCTGCACGAGATGCAGAAACGCAACGCCAAGAAAGGCCTTGCAACGCTTTGCATTGGCGGGGGAATGGGTATCGCAATGTGTGTCGAGCGATAGGATGCCCTCGATTAATTTAGGCGATGGCCGGGCTTGTCCCGGCCATTTTGTTTTAAGAAGATAGCCGGGAGGGTGGAAACATGGCGCGTGTAGCATTGGTAACGGGTGGCACTCGTGGAATCGGAGAGGCAATTGCCAAGGCTCTGAAGGCCGGCGGTTACAAGGTTGCGGCCAACTACGGCGGCAATGACGCCGCCGCCCAGAAATTCAAGGCGGAAACCGGAATCCCGGTGTTCAAGTGGGATGTGTCGTCCTACGAGGCCTGTGCTGACGGAATCAAAAAGGTCGAGGCCGAGGTCGGGCCTGTCGAAGTGCTGGTGAATAATGCCGGCATTACACGCGATGCCATGTTCCATCGGATGAAGCCGGAGCAATGGGCGGCGGTCATCAACACAAATCTTGGCTCGCTGTTCAACATGTGCCGGCCGTTAATCGAGGGCATGCGCGAGCGCAAGTTCGGCCGGATCATCAACATCTCCTCGATCAATGGGCAAAAAGGTCAAATGGGCCAGACCAATTATTCCGCCGCCAAGGCCGGCGAGCTCGGGTTCACAAAGGCGCTCGCACAGGAAGGTGCACGCTCGGGCATCACCGTGAACGCGATTTGCCCGGGCTATATCAATACCGAGATGGTGCAGGCGGTACCAAAGGATGTTCTGGAGAAATCCATATTGCCGCTCATCCCGATAGGGCGGCTAGGTGAACCGGAGGAAATTGCGCGTTGCGTCGTGTTCCTTGCCTCCGACGACGCCGGGCTGATCACCGGTGCGACGCTCTCCGCCAACGGCGGGCAGTATTTCGTCTAGGCGCCAGCAAGTCTCATGAAGGCATTTCTGATCGGAATAGCAATCGTCGGTGTTTTGACGCCGCCGCTTATCCGCCCGGCGTCCGCGCAAGAAGTCGATGCGAAATGCAAAGACGTCTACGACAAGGTTGCCTGCGGATGCGCGTTGCAGAACGGTGGGCGCGTCATTCCTCCAGCAGTCGGCGTCAAACGTGAAGGTTTGAAGTTGCGCCCGCGGGAAGGATCGACGCAAACGCTTGATGGCGGGCAAGTCGCATTTCCGAAATACTTCAGGAGAGATGGCCTTAAAGTCCACAAAAGCCGCGCTCTTGAGGGGTACCTGGCTTGCATGCGTCTCAACGGCCGCAAGTAAAAAGCCCCACTCAACGGCGGCGTTTCTGCTTGCGTTTCGTGCGGCGTTTTTTTGGCGATCCAGGTTTTGATTTTCGCGGACGCAATGCGCTTTCGGCCTTGTCGAGCCGCACGTTCCAGTATTCCCAGGCGCGTGCGACCGGGCCCGGCCGCAAATTGTACTCGCCGGCGAGCCGCGTCTCGGCCGGATTCAACGGCGAGACATGGCCAAGCATGTAGGCCTGACTCTGCAACGCCGCATTACGCGCCGTATAGATGGTGCGGAACGTAAGCTCTTCCAGCGTCGCGCCGGCAACGGTTGCGCCGTGACGGCGCATGAGCACGATCCAGTGCGCACCGAGTGCGCGCGCAAGCGAGGCGCCTTCCTCGGGTTTCGCTACGATGAGAGTCGTATCACCAAATTCGTCTCGAGAGTCCCAGAATGGCACCTTCTCGCCCAGCGTCGCACCGAGATGATAGACCGGTTTGAGCTCCGAGCCGGAAATGCAGAACGGCAGAATGGAGGGCGCGTGGTGGTGGCACACGGCGTTCACGTCTGGTCGTGCCTGATAGATGCCGCCATGGATTACCCGTTCACCGTAAAGCCGTACATCGGTCGGGTTCACCGGCTGCGAGTCGAGCGTAAACTCGAGAATATCTTCAGGCTGCACCAACTCGGGCGCGCGAGACCGTGACATAAGATAACGCCGAGGGTCGGTCGGATGACGCATGGTGACATGCCCGAAAGCGTCGAGCACGCCTTCATTGGCAATCATGCGATTGGCGCGCGCGAGCACTTCGCGCGCTTTATCAAGGTTACTGGGCACAATAGTTCCCCTTTCGAAATTTCCGACGTTTTATCGCGTTTGGTTACGTGGTGACCAGTCCTTAGGCGCCAGTTCGAAACCCTCGAAGGAAAAGCCGGGCGCCACAGTGCAGCCTGTCAATGTCCAAGGGCCAAGGCTTTCCGCCGCCTGCCAGGCGCGCGCTGGCACCGTCACCTGCGGCACTTCACCCGCGTGGATATCTGCGCCGAGGCGGAAGATTTCTTCTTTCGCGCCGTCGACCAACTCAAGCTTGAGTGGAGCGCCTGCGTAATAGTGCCAGATCTCGACTGCGTCGATGCGATGCCAATGGGAACGCTCACCGCGCGCGAGCAGGAACAGGATCGCCGTGGACGCGGGGCGGCCCTCCACCTGTCTCGGATCGCGAAATGTCTCACGATAGTGCCCACCCTCCGGGTGCGGCTTGAGTTCAAGCGCCCGGATCATCTCGGCGGCCGACGGTGTATGCATGTGGTCGCTAGAACTTGTTTTTTCGAGCGCGGATCTCGGCAAAGACCTCGGCTGCGGGCTTACCCGCCATGCCGATGCCGGCCGCAACCTCGGGCACGTCGGCACGCAGGAACGGGTTTGCCTGTTTCTCCTCGCCGATCATGACCGGAATCGTCGCCTCGTTTCGCGAAATCTGCTGCTTTGCCTGCGCCTCGCGCGCCGCGAGCGCCTTGTTGTTCGGCTCGACGGTACGGGCGAATTTGATATTCGCGGCGGTGTATTCGTGCCCGCAATAAATCTCTGTGTCGTTGGGCAGGTCGCGCAGCTTGGTCAGCGAACGCCACATTTGTTCGGGGGTACCTTCAATGACGCGGCCACAGCCAATCGAGAACAGCGTGTCGCCGACGAAAGCCAGCTTGTCGCCCTGAAACCAATAGGCAATGTGGCCAAGCGTGTGACCGGGCGTCTCGATGACATTGGCTGAGAGGCTACCGACCTTGATCTTATCGCCTTCGCGCACGGTTTCGTCCACCGCTGGAATTTTTGCAGCTTCAGCCGCCGGCGCCACCACGCGGCATTTATATTTTGCCTTTAGCGCTTTGATGCCGTCGGTATGGTCTGCATGGTGATGAGTGACCAGGATGTCCGTCAGGTTCCAGCCGGTCGCTTTGAGCGCCGCCTCGATGGGCGCCGCCTCGGGTGCGTCGATTGCGGCTGTGGCGCCGCTTTCAGGGTCGTGCAGAAGCACGCCGTAATTATCGGATCGGCAGAGAAACAGACGGGTTTCCGCGGGCATAGCTTTGGTCCTCTTGGCATTCTTGAACAGGGTTAACCGTACCATGCGGATGAATGTCGTTGCACGTCCGTGCGTTCCGCGCCGTTAGCGGTTTGCTACGCAGTTTCGTGGTAGTTTCAACACATGTCGATTGACGTCGTTGACCTGCGAAATTTCTACGGCCAAAGGCTGGGGGTCGTCGCCCGACGATTTATTGGCCGCGGCATCCGCACGCTGTGGGGCGATACGTCCGGTCAGCGTGTGCTTGGCATCGGCTACGCCACACCTTACCTGGGCTTGTTTCGCGAGGAGGCCGAACGGTGCTTCGCGTTGATGCCGGCAGGGCAGGGCGTCGTAAAATGGCCGACGACACGCCCGGCGCTATCTGCATTGGTCGATGAAAATGAATTGCCGCTCGGCGACTCCGCGGTCGACCGTGTGATGCTGGTGCACGCGCTGGAAATGACCAACGATCCGGGTGCGCTGTTGCGCGAAGTATGGCGGGTGCTGGCGTCCGGCGGCCGATTGCTTGCGGTGGTGCCAAACCGACGCGGCCTGTGGGCCCGCATGGATACCACGCCGTTTGGACATGGCCGGCCTTACTCGCGGAGTCAGATCAACCAGCTCCTGCGCGAGACCTGGTTCACACCGACTGGATGGAGCGAGGCGCTCTACGTGCCGCCGATTGCACGCGGCTGGTTCTTGCGGTCTGCAGTGGCGTGGGAGCGCACGGGCGCGACGCTGTCAGCGCCGTTTGCCGGGGTGCATCTGGTTGAAGCGACCAAGCAGGTGTATCGCGCGATTCCGGCACGGCGCGAAAAGCGACGATTGGTGCCCGCGCTGGAGCCGGCATTGGCTCCGTCACCAGGCCGATGATTTTAGTTCAGAACAATTAGCCTGGCTTAGTCCGGCTGTCGCGGCTCGTCGCCGCCGCCACCTTCATCTTGTGTTGGTTGGGGCGTCGCGCTCTGCTGATGACCACCGCCGAAATCGGGCCGGTCGGGACGATACCCGCCCCCGCCGCGATGGCGACGACGGCGACGATGCATTCCAAAGCGATCCTGACCGCGATCGCCTTGGTCATGACCGTTCGGCCCCGAATTCTGTTGCGGCTGCCCGCCGCCGCCACCTGTGATGAATGCAGGTAATCCGCCTACCTCTTGTTGTTGCCCTTCATGACCACCCTGTTGGTTCGGCTGTTGTTGATATGGCTGCGGCTGATGTTGCGGACGGTTGTGCACCTGTTGATCGCGGGGCGGGAACGGTTGCGCATCCCGCGGCAGATAGGGCTGCTGCTGAGGTTCGCGCGGCCCGTAGCTCGGCTCGTTTTGTCCCATGAATGGCTGGGCGTCATCGTCCTCGCCGTCAAATCCTTCGTCGGCGCTTTGCTGGCCGGATGCGCCCTGCTGCTGCGGTTGCTGGTTGTAATACGGGTTCTGTTGACGGAATTGCTCCTGGGCGGCAGCGATCAGGCGAAAATAGTGTTCGGCGTGCTGATAGTAATTCTCAGCGGCGACCGGATCACCGGAACCCTGCGCATCGCGTGCGAGCTGAATGTATTTTTCCGCAATATGCGAAGCAGTGCCGCGGATTTTGACGTCGGGACCGTTTGATTCGTAAACGCGCGTCAGTGGATTTTGGCTTTTGCGGTGGTTGCCGCGTCCCCGCATGCGCTTCTGACCGTTTCTCATGATGTGCCTGTTATCGCCTTTCGCCTGTCTCGGCGTTCGCTGCCGAACGCACTACCAAATTGCAAGTCCGTACAAACTTCATCGCGCGGCCGGACCAGTTGTCCGCGCCAATGATCGAACCATTGCATTCTTTGTCGCTATAGTCGCAGCAACCCCATAGCCGCGATCTTGCCGCAGCGTTGCCAACCTCTCGTTACGCGCATCGTCCTAGGTTTCGAAAATTGATGCGCCCAACCGGTGAAGCATCCAAACCCGTATCTGGCGATTTCGTTTGCCGTCTCTTCGCAGACGGCGGTTCGTCATCCGCCTTGCGCCACACCTCACAGAGCCTCTGCTCCAGGGTTCATGGCGATGCAACCGTTACGGGTCGATTCCGTAAATCGGAAGCTAGTCGTTTCCGCGACATAATCCAAGCGATTTTTTTGCTGATAAATGAGCTCTGCGTTTTTCGTCAGGTCGGGATGCGACACACTCATGACACGAAACCTGCGCCGAGCACGCGCGGGATTCCTGCCAGATCCTTGCGCGCTACGCCGACATTTAATCCCGCATTGGTAAACAATATGCGCACGGCTGCCTCTTGGCCGGCACCCAATTCTATGAACATCCGTCCAGCCGGTGCCAAAAGGCGTTTTGCGTCAGCCGCAAGGGCACGATATGCGGTCAGGCCATCGTCGCCGCCCTCAAGCGCCAACATCGGATCGTAATCCCGCACCTCCGGTGCAAGAGCGGCAATCTCGTCGTGCGCGATATAGGGCGGGTTCGAGACGACCAGGTCGAAGGGCCCCTGAACCTGCGAGGCCATGTCGCAGGCGACAAAGCTGCAGCGCGCCTCGAAACCAAGCTTCGCGGCGTTAGCTTGCGCGACTTGCAACGCAGCTTCGCTGACATCGGTTCCGGTACCAGTCGCGCGAGACAACTCGCTCAGCAAAGCCAGCAACAGTGCGCCCGACCCGGTTCCGATGTCGAGGACGCGCAGCTTTTCCATTCGAAGGCCTCCGCGCACGACATAATCGAGCGCGCCTTCGATGATGGTTTCTGTTTCGGGCCGCGGGACGAGAACATCGGGGGTTACGATCAGAGGGAGACTCCAGAATTCCTTTTGCCCAAGAATGCGCGACACCGGCTCGCGCTTCAGTCTGCGCGCAGCAAGCATCGATATCGCCGTTATTTCTCGTGCCTCCAAAATGCGATCCGATTGTGCGATCAACCGCGCGCGGTCGAGGTGCAGCGCGTGCGCGATAAGCACGCGCGCATCCGTGTCCGCCTCGTTGACGCCAGCAGAGCGGAATGCCTGCGCTACGAGGCGAAGGGCCTCGGAAACGGAGGCGCCATCCTTCAGGCCGGGAATGACTCTCACACCGCGCCTTCGGCAGCGAGCAGCTCGGCCTGATGTTCTGTCACCAGCGCGTCGATGACTTCGTTAAGCGCCTCGCCTTCGATGATCTGCGGCAGTTTGTGCAGCGTCAGATTGATGCGGTGATCAGTGACACGACCTTGCGGGAAATTGTAGGTACGGATGCGCTCGGAGCGGTCGCCCGAACCGATCTGTCCGCGCCGTTCTGCCGCTCTCTCGGCATCGCGTCTGGTGCGCTCTGCATCGTAGAGCTTGCTGCGCAAATAGCCCATCGCCTTTGACTTGTTCTTGTGCTGCGATCTTTCCTCCTGCACGAACACAACAATCCCGCTCGGGATATGCGTGATACGGATGGCCGATTCGGTCTTGTTGACATGCTGGCCGCCGGCACCCTGTGCGCGCATTGTATCGATTTTCAAATCGGCATCGTTGATATCAATATCCACGTCTTCAACTTCGGGAAGCACGGCGACGGTGGCGGCAGAGGTATGGATGCGTCCGGAAGCCTCGGTATCGGGTACACGCTGTACGCGATGCACGCCCGATTCAAATTTGAGCTTGGCGAAAACGCCACGGCCGCGTACCGAAGCGACGATTTCCTTGAAGCCGCCTTTGGTGCCTTCGCTGACGGACAGAATTTCCGTCTTCCAGCCCTGCTTGGCCGCATAGCGTTCGTACATTCGAAAGAGATCTCCGGCAAAAAGCGCGGCTTCGTCGCCGCCTGTGCCTGCGCGGATTTCAAGGATCGCGTTGTGGTCATCCATCGCATCCTTTGGCAGAAGAGCAAGCCTGATTTGCTGCGCCAGTCTTTCCTTGCGTTCTTGCACCTCGTGCCGCTCGACATCGGCGAGCTTGCGCATTTCCGCATCCGTCGATGGATCATCGACGAGTGCTGAAAGTTCAGCGATCTCTTTGTCGGCGCTGCGATAGGCTTTGATTGTTTCGATGACCGGGCTGAGTTCGGCGAACTCACGCGACAATTTGACGTAAGCTTCCGGGCTCAAGCCGCTGGCGAGCTCGCTTTCCACCAGTGCATGGCGGGCGAGCAGGGCGTCCAGTTTCTGTTGCGGCAGCACGATCAAAGCTGCAACCCTTCCGCCGCGGCAAAGCTTTCAAGTTTTTGCCGGATAGAGACACTCCCGACCGGCTGCTCGAGGCAGGGCAAAAGCATGGCCTCGCCTCTGCGGCAATCGAGGTCGAGCAGCAGGGCCTTTACCGGGCCGACTGCGGACGGCGTCAGTGACAGGGTGCGATAACCAAGAATGGTGAGCGCCAACGCGCCGATGGGCTGGGATGCGAGCTCACCGCATAGGGTCACCGGCTTGTTGTGCTGCTTTGCCTTGTCCACGATATCCTTGAGCGCGCGCAGCACCGGCGCCGACAGCGGATCAAATCGTTCCGACACGCGGGGATTGCCGCGGTCGGCGGCATAGAGGAACTGCATCAGGTCGTTGGAGCCGACCGAAAGGAAATCGACCCGCTCCAGTAATTCGTTGAGCTGGAACAAAAGGGCGGGTACCTCGACCATGGTGCCGATCTCGACTCGCTCGGGTAGCTCGTGCCCATGCCGGCGCAAATGGGTCAATTCGACTTCGACGAGCGCCTTGGCCTTGTCGAATTCCTCCACGACGGCGATCATTGGAAACATCAGCTTGAGGCTGCGCCCGCCCGCTGAGCGCAGCAGCGCGCGTACCTGGCTGCGTAGCAGGCCAGGCCGGTCGAGACCGAGTCTGATCGCCCTCCAGCCCAGTGCCGGATTTTCTTCTTCGATATTGCGCATGTACGGCAACACCTTGTCGCCGCCGATATCGAGCGTGCGGAACGTCACCGGCTTTTTCCCGGCCGCGTCCAGCACCGCACGATAGAGTGCGAGCTGCTCTCCGGTGCGCGGCAACGTAGCCGCCACCATGAACTGCAACTCGGTCCGAAACAGGCCGATGCCGGCGGCGCCAGTATCTTCGATATGCGGAAGGTCGATGGTCAGGCCGGCATTGATCATGAGCGCGATTTTCTGGCCATCTTTGGTGACGCACGGCCGCTCCCGCAGCGCGCGATACTGCGCTTGCCGGCGGGCGCGCAGCTTCACCCGTTCGCCGTAGGACGCTTGAATGTCCTGCGGCGGACGCATGTGAATATGGCCGGTCGATCCGTCGACAATAATGGCGTCGCCCGGCTCGACCAGACCTGTGGCATTGTCGATCTCGCCAACGGTCGGAATACCAAGCGCGCGTGCAACAATCGAAACGTGCGAGGTGGGTCCACCTTCTTCCAGTACCAGCCCGCGCAGTCTTTTCCGGTCGTAATCGAGCAGCGCCGCCGGGCCCATGGAGCGCGCCACGACAATGGCGTTTTCCGGCAGTTGCTCCTTGGTCGGCGCATGATCCTGGCCCATCAGCACGCGCATCAACCGGTTGGCGAGATCGTCGAGGTCGTGCAGGCGATCGCGCAAATAAT
>Ga0335084_10001728_pt1 | contig 20626 bp, 16 predicted proteins | sample Lox_Sample_44_FD_206721 | JGI IMG/M metagenome (GOLD analysis project Ga0335084, IMG submission 206721) | Soil microbial communities from Loxahatchee National Wildlife Refuge, Florida, United States - Lox_Sample_4.4 | ecosystem: Environmental > Terrestrial > Soil > Wetlands | place: USA...
CTCGAGGCGCTCAGCGACGCGATCGAGCTCGCGCCCGGCGACGTCGAGCTGCGCGCCCAGCGCGACTCGCTGCTGCGTCAGGCGGGCCTCGATGCGGCGCTGGCCTCCGTCGCGGAGACGCCGTAGGCGCCCGAGCGCTACTCGATCCTGACGATCTGGTAGTCCTCGATCACCGGATTCGCGAGCAGCTTGTCGCAGAGCTCGGCGACGAGCGCGCGCGGATCGGTGCCGGGCTGCGGCGTCAGTCGGACCTCGAACAGCTTGCCCTGGCGGACCTCCTCGATTCCCGCGTAGCCGAGCGAGGCGCAGGCGTTGCGGATCGCCTTGCCCTGCGGATCGAGCACGTCCGGCTTGAGCGTCACGTGGATCAGCGCCTTCACGAGTCGTCTCCTTCCCTGGCGAGCGTGCGCGCGAAGATCGCGTCGACGTGGCGCAGCGCCTCCTCGAGGCTGAACGCCCGCTCGATCTCCTCCTTCGACAGCAACGCCCCGATGACCGGCTCGGCCAGGATGCGCTCGCGGAAGTCTCCGCCCTCGTCCCAGGCCTCGAGCGCGTGGCGCTGCACCACCGCGTAGGCGTCCTCTCGCGACGAGCCCTTCTCCGCCAGGCGCAGCAGCAAGGTGCCGCTGAAGGCGAGCCCGCGCGTCAGCTCGAGGTTCTCGCGCATGCGCTCCGGGAAGACGACCAAGGTGTCGATCAGGTGCGCCATGCGGTCGAGCATGAAGTCGAGCAGGGTGCAGGCGTCCGGGAAGACCACGCGCTCGACGGACGAGTTGCTGATGTCGCGCTCGTGCCACAGCGCCTGGTTCTCGAGCGCCGCGCCGGCGTAGCCGCGCAGCAGGCGCGCGAGCCCCGACACGTTCTCGAGACGCCAGGGGTTGCGCTTGTGCGGCATCGCCGACGAGCCCTTCTGCCCGCGGCCGAACTCCTCCTGCACCTCGCGCACCTCCGTGCGCGCGAGGTGCCGCAGCTCGATGGCGATCTTGTCGAGGCTCGAGGCCACGAGCGCGAGCGTCGTCACGAAGGCGGCATGGCGGTCGCGCTGCACGACCTGCGTCGCGGCGGGCTCGAAGCCGATGCCGAGGCGCGCGCACACGCGCTCCTCGAGCTCCGGCGGCAGGTGCGCGAAGGTGCCGACGGCGCCCGAGATCTTCCCGACGGCCGCCTCCTCGAGCGCGCGCGCGAGACGCACGCGCTGCCTCCGCATCTCCTCGCAGAAGACGAGGAGCTTCAGCCCGAAGGTGGTCGGCTCGGCGTGGACGCCGTGGGTGCGGCCGATGCAGGGCGTGTGGCGAAACTCGAGCGCGCGCCGGCGCAGCACCGCGCGCACGCGCTCGACGCCCTCGAGCAGCAGCCGGCCGGAGTCGCGGATCTGGAGTGCCTGCGCCGTGTCGATCACGTCGGACGACGTCATGCCGTAGTGGACGAAGCGCGACGCGGGTCCCACGTGCTCGGCGACGTCTGTGAGGAAGGCGATCACGTCGTGGCGCACCTTCGACTCGATCTCGGCGACGCGCGCCGGGTCGAAGGCCGCGCGCGCGCGGATCTCCGCCATCGCGTCGGGCGGGATCAGCCCGCGCTCCGCCTGCACCTCGCAGACCGCCAGCTCGACCTCGAGCCAGCGCGACAGCCGGCCCTCGTCGGTCCAGATCGCCTTCATCGCGGGACGCGCGTAGCGGTCGATCACGTGCCGCCCACCTGCAGCCAGACCCAGAAGAGCATCAAGTAGTACATCACCGGGATGCCGAGGAGCGGCGAGTCGATGCGGTCGAGGATCCCGCCCATGCCGGGGAGCAGCGCGCCCGCGTCCTTCACCTTCGCGTCGCGCTTGAGCAGCGACTCGACCAGGTCGCCGACCATGCCCGCGGCGGCGATCAGCGGTCCGAAGGCGAAGACCAGCGGCCAGCCGAGCACGGTCGAGAGCCCGGGCCACAGCAGGTCGAAGATCCCCTTCGTGACGCCGCCGCCGAGGGTGCCGAGGACGAGCCCTCCGATCGCTCCCTCCACCGACTTGGACGGACTGATGCTCGGCGCGAGCTTGCGCTTCCCGTAGGCCCGGCCGACGAAGTAGGCGCCGGTGTCGCACCACACCACGACGGTGAGGCAGTAGACCAGCAGGAAGGCGCCGCTCTTCGGCACCAGCCCGAGCTGCGCCGCGGCGGCCGGCCCCTCGGCGGAGACGATGCGCTCGGTGAAGAAGCGCAGCGGGATCGCGTGCGAGAGCAGCCAGCCGACGTAGAAGACGCCGAAGAAGGTGCCCGAGATGCTGGCCATCGCCTCCGTCACCTGACGGCGTCGGAGCTGCGCGATCATCACCGCAATCAGGACGAAGGTCAGCAACACAGTCGCGTGGTACTCGTTGCCGATGTAGGCGACGACCGGCAGCGCGGCGCCCGCCGCGAGACCGAAGCCGACCACCGGGCGCGCGCCCTTGTCCTCGATCAGGCCGTAGAGCTCGCGCTGCGCCAGCAGCACCATGCCGACGACGGTGCCGAGCACCCAGAGCCCGCCGCGCGCGATCGCGAAGAGCACGAAGGGCACGAGGATCGACGCCGAGACCAGGCGCGCCGGCAGGTCGCTGCCGCCGGCCTTCGGCGGCGCGCCGCCCGGCGAGGGCGGCAGCGGGTGCACGGGGTCGCGCCCGGCGCGCAACGGCTCGCTCATGCGTCGCCCTCTCGTCGCCTCACGCGTCCCCCTCGCGCGCGCCGGTGCCGCTGTGGCCGAAGCCCCCGGCTCCGCGCGCGGTGTCGTCGAGCTCCGCGACCTCCGACCACTCCGCGCGCAGCACAGGCGCGATCACGAGCTGCGCGATGCGGTCGCCGCGCCGCACCGTGAAAGGCTCCTGCCCCGCGTTCAGCAGGATCACCTGGATCTCGCCGCGATAGTCGGAGTCGATCGTGCCCGGCGCGTTCGGCAACACGATGCCGTGACGCAGCGCGAGGCCGCTACGCGGCCTCACCTGCGCCTCGCAGCCGGGCGGCAGCGCGATGCGCAGGCCGGTCGGCACCAGCGCTCGCCCGCCCGGCTCGATGTGGAGCTCTGCGACCACTGCGGCATGCAGGTCGAACCCCGACGAGCCGGAAGTCGCTCGCGACGGTAGCGGAAGATCCTCGGCGCCGCGCAGACGGGCGATGTGCACGCGCACGTTCGCATCGCCCGACATGCGCCGTCTGCTAGTCGCCGCTCGAGACCGCGTCCGCCAGCGCCTCCTTGCGCGAGAGCCGGATCTTGCCGGACGGGTCGATGTCGATGCACTTCGCGAGCACCTCGTCGCCTTCGCTGACGACGTCGGTGACCTTCTCCACGCGCCCCTCCGCGAGGTGCGAGATGTGGATCAGGCCATCGGTGCCGGGGAAGATCTCGACGAAGGCGCCGAAGTCGGTGATGCGCTTCACCTTGCCGAGGTAGACGCGATCGAGCTCCGCCTCCTGCGTCAGCTCGCGCACCATCGCCTCCGCGCGCTCGAGCGCCGCGGTGTCGGGCGAGAAGATCGTGACGAGGCCCGTGTCCTCGATGTCGACCTTGGTGTTGGTGGCCTCCTGGATGCCGCGGATCACCTTGCCGCCGGGCCCGATCACGTCGCGGATCCGATCGGGCTTGATCTGGATCACCTTCACGCGCGGCGCGTAGCGCGAGAGCTCCGCGCGCGGCTTGAAGTCGACGAAGTCGCCGGCGGTCTCCTTGGCCATGCAGTCGAGGATGTGCAGCCGCCCCTGGCGCGCCTGCTCGAGCGCGCGCTCCATCACCTGCCAGTCGACGCTGCGGATCTTGATGTCCATCTGCACCGCGGTGACACCACGGTGCGTTCCGGTCACCTTGAAGTCCATGTCGCCGAGGTGGTCCTCATCGCCGAGGATGTCGGAGAGGACCGCCGTGCGGCTGCCCTCCTGGATCAGCCCCATCGCGATGCCGGCCACCGGCGCGCGCAGCGGCACGCCCGCGTCCATCAGCGAGAGCGTCCCGCCGCAGACCGACGCCATCGACGACGAGCCGTTGCTCTCGAGCGTCTCGGAGACGACCCGGATCGTGTACGGGAACTCCTCGGCGTCGGGCAGCACCGCCGAGAGCGCGCGCTCGGCGAGGTTCCCGTGCCCGACCTCTCGCCGTCCCGGGCCGCGCTGCATGCGCGCCTCGCCGACCGAGAAGGGCGGGAAGTTGTAGTGCAGGTAGAAGCGCTTGCTCGTGCGCGAGGTCAGCGCGTCGATCGTCTGCTCGTCGGCGCCGCCGCCGAGCGTGGTGAAGACCATCGCCTGCGTCTCGCCGCGCGTGAAGAGCGCCACGCCGTGCGGCCTCGGCACCGGCCGCACCTCGCAGGCGATCGGCCGGATGTCGGTCGTGCCGCGGCCGTCGATGCGTTGGCCCGCCGTGAGGATGCGCTCGCGCATCAGCTCGGAGCGCAGGTCGTGCAGCGCGTGCTTCACGGTTTCGGACAGCTCGCGCAGCCCCTTCTCGCGCTCCTGCACCGCGAGCAGGGTGTCGAGCTGCACCTTCGCTTCGCGGTAGGGCTTCACGAACTGGTCGACGACCGCCTTGTCGACCGCCGCGAGCGCCGCGTAGCGCTCGTGCTTCGTGCGGATCTGGAGCGCCGACTCGAGCCCCGGCTTCGCCGCCGCGCGCACCTGCGCGACGAGCGCCGAGTGATCCGCGGGCGCCGGCACCGCGAGCTTCGGCACGGCGACCCGATTGCACAGTTCCTCCTGCGCGTCGATCGTGCGGATCACCTCCGCGTGCGCGAGCTTCAGCGCCGCGAGCAGGTCCGCCTCCGGCAGCTCCTTCGCGCCGCCCTCGACCATCACGAGCGCGCCGCGCGAGCCCGCGACCACGAGGTCGAGCTGGCTCTCGGCGAGCTGCTCGGGGGTCGGGTTGATCACGAACGCGCCGTCGATGCGGCCGACGCGCACCGCGCCGATCGGGCCGAGGAAGGGGATCTCCGAGATCGCCAGCGCGGCCGAGGCGCCGATGAACGCCGGGATGTCCGGGGAGTTCACCGCGTCGGCCGAGAGCACCGTCGCGATGATCTGCGTCTCGTCGCGGTAGCCGTCCTCGAAGAGCGGGCGGATCGAGCGGTCGATGAAGCGGGAGACGAGCACCTCGCGGTCCGAGAGGCGACCCTCGCGCTTGAAGAAGCCGCCGGGGATCTTGCCCGCGGCCGACGTCTTCTCGACGAAGTCGACGGTGAGCGGGAAGAAGTCGATGCCGGGGCGCGGCTCGGCGCGCGTCGCGGTCACGAGCACTACGGTCTCGCCGTACGTGACGAGCGCGGCGCCGGCCGCCTGCTTGGCGAGCCGCCCCGTCTCGATCTTCATCTCGCGGCCGCCGAGGTCGAAGGCGACCGTCTCCGGTTGGAACCAATAAGAAGCCATCGCGTCGTTGTTCTCCGCTCCAGCGCGCGCTGCGCGCGGAGCCGTGGGAGCGACCCGGGGCTGGGAGGACGCGATGGAATGCGGAATCGGTGATGCGCGCAGTCGGGCTTCGCGCATGACGGATTTCCGCATCCCACGACGGCGTGCCCCGCGCCGCTCGGTGGTGGAGGAAGATCCTCCGGATGTTCGAAGGGCCGCTCCCTCGAGCGGCCCCACAGGCGCCGGCTAGCGGCGCAGCCCCAGGCGCTCGATCAGCGCCTGGTAGCGATCGGGTGCTGTTCTCCTCAGGTACTCGAGCAGCCGGCGCCGCTGGCTCACCAGCCGGAGCAGCCCGCGCCGCGAGTGATGGTCCTTCTCGTGGACCTTGAAGTGCTCGGAGAGCCCGTTGATGCGATTCGTCAGCAGCGCCACCTGCACTTCCGACGAGCCTGTGTCGGTCTCGTGGAGTCGAAAGGATTCGTGGGTGGTGTTGGCGGCGCTCTGCGGCAAGGCTTCGGGCTTCCTCTGGCTGCAGCCATTTCGATTGGCCGTCGAGACGCGCATCGCGGAGGTTCTCGCCGCGGACTTCCGACCGCGGCGGGCAATGCGAGGCCGCAGTCTGACAGAGCTAGCGGGCGCCCGCAAACCACTCGACCACGCGCAGGGCCTTGAGGCGGCGTCCCGGGCGGAGCTCCAGGATCGCCACCACCTCGCCCGAGGCGTCGTGGGCGGCCATGCGGGTGCCGGGCGCCTGCGGCGGACCGGAGGCCTCGATCTCGATGCCCGCCCGGACCTCGCGCACCTCGGCGTCCGACAGGCGCAACGCAGGGAGCCCGAGCACCCCGAGCGCGGGGATCAGCCGGCGCGAGAGGGTGCCGGCGGCGGCCTCGCGCTCGAGCTGATCCGGCGTCGCGGCCTGCTCCATCCGGAACGGGCCGCTGCGCGTGCGGCGCAGGTCCGCGAGGTGCGCGCCGCAGCCGAGCACGCGGCCGACCTCGGACGCGAGCACGCGCACGTAGGTGCCGCCCGAGCAGTCCACGGCGATCTCGACGCGCGGCGGGTCGTACTTCAGGAGCTCGAGCCGGTCGATGCGCACGCGCTTCGGCGCGCGCTCCACCTCCTGGCCTTCGCGCGCGAGCTTGTGCAGCGGCACGCCGCCCTTCTTGACCGCGCTGAACATCGGCGGGATCTGCTCGATCTCGCCGACGAAGCGCGCGAGCGCCGCGCGCACGGCCGCCTCGTCGGGCCACACGCCCTCGTGACGCCGCAGCGCGCGCCCGTCCGCGTCGAGCGTGTCGGTCTCGACGCCGAGCGCGATCGCGCCGGAGTAGGACTTGTCGTGGCTCGTGACGAAGGGCACGAGCTTGGTCGTTCCGCGCACGGCGAGCGGCAGCACGCCGGTGGCCAGCGGATCGAGCGTCCCGAGGTGGCCGACGCGCCGCGTGCCGAGCCAGCGCCGCGCGGCGTCCACGACGTCGTGCGAGGTCCAGCCGCCCGGCTTGTCCACGACCAGGAAGCCGAAGGGTCCGGGGGCCTCGCGCTCTTTCCGATTGCGTCTAGTCATCGGCCCCGGTCTCGCCGTTCGCGTCGCGCGTCGTCTCGCCGACCGCGTCGCGCGTCGCCTCGCCGTCCGCCGCGCGCGTCGCCTCGAGCTCGCGCAACAGGTCGAGGGTTTCCTGGCCTCGCTGGAGCGACGGATCGTAGCGGAAGCGCAGCTCGGGCATCCGCTTCAGCGCCAGCTCGCGCGCGGCGCGCCGACGCAGGAACGCGGCAGCGCTCTCGAGGCCCTCCTGGCACTCGGCGGTCGCACCCTCACCGCGCGCTCCGAGCGCGCTCCAGAAGACGAGCGCGTGCGAGAGATCGGGAGCGACGTCGACGCGCGTCAAGGTGACGAGACCGATGCGCGGATCGGTCACCTCCTCGCGCAGCAGCCGCGCGAGGAGCGCACGCAGCTCGGATGCGACGCGTTCGGTGCGGCGGGTCACGCGTCCTCCCGCGAGTCCGCGTCCTCCGGATCCCAGAGGCCCTCCTCGTGCGGCAGATCGAGCACCTCGACGTCGACGTTGCGCACCTCCGCGAGGTGGAGCTCCTCGATGAAGGCGGCCGCGCGATCGAGCACGCGCCGCACCGTGACGGCGTCGGAGCCCGCGGCGGCGAGGCCTAGCACCGCGCGCTGCCAGGTGTCCTGTCCGCCGACCTCCGACACCGCGAGGTTGAAGCGGTTGCGCACGCGCTGCGCGATCGAGCGCACCACGCCGCGCTTGGCCTTCAGCGAGGAGCAGCCCTCGAGGTGGAGCTCGACGACCGAGGCTCCGACGATCATTCGAGCGAGGGCCGCTCTTCCTTCAGCGCGTAGGTCTCGATCACGTCGCCGACCTTGACGTCGTTGTAGCCGTCGATCCCGATGCCGCACTCGAAGCCGGCGTTCACCTCGCGCGCGTCGTCCTTGAAGCGCTTGAGCGAGCCGACGCGGCCCTCGTAGATCTGCACGCCGTCGCGGATCAGCCGGCACTGGCTGCCGCGCCGGATGGTGCCCTCGGTGATGTACGAGCCGGCGATCGTGCCGACGCGCGGCACGCTGAAGGTCTGCCGCACCTCGGCGCGCCCGCCGAACGTCTCGCTGATCGTCGGCGGAAGCAGGCCTTCCATCGCCTTCTTGATGTCGTCGGTGACCTCGTAGATGATTTGATAGACGCGCACGTCGACGCCCTGCCCTTCGGCCGCGCGCCGCGCGGCGGGCTCCGGGCGCACGTGGAAGGCGACCACGATCGCGCCGCTGGCCTTGGCCAGCATCACGTCCGACTCGGTGACCGCGCCGACACCGGCGAGCAGCACGTCGACTTTCACCTCGTCGCGCGAGAGCTTGAGCAGCGCGTCGCGCAGCGCCTCGACCGAGCCCCGCGTGTCGGCCTTCAGCACGACCGCGAGCTCCTTCACGCCCCCGCCGTCGGCCGCCGCGAAGATCTCCTCGAGGCTGCGCTTCGGCCGCGACACGTCGGCGCCGCTGTCGCGCCGCTGCGACTCGCGGTGCGCGACGATGTCCTTGGCCACGCGCTCGCTCTCGACCACGTGCGCGAGCTCGCCCGCCTCGGGCACCGACGAGAGGCCCGTCACCTGCACGGGCACCGACGGGCCGGCCTCGTCGTGGCGACGCCCGCGCTCGTCCTCCATCGCGCGCACGCGGCCGAAGGCGGTGCCCGCGACCAGCACGTCGCCGGGGAAGAGCGTGCCGTGCTGCACCAGCAAGGTCGCGACCGGCCCGCGGCCCTTGTCGAGCTGCGCCTCGAGCACCACGCCCGACGCGCGCCGCGCCGGATCGGCGCGCAGCTCGAGCACCTCGGCCTGGAGCTGGATCATCTCGAGCAGCTTCGGGATGTTCGTGCCCTTCGTCGCCGAGACGTCGACGCAGATGGTGTCGCCGCCGAAGTCCTCGGGCACGAGCCCGTGCTCCATCAGGCGCTGTCGCGTCTGGGCGGAGTTCGCGCCGGGCAGGTCGATCTTGTTGATCGCGACGACGATCGGCACCTCGGCCGCCTTCGCGTGCTCGATCGCCTCCACCGTCTGCGGCATGATGCCCTCGGTCGCCGCCACGACGAGCACCACGATGTCGGTCACGCGCGCGCCGCGCGCGCGCATCTCGGTGAAGGCGGCGTGGCCCGGCGTGTCGATGAAGGTGATCACGTGGTCGCCGACGCGCGCCTGGTACGCGCCGATGTGCTGCGTGATGCCGCCGGCCTCGCCCTCGACCACGTTCGCGTGGCGGATCGCGTCGAGGAGCGACGTCTTGCCGTGGTCGACGTGACCCATCACGGTGACGACCGGCGGCCGCACGGGCCACTCGGCCGCGATCTCCTCCGCGGGCGCCGCCTCGAGGAAGGCCTCCTCCTTGAAGCCGACGTCCTGCACCACCGCGTCGTACTGGAGCGCGACCTTGCGCGCAGTCTCGACGTCGATCGACTGGTTGATCGACACCATCGTGCCGAGTGCCATCAAGGTGCGCTGGACGTCGGGCGCCTTCGCGCCGAGCAGGCGCGCGAGCTCGCCGACGGCGATCGCGCCCTCGATGCGGAGTGTACGGCGCGGCGCTTCCTTCGGCGCGGACGCGACGGGCGCCGCGCCACGCGCAGCGGCGTCGCGGCGACGCCGGCGCGGCGAGGTCGCGGTGCGGGGATCGATGCCGGTCGGGCGGCGGACGACGGTGCGGCCGGTCGCCTGACGCGCGAGGCGCTCCTGCTCGCGCAGGTTCACCACCTCGCGCACGAGCTTGCGCTGGCTCCGGCCCGGGCGCGCCGGCGCGGCGCCGCGGTCGGAGAGCGCCGAGAGGTCCTGCGCGGCCTCGCGCTGGCGCGGCGCACCCGCGCCGGTCGAAGGCTGCGGCGCGGTCGATGCGGCCTGCGCGGCGATGGCGGGCTCCGGCTCGACCTCGGGCTCGGGCTCGGTCTCCGGCTCGGGCTCCGCGTCCACCGGCTCCACGGGCTCCGGCGCGACCGCGATCGGCTCCTCCAGCGGGGCCGGCGACGGCGGGGGCGCCGGCTCCTCCACCTTCTTGCGTCGCCGGATCACCGCCGCACCGCCGGCGGTCTGCTCGACCCGGCGCTCGGTGACGGCGCCCCGGTCCTTGCGGCTGCCGAGCTTCTCGCGCAGCTCGTTGGCGACGGCGTCGTCGAGCGCCGCCATCGCGCTCTTCAGCACGATGCCGAGCGCAGACGCCTTCTCGACGAACTCGGCCCGGTCGATGCCGAGCTCTTCCGCCAGCTTGTAGGCCCTGATCGTCGCCATGCGCTCCCGTCGCTGCGCGGATGCCCGCGCGCTAGTTCCTCGGCCCGCGCCCGGAGGGGCCCGCGCCCTCGCCCGCGCCGCCGGCCTCCGCCGCGGCCCGCGCCTCCTCGCTGCGCCGACGCTCGACCGCGAGCTCGCCCGCGCGCTTCTGGACCGCCCGTGCGCTGTTCTCGTCGACGCCCGGCAGCTGGGTCAGCATGTCCAGGTCCGCGCGCGCGAGATCCTCGAGCGAGGTGATCCCCTGCTGCATCAGCAGCTCGCCCTCGGGCTCGCCGCAGCCCGGCGCCGCCGACATCGCCTCGCCGAGCCAGCGCGCGAGCTCGCGCATCTTCGACTCGCTCTTGATGTCGATCTTCCAGCCCGTGAGCTGCACCGCGAGGCGCACGTTCTGGCCCTTGCGACCGATCGCGAGCGAGAGCTGGTCGTCGGGCACGATCACATCCATCGACTTGTCCGCGTCGTCGATGATCACGCGCGAGACCTGCGCCGGGGACAGTGCCGAGCAGACGTAACGCGCGGGATCCGCGCTCCACGGCACGATGTCGATGCGCTCGCCGCGCAGCTCCTGCACGACCGCCTGCACGCGGCTGCCCTTCATGCCGACGCACGCGCCGACCGGATCGACGTCGCCGTCGCGCGACGCCACCGCGATCTTCGAGCGCCCGCCCGGCTCGCGCGCGGCGGATTTGATCGTCACGATGCCCTCGTAGATCTCGGGCACCTCCTGCTCGAAGAGCTTCGTCAGCATCTCGATGCAGGCGCGCGAGAGCACGATCTGCGAGCCCTTGACGTTCTTGTTCACCTCGAGGACGTAGGCGCGCACGCGGTCGTTGGGTCGGTAGTTCTCGCGCGGCACCTGCTCCTTCGGCGGCAGCACCGCCTCCGCGCGGCCGAGGTCGACGATGATCGCGCCCTTCTCGAAGCGCCGGACGATGCCGTTCACGATCTCGCCCTGGCGATCCTTGTACTCCTCGTAGACGGTGTCGCGCTCCGCCTCGCGGATGCGCTGGATGATCACCTGCTTGGCGGTCTGCGCGAGGATGCGGCCGAAGCTCGAGGTATCGATTTTCACGCCGATGTCGTCGCCGATCTCCGCGCCCGGATCGAAGGCGGAGGCGTCCGCCATCGCGATCTGGCGCGTCGCATCCGTGACGGTCTCGACCACCTCGCGGAACTCGAAGAGCTCGACCTCGCCGAGCTCCTCGTTGAAGCGCGCCTCGATCTCGGTGTCCTGGCCTCGCTCGCGCCGCGCGGCCTGCTTCATCGCCTCCTCGAGCGCGGAGACGATCTCGCGCGGGTCGATGCCCTTGTCCTTCGCGACCTGATCGATCTCTCTTTTCAGTCCGAGCAACGCCACGCCTAGCCCCTCCCGCGGCGGTTCGCCTTTTCGCGAGAACCCCTGTCATCGAAGTCGGCGGGGGTGAAGCGGTAGATCGAGTGCGCCTTCGCCACCTCCGCGAACGGCACCGGGTACTCGCGCCCGTCGACCCGCACGCGCGCCACGCCCGCCTCGAAGCGGAGCAGCTCGCCGCGGAAGCGACGGCGCCCCTCGAGCGGGCGGCGCGTCTCGATCGACACCTCCACGCCCTGCGCGCGCACGAAGTCGACCTCGCGCGCGAGCACGCGGTCGAGTCCCGGCGACGACACCTCGAGCTGGTACGCGCACGGCGCCCAGTCGGCCGCGTCGAGCGCGGTGCCGACCTCGCGCGAGACCTCGGCGCAGCGCTCGATGGACACGCGTCCGTCTCCCTGCGGCGTGTCGAGCGTGATGCGCACGTGCCACGGCGACCGGCCGCGGTGTAGGGCGACGTCGACGAGCTCGAAGCCGAAGTCCTGGACGATCGGTTCGATCAAGGCGCGTAGATCCTCCGGAATGTCCCGGTACATGACGACCTGAACGCAAAAAAAAGAGCGGACGAGCCGCCCAACGAATCACCTGCCTCCGCCTCGCTCCGAGACCGCCGGAATCGCCGCGCGTTCCGTCGACGGGCGCGTGCGGAGATGCCGATGAGCCTCGAACCCGAATGCGGCTCGACGCGTAAGGCCGCGTAACTTATCAAAATTGCCCCTGCGCGCCAACGTATTCCCGGCCCGGCGGCCGAGAGGGCGTCGCGATTTCCTAGGGGCGGCGCATCTCCAGGGCTCCGACCAGATCGGCGACCCGCGAGAAGCCGTGGCGCGCGCAGTACGCGCGAATCCCATCCACCACCCCGGCCGCTGCGGCCGGGTCGAGGTAGTTCTGCGTGCCGACCTGGACCGCGGTCGCGCCGCACAGCATGAACTTCACCGCGTCCTCCGCGCTGGCGATTCCCCCCATTCCGCAGATCGGCAGCTTCACCGCGCGGCGCGCCTGCCAGACCATGCGCAGCGCGATCGGACGGATCGCCGGTCCCGACAGCCCGCCGAGCCCGTTCGAGAGCACGGGGCGCCGGCGCTCGACGTCGACCTCGAGCGCCTGCACCGAGTTGATCAGCGAGAGCCCGTCTGCGCCCTCCGCCTCGCAGACGCGCGCCATCTCGCCGATGTCGGTCACGTTCGGCGAGAGCTTCACGAGCAGCGGCAAGGTGGTCGCGCGCCGCACGGCGCGCACGAGCGTCGCGAGCACGGCCGGGTTCTGGCCGAACTCGATGCCGCCGCTCTTCACGTGCGGGCACGAGGCGTTGAGCTCGAGCCCCGCCACGCGCGCGACGCCCGAGAGCCGCTTGGCCACCTCGGCGTAGCGGTCGATCTCGGTCTCGAAGATGCTCGCGACGACGACCACGCCGTCTGGCAAGGCGGGCAGCTTCTCGCGCACGAAGGCGTCGACGCCGACGTTCTCGAGGCTGATCGCGTTGAGCATCCCGGACGGCGCCTCCGCGATGCGGGGCGGCGGGTTCCCGCGCCGGGGCTCGAGCGTCAGGCTCTTGGCCACGAAGCCGCCGAGCCGGCGCAGGTCGAGGAACGGCGCGAACTCGGTGCCGTACCCGAAGGTGCCCGACGCGGTCAGCACGGGATTGCGGAGCGCAATGCCCGCGAGCTCGACGCGCAGGTCGACGTCTTCCGCGTCGCTCACGGCATGACCTCCCACGCGATCGCAGCCGCGTCGAAGACCGGGCCGTCGCGACACACGAGCGCGAAGCCGCCCGCGCGCAGCGGCGCGGCGCAGCCGAGGCAGACGCCGAAGCCGCAGGCCATCGGGTTCTCGAGCGAGGCGCTGCAGGGCGCGCCGCGCGACGCGGCGATCTCGGCGCAGCGGCGCATCATCGCGGTGGGGCCGCAGGCGTAGACGTGCGCGGAGGCATCGCGCGCGAGCTCGGCCTCGAGCAGATCCGTGACGAGACCGCGCTTTCCGAGGCTCCCGTCCTCGGTCGCGATCAGGGGGCCGACGCCGAGCGCCTCGAAGTCGGAGACGCCCATCAGGTCGGCGCCGCTGCGCGCGCCGAGCAGCACGCGCGCCGAGCCCGGCGCGCGGCGCTCGAGCCGCGCCGCGAGCTCGTACACCGACGCGATGCCGGTGCCGCCCGCGACGAGCAGCGCGCGGCCGGAGATCGCGGCGAAGCCGTGACCGAGTGGTCCCACGACCCCGACGCGGTCGCCCGGCGCGCAGGACGCGAGCAGCGCCGTGCCGCGCCCGTGGCGCTTGAACAGGATCTCGATCTCCGCCTCGCGGAGCGAGCCAGCTCGATCCTCGCCGTCCGCGCGCCGCTCGCGGTACACCGCCATGGGTCGGGGGAGCAGCGGGTCGGTGCGCGGCGCGGCGCCGCGCGGTCCCGGCGAGAGCATCACGAACTGGCCCGGCTCGAAGCCCGGCCAGTCCGGCACGCGCAGCCGCAGGCGCCAGCTCGCGACGCCCTCCTGCGAGAGCGAGGCGACCTGCGCGTCGACGCGGATCGGAGCGGGCACGGCCATTCCCCGAGCTTCGCTCGCCTACGGCTCGCTGCGCGCGCCGCTGCGCGTCGCTTGCAGTTCGCGGCCGGCCGGCTCCAGGCGGTGCGACTTGATCTTGCGCGACAGGCTCTCGCGCGCGATGCCGATCGACTCCGCCGTGCGCGAGATGTTCCAGCCGTGCTCGGCGAGACGCGCGCGCAGGAACTCGCGCTCGAACTCGCGGCGCGCCTGCTCGAGCGAGCCGGCGGCGCGTCCATTGCCCGGAGCCGCGGCACCGAGCGTCGCGGGCAGATCGGTCGCCTCGATGCGCGGTGCGGGAGTCAGGATGACGATGCGCTCCATCAGGTTGCGCAGCTCGCGCACGTTGCCGGGCCAGGCGTGCCGGCGCAAGCGCTCGAGCGCCGCCTCCGAGAGCTCCTTGCGCCGCGTGGCCGACTCCGCGCAGAACTCGTCGACGAACGCGCGCGCGAGCACGGCCACGTCCTCGCTGCGCTCGCGTAGCGGCGGCACGTGGAAGGGGATCACGTTGAGCCGATAGTAGAGGTCCTCGCGGAAGCGGCCCTCCGCGATCTCCTGCTCGAGGTTCTTGTTGGTCGCCGCGATCACGCGCACGTCCACCTCGAGCGTCTCCGTGCCGCCGACGCGCTCGAAGGTCCGCTCCTGGAGCACGCGCAGCACCTTCGCCTGCGTCATCAGGCTCATGTCGGCGATCTCGTCGAGGAAGAGCGTGCCACCGTGCGCGAGCTCGAAGCGGCCGCGCTTGGTCGCGACGGCGCCGGTGAACGCGCCTTTCTCGTGCCCGAAGAGCTCCGACTCGATCAGCTCTTCCGGGATGGCGGCGCAGTTCACCTCGACGAAGGGCCCGTTCGCGCGCTTGCTCTGGCAGTGGATCTGGCGCGCCACGAGCTCCTTGCCCGTGCCGTTCTCGCCGTGGATCAGCACCCAGCCGTTGGTGGGCGCCGCCACCGCGATCTGCTCCTTCAGCTTCCGCACGGCCGGCGAGTCGCCGAGGATCTCGTGCGCGCGCAGCGCCTGCGAGCGCAGGTTGCGGTTCTCGCGCTCGAGCCGCACCTGCTCGAGCGCGTGCTGGATCGTCAGCAGCACCTTGTCGAGCGACAGCGGCTTCTCGATGAAGTCGTAGGCGCCGTGGCGCGTGGTGCGGACCGCCGCCTCGACGCTGCCGTGGCCGCTCATCATCACGACCGGGAGCCCCGGCCAGCGCCTCGTGATCTCGACCAGGATCTCCACGCCGTCGCGCCCCGGCATCGCGATGTCGAGCAGCACGAGGTCGGGCGCGCCTTCTTCCGCAATCGTCTGGATGGCGCTCTCGCCATCGCTGACCGCGCTCGTCTCGAAGCCCTCGTCGGAGAGGATTCCCTGGAGCGAGCGCCGGATCGCGGCTTCGTCGTCGACGATCAGGATGCGGCTCACCGCGAGGCCTCCGCCGCGCGCGCGGGCGCGGCGGCGCGCGGGGCGTCGGGACGCGTCAGCGGCAGCTCGATCACGAAACGGGTGCCGCGCGGCGGATTGTCCTGGACGCGCACGTAGCCGTGATGGTCGGCGACGATGCGCGAGACGATCGCGAGGCCGAGCCCCGTCCCGTTCTCGCTGCGCGAGAAGTACGGCTCGAAGACGCGGCGGCGGTCCTGCGGCGGGATGCCGACGCCGTCGTCGGCGACGACGAGTCGCACGCTCTGGAGCGCCGGGTCCAACTGCGAGGAGAGCCGGATGCGCCCGCTGCCGCGGCCGGCGCGGATCGCCGCGATCGCGTTGTCGATCAGGTTGGTGAGCGCGCGCCGCATCTGCTCGCGGTCGAGCTCGACCTGCGGCAGCGCGGGGTCGAGCTCGGTCTCGAGCGCGACGCCTTCCGTGCCGGTGTAGCTCGCGACCGCGTCGGCCACGATGCGGTTCAGGTCGTCGGGCTTCGGGTCGGCGGAGGGCAGTCGCGCGAAGTTCGAGAACTCGTCCACCAGTCGCTTCAGGCTGTCGACCTGCGAGGTGATCGCGTCGGTGCACTCGTCGAGGATGCGGGCCGACACCGCGTCGCTGTCGAAGCGCCCGCGGAAGCGGCGGCGCAGCCGCTGCGCGGAGAGCTGGATCGGCGTGAGGGGATTCTTGATCTCGTGCGCGATGCGGCGCGCGACCTCGCGCCAGGCGGCCATGCGCTGGACCTTCACGAGCTGCGTGTAGTCGTCGAAGACGATCACGCTGCCGAGCGACTCGCCCGCCTCGTCGTGCATCGCCGTCAAGGTCACGAAGAGCGTCGCGACGTCGTCGCCGAGCGGGATCTGCACTTGACGCCGCACGCTCTCGCGCACGCCGGGCCGCAGCGCCGCGGTCATCTCGCCGATCACCTCGAGCAGCTCGGGCCGGCTGGCGACGTCCTCGAGGCGCTGTCCGAGCAGGCCGGTGCCGGCCGGGATGCCGAGGTAGCGCTGCGCCGACGGGTTGATCGCGGAGATGCGGCGGTCCGGGCCGACCGATACCACGCCGGCTCCGACGTTGCCGAGCACGATCTCCATGTAGCGGCGGCGGCGCTCGAGCTCGGTGGCCTTGCGCTCGTTGTCGGTCCGCGCGTCGCGCAGGTCGCGGATCATCTGGTTGAAGGAGTCGACGAGCAGGCCGACCTCGTCGTCGGTGTCGACCTGCACCTGCACGTCGAGGTTTCCGCGCGCGACCTCGCCGGTGCCCTCGGCGAGCGCTCGCAGCGGGCCGGTGACGCCGCGCGCCAGCCGGAAGCCCATCCACAGCGCGAGCATCAGCACCATCGTGAAGGCGAGCAGCAGTTGGAGCAGATAGGCGCCGCGCACGTGGCCGGCCGTCGGCTGGAGCTTCCGGTACTCGTCGAGGGTCTCGCGGATGCTCGCCACCTTCCGCGCCTGCGAGAACGGGATCAGCACGTTCACGACGACGACGCCCTGCACCTCGCCCGTCCGCGACGCCGACTCGATCGGCACGGCGCCTCGGATCACGTCGCCGCTGCCGACCTCGTCCACGTGCCAGTCGGGCTCGCGGCCGAGCGTCGCGCCGCGCACGATGTCGCTGTCGGGGCGAGAGAAGTTCGCAGCCGGGATCTCCGGATTGATCGCCGACACGAGCTCCTCGCCGCTCGCGGCGAAGACCTCGACGACGCCGAGGTTGTAGTCGCGCTGCTTCTCCTGCACGAGCGACTCGAGCGCAGCGCGGTCGTTCCTCTCGAGCAGATGCCGCTCGCGGATGCTCTCCGCGATGCGCCCGCCGTAGAAGAGCGCGTTGCGCGCGACGGTCTCGTAGTGGCTCTTCGCGACCTCGCCGCTCTCGTCGAGCGCGCGGTCCACCTGCATGCTGAACCAGGTGTCGATCGACTTCGTGATGAAGAAGGCCGACACCGCGAACAGACCCGACGTGGTGACGAGCGCGATCAGCACGAACGCGGCGACGAACTTGAGGTTCAGGTGGGAGCCGAGGATCCCGCGCCGCCGTTCGCCGACGAGCTTCCAGAAGTTGCGCGTCACCAGGAAGCCGAAGATCAGGATCAGGATCACGGTGATGGCATTGAGGAAGAGGAAGAGGCTCGAGTCGCCGACGCCCTGCGTGAGTCCCGTGATCGGCGGCACGAGCAGCAGCGCGCCCATCGCGGCGATCAACACGACCCCGATCCAGAACTCGCGGATGCGCCGGCGCCGCTCGGCGGCGGGCAACGGCGGCGGCGCGGGCGCGCGGGAGGGCGCGGGCGTGCGGGGCTTGCTCTCGGGCATGGTCCGCGGCGAAGAGTAGTCGAAGGTGCGCAGCCGTTCGCCGCGGAGTCGCTCGTTCCCCTTGGGGCAAGCCGTGATGGCCAATACCAGAAATGCGCTGCCGGCGAGCGCGCGCCGCGTCCGAAAAGGCGGCGGAAAACCACCGCGGCGCGGGTCGATGCGCAAGCGCGTTGCCGCATCAAGCCGGCTCCGATTCCGGTCGATGAGCCGGTGAGACGGATCACGGGGCGCGACCGGAGGCGCAGTGGCGAGCGGAGGGGAGCGGCCGGGCCCGCGCGACCGGGCGGTCCAGGCGCGCGAACGCGAGCGACGCGGGCAGCATGCCGAGGCGGCCGCGCTGTGGGCGCAGCTCGCGCTCCAGCGCGCGGTCGGCCCGCGGCGCGCGGAGGCGCTGGCCGCGCGCGCGTGCCTGCTGTCCGGTCCGCTCGCGCGGCCGGACGAGGCCTTCGACATCTGGAGGCGCGCGTTCGTCAACGATCCGAGCCGCCCCGATGTGCTCGACGCGCTCGACGCCGAATCGCGTCGGCGCGGCGACTGGCTGCTGCTCGCCGCGGTCCTGCGCCGGAAACTCGCCGGCTCGCAGGATCCGGCGCGACGCGCCGACTCGGCCTGCGAGCTCGGCCGGCTCGAGCTCGAGGTGCTGCACGCGCCCGGCTCCGCCCGCCGCTGGCTCGAGGCCGGCCTCGCGATTTCGCCGGGCCACCCGGGGCTCACCGAGGCCCTCGCAAAGCTCGAGCCGCCGCAGGGCGACCTCGCCGCCGAGGCTGTCGCGCCGCGCGGCTCGCGGGCCGAGGCGGGCGATCGACTCGCCGACGCGATTGCGCACATGCAGCGCGGCGAGTCCGATCGCGCACTCGTGCACCTTCAGCGCGCGGCGGAGCTCGCCCCCGAGGATCCGCGCGTGCTCGAGGCGCTCGCCGAGGCGCTCGAATCGCAGGGGCGCGCGTCGGAGCAGACCGACATCCTCGCGCGTCTGGCCGCGCTGGCGGAGACGCCGGCCCTGCGCGCGAGCTGGCTCACGCGTCTCGGCGCGCTCCACGAGGAACGCCTGTTCGACCGCGACGCAGCGCTCGACGCCTATCAGGCGGCGCTCACCGCGGATCCCACGGCGCCGGGCGTCGCGGACTGCGTCGCGCGCCTGCGCGCGAAGCGCGACGAGGCGGCGGCGCCGGCGAGCGCAGCGCCCGGCGCGCCGCCCCCGCCCGCGTCGGCCGCTCCTTCGCTCGAGCAGCTCGAGCGCGAGGCGCGCGTCACCAGCGATCGAGCGCGCATTGCGTGGCTCGCCCGCGAGATCGAGGCAGGCTACGCGCAGCGAGGGCAGCCGGATGGCGCGCTGCCGTGGGTGCAGCGCTGGGTCATGCTCGCGCCCGAGGACCCGCAGGCGCTGCGCGCGCTCGCGCGCATGCACGAGGCGCTCGGCCGCGAGGCGGAGCTGTGCGCGACGCTCGAGATGCTCGATCCGCTGCTCGACCCGGCCGAGCAGGCCGCGAACCGCCGCCGTGTCGCGGCCCTGTGCCTTCGCCGCGACCGACGCGAGGAGGCGTCGCGCGCGTACGAGCGCGCGCTCGCGCTCGAGCCGCGCGATCTCGAGTCGCTCGAGGCGCTGGCGGGACTCCAGCGCTCGCGCGGGCCGTCGCCCGAGCTGGTGCGGACGCTCTGGCGGATCGCGGAGCTGCTGGACCCGCCGCGACGCCACGCCTGCATCGCCGAAATCGCCTCCGCCCAGGAGGAGCAGGGCGATCTCGCGGCCGCGATCGAGACGCTGGAGCAGCTCGAGCGCGCGGAGCTCGCGCCCGGCGACGTCCCCGATCGGATCGAGGCGCTGCTCGAGCGCACCGGGCGACAGGAGGAGCTGGAGGCGCGGCTGCGCGCGCGCGCCGCGAAGTACGAGCCGGACAGCGCGGAGGCGGTCGCGCTGGAGCTGCGCCGCGCGCGCCTGCTGCTCGAGTCGCTGGGCCGCAACGAAGAGGCGGCCGACGCGTTTCGCGCGGTGCTGCGACACGCGCCGGAGGCGCCGGAGGCGCGCGCGGGTCTCGAACGCGCGCTGCGCGCGGGCTTCGACGCCGCGGGGCTCGCGGAGTTCCTGGCCGAGCAGGTCCGCAGCGCGGCGGATCCCGCGCTGCGCGAGCGCAGCGCGCTCGAGCGCGCGGTGCTGCTCGACGAGATGCTCGAGCGGGCGGACGAGGCGCGCGACGTCTACCGGCAGCTCGCCGCGGAGGCGCGCGATCCCGAGATCCGCGAGGAGGCCGCCGACCGCTCCGAGCGGCTGCTCGAATCGTCCGGCGAGTGGCAGACGCTGCGCGAATTGCTCGAGGCGCGCCTCTCGCGCGCCGAGGGCGCCGCCGCGCGCGCGCCCCTGCACGAGAAGCTCGCGAGACTCTGCGGCGAGCGCCTGCGCGACCGCGCCGCCGAGCTCTCGCACTGGGAGCAGATCGCCGCCACCGACCCGCGGCGCGGCGACGTCTGGCACCGGCTCGCCGAGCGCTACGAGCAGGACGACCGGCTCGAGGACGCGGTGCACGCGATGGAGTCGGAGCTCGCCTGCGAGCCCGAGCTCGCGCGCGCGCAGACCTTGCACGGTCGCCTCGCCGAGCTCGCGCTGCACGCGCAGGGCGACGAGGAGCGCGCTGCGCGCCACTACGAGCACCTCTTCGAGCTGAACCCCGCGCACCCGGCGGCGGCGAGCTTCCTGATCGAGCGGCACCGGCGCGCCGAGCGGCGGGAGGACGTTCTGCGCGTGCTCGAGTCGCGCCTCGCCACCCTCGAGTCGCGGCGCGGCGAGGGGCTCTCGCCGGAGTCGCTGCGGAGCCACCGCACCGCGCTGCGCGTCCACATCGCGCGCGTGCGCGAGGAGCAGGGCGACTACGAGGGCGCGATCTCGGCGCTCGAGGTGGCGCTCGG